>Ga0256846_1000517_pt1 | contig 15436 bp, 4 predicted proteins | sample TevniametaG_FD_189098 | JGI IMG/M metagenome (GOLD analysis project Ga0256846, IMG submission 189098) | Tube worm associated microbial communities from hydrothermal vent at the East Pacific Rise, Pacific Ocean - Tevnia | ecosystem: Host-associated > Annelida > Integument > Unclassified ...
GGCACCGGTTCTTGTTCCTATGTAGTCTGCAAGCTTTTCAATTGTGTTGAGATCCCGCAGTTTAAGATCGTCAGGAACTGAAAATCCGAAATGTGATGCTATATTGGCAAATATTTCCACCTGTTTCACAGTATCAATGCCAAGGTCAGCCTCAAGGTCAAGATCATTTTCAAGCATGTCTTCCGTGTATCCGGTCTGTTTTGCTATTATGGACTTGACAGTGCCAAGGGCATCGGATTCATGATTCTGCACCGGAACACCACGGTCAGCATCTGTGTTTTCCCCTGATACAGGTTCAGGCCCGGCAGAGCCTGAATTTTCCGTCCTGCCTGGAGAAGCAGCAGCAATCAAGGGCTGTTCAGGTTCTGCATGCCTGTCATCCCGTTTAACGGTTTCAGGCAGAGGCTCTCCTCCTGCCACTGCACACAATGTATTGTCTATGATCTTAAGTTCAGGATTCTGTGACCCTGTAACACGCCTTAACCATTCAAGGTATTTTTCATTGCCCTCAACAGGGGTTTCCTCAATGCGTTTGACAAACATGAAGGCAAAATGAGAGCCAAACCCTGCTGCAAGGTGAAGCCCGTATTCTGAATCAATCTGATCCTGGCCTGAGAAATTCAGTTTTCTGAAATGGTCGGGAATCTTTTTCAGATTGGCAATGGGCGGGGCTTTTCTTTTCTGAAGAGCCTTGACCAGCACAACATCTTCAATGGCAGCTCCAAGTGTATGGCCTGTAAACCCCTTTGTATTGGAAATGCGTATATTGGGCAGATAGTCTTCAAAGGCAGACTCAAGGGCTGTCACCTCTGCATCGGCACTGCCGCCCCTTGCAGGAGTGTAGGTCTCATGGGACATGAAAAGAAGCTTGTCTGCATAATCCTCTTTTCGTATGCCGTTCTGCTTTTCCACCCTTGCGATGAATTTCTGCATTTCCCGGGACATGTGAGGCACGTCAATATTATAGGTATGATAGGCTGAGTTTGCTATATGGGTTCCAAGGATTTCGCACTGGCCGTTCCTGCCTCTTTTCTTTGCGCATGCCGCACTTTCAATCACAAGGCCCACTGCTCCTGAGCCCAATATGGTTCCGTTTCTGTCCTCGTCAAAGGGTTTGGCAGCCTCTGACACCCTTTTCTTTATTGTTGCAGCTCCAAGGGCCAGAAATCCTGATCCTACCCACTGGTTCTGGCTCGGTGAAGTTGCATTTTCACCTCCAACCACAAGAACCCTTTTGCATCTGCCGACCCTGATCCAGTCTTCTGCAATGCCTATGGCAAGGGTGGTGGAGGCGCATGCAGAGCTTACAAGTGTATTGGGCCCCTTGGCCTTTATGATCTGGGCAAGATGGGCAGAACCCAGGGGACATGCATTGGAAAGAAAATTACGGTCAAATTTATATGTCTTAAAATCAGAGCGTTTCCTTGCCTTTGCCCTGAAGAACCATTCAGTGATCTGTTCCTTGATTTCCAGGTCTTTTATCTTTTCCATGAGAAAATAATAGATATTTTCAAATTCCTCATAGGGTTTGAGAAACAATTTCTCATAAAAATATTTTTCCAGCTCTGTGATCAGGGTTTCACCATTGGGCCACAGCGAAGTTATGATAACCCCTGTTTCCTCCTGCATTTCCAGAGGAAGCGCAAACCCGTCCGGAATCAGTGTCCTGCCGTCCTTCACCTTTTTGTACTGCATTACAAGGGGGATTCCTGCGTCCTTGAGAGCTTCAATACCTGCTGCAATTCCCATTGCCATGCTGATATCATACTGCTGTTTTATGCCGTATTCATCTGTCAGGTTAAAATATCCAAGCTGGCCTGCAAGATGGATCACATCTTCTGTCTTTGTGATCTGGACAAACCTTGCATTGCCGTCAGGCTGTTTGTAAAGCTTTGTTATGTTCTTGTCAGTAAGCTTTTCCTGGGCATCAGGAGTAAGAGGATCAATAAAATTTTCACCATTTAATATGGCTTCAAAATTATCCTGGGCAAATACATGCCTTGCCTTGCCGGGAAGCCCCACAGACACTCCTGAGATCACTATCCTGCCTGTATTGAAATCATACCTTTCAATGGCTTCAATGGCCCTGTTGCGCTTCTGGCGCTGGTATTCCCTGTAAAGAATCTGATCCACAAGGTCTGAGTTCTGCTGCTTAAAGGTGTCAAAATCTTCAGACAATTCCATTTGAGCGGCCAGGTCATCCTCGTGTTCCCGTACAGGGGAAGGAGAAGATGAAGAAGAAAGACTTTCAGTGACAGCGGCAGGGCCGGAAACAGCAGGAGCCTGCCTGGTCTCAAATATGCTGTTGCATTCAAGAAGATATTTTCTGCATTCCTCAAAGGATTTTGCTTCTCCCTTTGCTGCATCCACCGAGACAATCGTGCTGTATTCACCTATATTGATGTTTTTCAGCAGATTCACAAGCAGTCTTGAAGGGCCTATCTCAATGAAATGAGTCTTGCCTGACCTGTAAACATTTTCAATGGATCTGATGAATTCAACAGGAGAAACTATCTGTTTTGCCAGAAGATCCTTTACCTCGGACGAATTTTCAGGATATGGCATTGCATTTGTGTTGGAAATTATCCTGCCGAATCTTGTATCCCTGAATTCAATTGTGTCCAGATATTTTCTCAGGCTCTGTGAGGCCTGGTTCAAAAGCGGAGTATGAAAAGCTCCGGTCAGGTTCAGTTTTTTGTGAAAGACACCCTGCTGAGTCAGAAAATCGCAGAATTTGTCAATATCTTCTGCCATGCCTGAAACTGCTGTCTGTTTTTCACTGTTCTTGTTTGTAATATAGATATTGGATACAAATGATTCCCTGATCAGATGGGCTGTATCCTTTTCATTCTTGAACACAACCATTATTTTGCCGGGAACCTTTAATGTTGACTCGTACATGAGATCAGAACGTTTTATGATAAGGCGCATGGCATCTTCAAATGAAAGCATGCCGCTGCAGAAAAGCGCTGTATATTCACCAACACTGTGTCCTATGAAATAGTCAGGTGAAAATCCTTCCATGGCAAGCCTGCTGTATATGGCTGCCGAAGACAGAAAAACAGCAGGCTGGGTGTTCTGGGTTGAATTTATGGCATCATCACTGCCGAACATCATGTCAACAAGTGAATATCCCCGCTGCTCCACAAAAATCTTTTCCGCCCTGTCCATTATCATTCTTATATGGGAATCGCGCTCGTAAAGTTCCTTCATCATATGGCTTCTCTGTGAGCCCTGGCCCGAAAGAAGGGCCACCATTCTGAGTTTCTTTCCCTGGTCATCTGCTGAAAAAGCCTGATCCATCAATACTATTTCCTTTTGTCTGATTTTTTGTGATATTTTTTCAACAACAGCCTGTTTTCTTTCAAGACGGGCCGGCAACGTGCTCATTATCATGTGACAATGATTGCCGCCTATTCCGTTTACATTGGCTGCAAACCTGAAAGGCTGGCCCTGGGAACGTATCATCATCCTGTCGGCAGGTTTCAGGATTTTGCTGTCATTTAATATTGAATGTTCTGAATCATAGTTGAAATCAGGAAGTATTCTGCCCTTCTGATTCATGAGCATGAGCTTGGCCATGGCAACGGCAGGATTTGCAGCCTTGAAATATCCGAACTGGGGTTTTATGTTGCCGCAGTGCATTTCATGGTCAAAGCATTTTTCAACGACCTGTTTTTCAACCAGGTCTCCGAAAATATTGGAAAAGGCAAAAAGATCAAGATGATTGATATCCCTTTTTCTAATTCCTGATTTTGCATAGGCTTCATTAATGGTTGTAACAAAAGTGTGTTCCGAAGGAGCCAGAAGATGATCAGGAACACTGGAACGCACAGCGCAGTCATTTATCTCACCAAGGATGTCAAGGTTGTATTCCCTTGCCTTTTTATATGTTGTCATAAGATGAATGGCAGCGCCTTCGCCCATGACATATCCGTCAGCCCTTGAATCAAAAAAATTGCAATCGCTTTCCGATAAAAGGCCAAGGCGTTTGAATGCCATGAGCACTGCCGGATAAAGGTTGCAGTCAACACCTCCTGTAAGCACAAAATCAAGATCCTTGTGTTTCAGGTTTCTTATGGCATTGCGCATTGCAATAAAAGATGACGCGCATGAAGCGTCTATCACGTAATTTGCCCCGTTCAGGCCGAAATGGTTGGCTATTCTGCCTGAAATTATATTTGACAAAAGCCCTGGAGTGGTATCTTCATTATTGGCCGGAATTGTGGTGCGTATCATGTCCACAATTTTTTCAGACAGAGTGTTGAGCCTGTCCCTGTCAATACCGGGAATATCTTTGATTATATTGGCAATGAACTGCTTGCGTACCCTGATAATATTTTTGCTCTGGCGCTCCCCTGCTATGGTGCCGAGAATTACTCCCACTTTGTTGCCCGGTTCAAGCCTGGATGCAAATCCTGAAGATGCAAGGGCCTGGTCTGCGGCCTCAAGCCCGAATATCTGGCCCCTTTCAATGGATTTCACCATCATTGGGGGCATGCGGTATTTAAGATTGTTGAACTTGAAGTCCCTTACTATGCCGGCCTTGACCTTTGGCAGCCTGTAATAGGATTTTTTATCAAACCTTGCATATGCATCATTGTCAAACCGGTCTTCAGGAATCCTGGACAATTGTTTTCTGCCTGATTCAAGCTTTTCCCAGAATTCATCACTGTTTTTTGCGCCTGGCAGAAAAACCCCAAGCCCTGCGACAACTATTCTGTCTTCATTGAAATCATAGTCAGTATCAGTGAAAATATCGCGGTCAAGGACCTTGTAATTTTCAGTCATCTGCTCCACAACCATGTGATAATTGATGCCTCCGAACCCATAGGATGAAACAGCAGCCTTTCTGGAAACACCAGGGCCTGGATCCCATTGCTCAGGATCCTTGACAATGAAAAGTGATGACCCGCTCAGATCATGGTTATGGCCAAGTTTTTCAAAAAGCCCGTTGGGAGGCAGCACACCTTTGTTCACGGCAAGCAGAGCCTTTAAAAGCCCGGCTGAGCCTGCGCATCCAAGAAGATGACCTATCTGGGACTTGATTGAGCTTATGCCTGCACGTGCATCCCTGTAGATTGAGCTCAGGGTTTCAAGCTCTGCCTGATCCCCTATTGTTGTGGAAGTGCCGTGTGCCTCAATGAATCCCACGTCCCCGGGAGTGATTCCAGGCCTTATATTCTCAAAACAGCGTTTCACACTCAGTACCTGGCCTGCCGGGTTTGGAGCTGCAATTGCCTTGCCCCTGCCGTCAGAGCTTGCCCCTATGGAGGATATGATGCCGAAAATTGTGTTATTGTCCCTTATGGCATCCTTCATTCTTTTCAGGACAAAAACCACTGAGCCCTCTCCCAGGATAAAACCGTCCGCCCTTTCATCAAACGGGTATGAACCGTTTTCTGACAGGGTTCCCATCTTTGCAAATCCTATAAATGATTCAGGTGCAAGATGAGTGTTCACCCCTCCCACAATAACCTGATCATGTTCTCCTGACAGAAGCTCTCCTGCGGCAGCCTCAAGTGCAGTCATGGATGAGGCACAGGCAGCATCAACAATATAGTTTGCTCCCCTGATTCCAAGATGCTTTGCTATTCTTGATGCCTCTATATTGAGCAGTATGCCGTGAACAGGGTCATAGCCCTTATTTTCCCCTTCAATGCCCTCCATAAGCTTCTGGCTTACAATCTTTTTTTCTTCTTCGGTCAGGGCCTTATATTCATCAGTCTTTTCCAGCATGGACAGAATCTGAGGATACCAGTATTTAAGCTGAAGGCTGTTCCCAAGCTCATTGGAAAGACAGGTTGCTATGATTACTGCTGTTCTTTCGGGATCTTTACACTCAAGACGGTCATCACTGCCTAAAAGCCCTGCACTTTCAACAGCCTTGTAAGCAGTCTGCAGAACCATCTGCTGGCTGCGCGAAAGCTTGGCTGCTTTTTCCTCGGTATATCCAAAACGCTCCCTGTCAAAGACAAAATCATCAATATGGCCTGCAAGGGTTGTATAGGTCTTGTCTTCAGCGCTTCTGTCAGGATCATAATAAAGCTCATGATCAAATCTTGATTCAGGCATCCTGCTTATGGAATATTTTTTATCCAGAATATTATCCCATAATTGCTCAGGGTCATCTGCATCAGGCAGTGTACACCCGATCCCCACCACTGCAATCTCGTCGTTGATCCTGTTTTCCGGTGAGGAAAAAATTTCCAGAAAATTAAGGTTTACATACAATCTTGCCTTTGATTCAAAATATTTATCATGAATTTCCTTTATCGTGGCTGGCCTGTCAAAAAAGGCAAGGCTGTCCCCCACCAGAAAATTTCCCTTTTCCCTGTGCTCCATGTCATCAAACCATTTATAATTTTCAGGACCCGGATTTTTAAAATCAGGCAGAAAACCCTTGGCTCCGATGAGAAGTGAACCTATATTCTTTTTTTCAAAGGCGCGCTTTCTGTTCTCAAGGCTTTCCTTGTTCTTAAGCATTGTAACCTCGGTTTCAAGCATCATGCGGGCAAACCCTGTGGGCGCGGTTCTTGATGCAAGGCCAAGGCTCTTGCCTATAACCATGGTTTCATTTTCCTTGAGAATTATATCCCTGTACTGGGGCTTGATACACCTGGACTGCACGATCTCGTCAGAAAAAAGATAGGCAGTTCCAACCTGAAGCCCGATTTTAGCCCCTTTGGCAGCAAGAAAGGAAGTCATGCCTGAAATGAAAAAAGATGCAAAACAGGTGGAAATCCCCCCTGCAAACACAAGATAAAGCCTGGAAAGATCATGACTGTTATTTATTAGATCTGCTATGGCAGCCTCCCACAGAACCATGGAAGAAAGGGTTCCCACATGCCCGCCTGCTTCCCCGCCTTCAAATATGAAACGCCTGCACCCGCTTTTTATGGCGTTTTCCATCATGGAAACAGAAGGAGTGTGAAGATATGTCTTTGTTCCAGCATCTTCAAGCTCTGCAACCTGTGAAGGCACTCCTCCTGCAAAAAGCGCATAGGCAATCCTGTATTTTTTCACCATCTCAAGATGTTTTTTTACCGTGGGATTGAACGCCTCTATGCCCACAAGCCCTGCACCGCACACAGGAACCTTTTCAGATGCGTCCTTTAACATGTCATCGGCAAGGTTTTCAGGAAGACTTCCAACCGCAAAAAAAGGCAGTGCACCATGTTCAAAAACCTTGTTGGCAAAATCACTGTTATCTGAAATATTTGCCATCGGGCCCTGGATCAGGGGAAATTTTGTGCCCTGACTCCTGGCAAACTCAGAATCAGGCCTCACAGGATCAAAGGAGTCAACATAATTTAATCTTTCACCTATTTCAGTGAAAAATCCGGAAATCATCTCCTTGAGATTTCTGGTATTCTTTGCAAAATCCTTTGCAAACAGCCCGTCCTGGCCTAAGAAAAAAAGGGACTGGATAAATTTTGCATCGTCCCTGTCAGCAGCCGTGAAATTGTCTTCAATCATCTTATAAAGCTTTGCGCTGCCATCAGGATCATCTGCCATTTCAACCGCCTTAAGCTTCAGATCCTTGACAATTTTAGTGCCAAGTTTTGCAAATACTCTGTAAATATCTGCATCTGTACAGGTGATTTCAGTGGAGTCACTTTCATCAACCATGGCAAGAAGGTTCTTGAAATCCTCAGATACAGGAGCTTCATCAGCCATGAGAAGCTGACTGTCCATGACAACTCCTGAAACTCCTGCGGCAAACATTCCTGCCGCAGTATACTGTCCTACTCCTCCGTGAATGAAAATGGGCAGAGTGCTGTTTTTCAGATACCACTGCATAAGAATAAAGGACGAATATTTTGATACCATGCCGCCTGCTTCATTTCCCTTGAGAACAAGGGCATGAGGGTCTATTTTTTTTATGCTGTCATTTATATTGATATCCCTGATTTCAAGTATGATTTTTGTATCATGAAACCTTAAAACATCCAGATCATTTTCCCTGCCTGAAAACGGAAGGATAAGAGCATCAAGGTTGGATATCTGCTTTTGCCTTATATCTTCCACAAGGCCGGGGTCAGGCAGGGCAAGCCTTATACCGAAATCAAGATTTTCTCCTGCAAGAATGGCTGTTTTTTCAAGTATTTCATCACGGGATAAAAATTGCGTATCAAACACAGGCAGGCCGCCTGCCATGAAAATCTGCCTGAAATACTCAGGATCGAACACCTTTACCGGGGTATAAACCATTAAGGGAAGCCTTGAGTTCAGTATTCTTCTGATCATAAAAATTTCTCCGTCACTATATCATTATTTAAAATATGTTTTCTTGTTAATTAATATGCCCTGGTCATGCAGGTCATGACCTGTCGGCCAAAGCATACCGCTCAACTTCTATAATCAATTTCTGTGCCACAGAAGGCCAGAAACGCAATACCCTGAAATACCAGTCTTTTTCAGAGCGGAAAATCAAAGAACTATCTGATGTCCATAATTTAACTTGCATTTTATGCATGGGGCATGTACAAAATTGCACATTAACAATAAAAAAATACAAACAGACATGGCGTATAAAAGCTTTACATCTGAAGAAAAACATTTTTTCAAAACTGTCTACAATGCTGCCTTTGCCAATCCGTTCAGCAATTTAAGGGAAAAACTTGACCTTGAGATTGCAGGCCTTTTTCCTTCAGCCACACGCAGAAAAGCCAAGGATCTTTGCATAAGTGAGGTTGACAGAAGGATAAAGATTCTTGAGAGCCAGGGCCGCGGCACCATACAGGCTTTCAAGGGCAAAGACAGAAAAATAATCTCAATTGTTTTTCTTTTTGATATTTTTCACAAATTCCGTGATGAATTTGACCGCCTCATAGAAAAACAGATCAAGGCACAGGACACCCCTGTTCAGGTCGGGTTTGCGCAAAAAGCCATGCACATGCTCCATGCAAGAGGATTCAGTGACAAGAGCATTGATCATTATTTTGCCCTTTCATACCAGCTTCGGCGCGCCTTTTATTTTATTTCCAAAACCCTTGTGGGCAGCAGCCCCTGCATGATCAGCCTGAAAAAACATCTATGGTACAATATTTTCACCTATGACATTGATTTTTATGACAGATTTCTGTGGAACCGGATGGAGGATTTTTCCACTCTAATATTAGGCGAGACAGGCACGGGAAAGGGCACAGCAGCCAGAGCCATCGGCCAGAGCGGATACATTCCCTTTGACAGTAAAACCCAGAGCTTTGTCCAGAGCTTTACGAGAACTTTTTCTTCTCTCAATCTTTCACAATACCCTGAAACCCTGCTGGAATCCGAGCTGTTCGGCCATACAAGGGGTGCATTTACAGGAGCTGTTGATGATTATAAGGGAGTGTTTGACAGGTGCAGCCCCCATGGTTCAATACTGCTTGATGAAATAGGAGAGATTCCGGGCCATGTTCAGATAAAATTACTGAGAGTGCTCCAGGAAAGGCATTTTTCCCCGGTTGGAACCCATAAGCTGTCAAGATTCAACGGCAGGGTCATTGCCGCAACAAACCGCCCCAAGGAAGATATTACAGACGGCAGAATATTCAGGGATGATTTTTATTACAGGCTGTGCTCGGACATCATCGAGGTTCCTCCCCTGCGCCAGAGAATAAGCGAAAAACCATCGGAGCTGGATGACCTGCTTGAATTCACCATCATGAAGATGACAGGCACAAGGCCTGAAAAACTGATTTCAAGGGTAAAAAGAATTATTGACCAGCGCCTTGGAAAAGATTATCAATGGCCAGGTAATGTAAGAGAACTTGAACAATGCGTCAGAAGCGTTCTTTTAAGACGCGACTACAAGGGAAAGTCAGGACAGCACAGGCATCTTTCTTCTGTGCAGAAATTATCCCAGGGCATTGCCGAAGGAACAATTTCTGTTTCATCCCTGGTTGCAGGATACTGCAAAATTTTATATGAACGTACAGGAACCTATGAAAAAGTTGCAAAGCTGACAGGACTTGACCGGCGCACCATTAAAAAACATATTATGAATTTCAAAAAAAAATAGAAGAACTGCCATGCTGTATTTTCTGCCCTGCCCTCTTAAAGGAATTCTGTCAATCATTCTTTATACGCTGAACACCATAATTCTGACCATTCCCCTGATTCTGATCTCATTGCTGAAATTTATCATTCCATGGCGTTTTTTTGTTGTTACAATGGACAGGATTCTGATTTTCATTGCCATGGTATGGATTGAAATCAATTCACTTAATTCAAGATTATTCTGCAAAATAGACTGGGATATAAGAGGGCTTGAAAAACTTGAAAAAAAAGAATGGTATCTTGTGGTTTCCAACCATCAGTCCTGGGTTGATATACTTGCCCTTCAGACCACTTTGAACAGAAAAATTCCAATGCTGAAATTTTTCCTGAAAAAGGAACTGATCTGGGTTCCATTTCTGGGACTTGCATGGTGGGCCCTTGATTTCCCGTTCATGAAACGCTATTCAAAGGAGCAGATAAGAAAAAATCCGGCCCTTAAGGGAAAAGACCTTGAGATCACAAAAAAAGCCTGTGAAAAATTCAAGCACACTCCTGTTTCTGTCATGAATTTTACCGAAGGAACAAGGTTTACTCCCCAAAAAAAGAAAAGACAGAACAATGATTTCAACAATCTGCTCAACCCCAAGGCAGGCGGCATTGCCTTTGTAATAGGTTCCATGGGGGACCATCTTCACAAGCTTATTGATGTTACAATAGTATACCCGGAAGGTATTCCCACATTCTGGGACTATATCTCAGGCAGGGTGCACAGGATCATCATTGATTTTGAAGTTATCCCGATGTCAGAACTGCCAAAGGGGGATTATTTCAATGATGAAGAGTATAAAACGCGCTTTTTCAGATGGCTTAACGAATTATGGCATAAAAAAGATAAAAAAATAGACAGGCTGAAACTTAAGGCAGAATGAACATGAAATGCCAACAATTCAGATATTGACTGTATGCATCTCATATATACCCAGATTCCTGCCATTTTCATCAATGCATGCTGTTTCCATTATTTTTGAATGGCGTATGAGCTCACTTACTCTTTTTTCACTGTGTTTGCCAATTATTACTGTTCCAGGCATCATCTCAGCTTCCACTATTACAACTGGTTTGCCGGGATTGTTCTTTGACCATTTAACAAGATTTATCCTTTCCTGATCCAGGTTCTCCCGTTTCTTTTCCAGAGCGGATATTCTTTCTTCTTCCCGGGCAATCAGATCTTCTATTTCCTCGCTTCTGTCAAACTTTGCATCCAGTTCCTGCTCTGCTTTAATTGCAGCCTGGTGAAGCTGTTCAATTCTGGCCTTAAGCTCTGATGTTTCAGAAAAATTTTCAGGGCCATCACCCATTGAGGAAATTTTTTCCATTATATCCTTTTCTTCAAGCTGCGATCTGTCCTGAATATGGGCAAGCTGTGAGATTTCCTTTTGAATATCAAGATTTTCCTGTTTCAATTTATCCATGTTCTGCCTGCACAGATCAATCCTGTTTTCAATTTCCTGTACTCTGACAGCATTCTTTTCCAGCTCTTTTTCTGTAAAAATATCATAACCTACCCGAATCACATTGTGCTCAGCCTTTTCACTGCCTATATTCCTGGCTTTTACCCCCATTTTTGCAGTGATTCTGGAAGATATCAGCTTACCGTTAACAATGCAGGACCCGGAACACTCCACGGCAGAATCAACTATCTCCTTTTCAATTACAACATCACCCATGCAGATGATGGATGATTTATGGATGAATTTGGCATATATACTGCCCCTGCAATAAATTTTCCCTTCATTTATACCGTTCTCAATCCATACACTGCCCTGGGAATCAATAATACCGCCATCAAGTTCCACAGCCTTGATATCATTGCCCTTTACCTTGAAACCAGCCTTTATCCTTCCATTGACATTGATGTTTCCTGAATAGGTGACATGGCCTGTTTCAAAATCCACATCTCCTGAAGTCACATATTCGCTGTGGACAAATATATGGCCTGAAAGAGAATACTTCGGAAACCCGCTTACAGCCGCCAATACCTTAAGCCCGTCTTCTGAAAATTTTACTCCCTTGCCAAGCTTGAGTACAATATCATTTCCAGGCGCAGCCTCAATTTCTTCGCCAAAGATATTTCTGCCGTTTTTAGATTCCACAGCAGGAATTTTTTCTGCAAGGACTGTATCCTCTTCAACATGGGGAACACCGCCTCTATCCCTGAAATCAATTGTTCCGTCCACAGTAAGGCCGCCTGCCTTAAGATAGTCTGTATCAAAAAAGAATTCCACCTTTGCATCTTTTCCCTGCACAGGGGATATACCCTTTGCAACCCTGAACGACTTTGTCCTGAATCCGCTTGAATTTATGAACCCCTCAATCATTTTATCATCTGCAATGCCATAAACAATACCCTTGTCAAGCAATGCCTGTTTCACACGTTCAGCAGTGAGGGAAGAATCAAAATGGTCTGTTTTGGATAAAAAAGCTGCCATAAAATCCCTGGAAACTGCAAGTTTGATACCTCCATCAATGATTTCAGGTTCAAGTGTGGCAACCTCAGACTCCTTTGAGGTATCTTCAGGATCAGTTGAAGCGGCATTCTTTTCATCCTGGATTTCATCTGCATGCCCCGGTCTGCATACATCTTTTCTGTTCTGAAGCTTAAGTATATATTCACATTGTCTGCAGGTCAGCATACCTGCCTCAATCAGAAGCTCTCCTATGAGGCGGACTTTTCTTTTATTCCGGATATCATCTTCCTGCTCTTCAAGGGCGAGTTTTAAAACACTTTGATTGATAAAGCCTTTTTTAATTGCAATTGCGCCGAATTTAAGCTCCTGCTGACGCATGGCAAATACTTTGGCAGCCTGTACAAGTTTTTTCATGTTTTCAGGTGAAACAAGTTCATGACCCAGAAGATATTTTTGAAGGGCAGATGCACAATCATCAGCTCCACGGCACTCAGTCAGCGCATTCTGAAGCTCCTGTTTTGTTATTATGCAGTTTTTAACAGCTAAAAGACCCAACAGAGGAATTTTCGGCTGGCCTGAGCCTGGATTTGCCATGCAGGATACCTCCGTACAAAAAGAATCAAATCAAAAATGCTGTCAATCCGGCTGCAATAAATATGGATTCAATAATAAATTCCTGGTGCATGCCGGATACAGGAATACCTTTTTTAAAAAACCTTATCAATACAATCATAATAAAAGGTATAAAAGCAAGCAATAAAGCCCTTGAAGTCATAAGGCATGAAATTGAAGCACCAGACACAGTGACAAAAACTATAAACAGAACACATTGAATTATCAGTATACTGCGTTTTTCTCCCACCAGCACAGGCAGGGTTTCCTTGCCTGTGATCCTGTCTCCCTGGATTGCCAGAACATCAAAAAAAGCTGTCCTGGCAAACACAAGACCTGTGGCAAATATAAAAGGAACTGCAACCTGATGCATGGCACTGCCGTTTGCCACAGCAGGCAGGATACAGGTGACAGTACCCCAGGCAAGGGTAATCAATATGGTTTTTGAGCCCGGGATATCCTTGATTCTGGCGATCCTGTGTTTCTCCGACATAACAGGCAGAATTTTAAGATTATAGGACAGGCCCAGAAGACTCATGACAAAAAGAAACATGAAGGCAAGCAGACCTGTTATAAAGCTCAGATAAAGCCCGGCAGCTCCAGAAACCACGGCAAGCATCCACAGGGCAATCCTGTGTTTCTCATAAAAAGCTGCCCTTCCCGGATGATTATACCTGTCAGATTTCACTGTAAAAAGATTGTTCAGAACCTGCATGGAAAGCACGTACAGCATGGCGATAAGGGTATGGGGATAGGTATGGGTTATGTTTTGCATCCTTGAACAGGCATAGGTTAAAAAACCTGCCCCTGCTGCTGCCATGATATTTGTCTTCAATAAAAAATCACGTACAAGATATAAAAAAGATTTAAGAGGGTGGCGCTTGTTAAGGCGGTTTTCAATTTTTGAGCATGTATCCTTTATGATCCAGTTGGGAGTGGAAGCACCGGCTGTAATGGCAAGAGATCTGGCACTGGCCAGTTTGTCATATTCAATTTCAGATGCATTTTCAATATGAAAGGAAGGCTTGCCGCTCATGGCAGCTATCTGGGCAAGACGTTTTGTATTGCCGCTCTGCCTGCCCCCTATCACTATCACAGCATCATTTTCGCAGGCAAGCTCCCGAATCTCTGCCTGGCGCTTTTCAGTGGAACCGCATATGGTATCAAATATCTCATAATGTGGTGCATTTTTTGCGCACCAGTTTTTTATTTCACTGTAAAGACCTGTATTCTGGGTTGTCTGGGCCACCACAACCGCTTTTCCAAACACAGGCAGGTTCTCAAGTTCCTGCATTGTGGTTATGGTATGGCCATTGCCGTCAGCATATCCGAGAAGTCCTACAACCTCGGGATGTTTTTTGTCTCCTGCAATAATGGTTGAATAGCCTCTGCGGGCAAATCTGCTTATGATGGCCTGCACACGCACCACCCTGGGACAGGTGGCGTTGATAACATCAAACCCTGCATTTTCAAGTGCTTTTTCATCTTCAGGAGGTACCCCATGCGCCCTTATAAGAACGATTCCAGTACCGGTTTCAGGAATCTTATCAAGCCTGTAAATCTTTTTTTCCTCCAGCATCTGAAGTACCTGAGGGTTATGAATCAGGGGGCCGTATGTGAAAATCGGGCCCTTTGAAAGGTTGGAGGCATCCAGGACCATATCCACAGCCCTTCTGACCCCCATACAGAATCCAGCGGTTTTTGCAATTGTGATTTTCAATAGATATAACTTCTCATTAAAGGCGGGTTAAAAGAGATATAAGCCTGTCCAGTTCAGTGCTGGAAGCAAATCTGATTTCTATTCTGCCCTTTTCACCGTTTTTATGTACCTTTACACTGGATTTTATCCTGGCAGACAAAAGCCTGCCGGTTTCTTCCAGAAACTGTTTTTCTGAGGCAGAAAGCTTTTTTTTAAGTTTTCCAGGAGCTTTTTTTGCAGCATTGACAAGCTTTTCCGTTTCCCTTACTGATAATTTTTTTTCAAGCACAGTATGAAACAGGCTGATCTGAGCCTCGTGAGAGCCTGCGCCCAGAAGGGCCCTGGCATGTCCCATTGATATTTTTTCAGCTATCAGGCTGTCCTTTATTTCGTCGGGAAGGCTTCTGAGGCGCAGAAGGTTGGCAATTGTAGAACGGTTCTTGCCTATTCTGCGGGCAACCTTTTCCTGGGTATAACCGAATTCAGTCATCAGCCTGTGATAGGCCTGGGCCTCTTCAAGGACATTGAGGTTCTGGCGCTGAATATTCTCGATTATGGAAACTTCCAATACCTGTTCATCTGTGAGATCCTTCACAAACACAGGCACATGGGTCAATTTTGCTTCCTTGGCCGCCCTCAGTCTCCTTTCTCCTGCAATAAGTTCATATGA
>Ga0256846_1000519_pt1 | contig 15401 bp, 13 predicted proteins | sample TevniametaG_FD_189098 | JGI IMG/M metagenome (GOLD analysis project Ga0256846, IMG submission 189098) | Tube worm associated microbial communities from hydrothermal vent at the East Pacific Rise, Pacific Ocean - Tevnia | ecosystem: Host-associated > Annelida > Integument > Unclassified ...
ATTATACTCCGGGCGGAAAGATAATTAAGCCGTACGATATTACCAGCTGGTCTCTCCCGTTACATAAAGGTGTAAAGAGTTTCATGATTGATAAACCTTCGGATAAGATCCTCACTAATCTTGTAAAAAATAATTCCGATTTTAGAATAAGTTCAACTCCGTTGAACAGTTATACGCATATGATTTTTCCGGTCACAAACAATGAAAGTTACAAATTTGCATTTAGTGCCGAAAAAGCCGGAATAAGAGTTATGAGATTGAATAACGATCTTAAGGTCGGGGGAAGGATCTTCGGAAAGGGAAGTTTTATGATTCGAAATGTAGAGAATTCCAAGTTAAAGGCGATAATTAATACACTTAATGTTTCGCCAAGCTATGTCACTATTAATAAAAAACCGATTGTTACCGAATTTGTTATTCCTAAGATAGGGCTTGTTGAAACTTGGTATCACGATATGGATGCGGGATGGACAAGGTTTATATTCGATTCATATTCAATTCCGTTTACTATTATAAGACCGGAAGATATTTCAGGACTTAATTTATCTGGGAAATTTGATGTAATAATTTTTCCGGACGCCAATTCCACTGTCTTAAAAAAAGGGAAATACGGATCGGGATCAAATTATTTTACTCCGAGTTATCCTCCCGAATACACGAAAGGTATGGGTTCAAAGGGCTTGAAAAAGATTATCGGTTTTATTGATAATGGAGGTATTGTAATTTCTTGGGGTGCTTCAACCAAACTTTTCATGGGGGAACATGAAATAAAGAATTCATCTGGAGTCTCGGACACTTTCTCTTTTCCGATAAAGGATATTTCAGAAACAGCAAGAAAAAGAGGTCTTTACTGCCCGGGTTCATTTGTGAAAATTAATCTTAGGAAGGATCATCCGATAACAGCAGGTATGGATAAAAATTGTGGGATTTTCTTTAGAGGGACGGCACTGTTTCAGACGAGAGTTCCCAAATTTGATAGAGACCGAAGGGTAATAGGGAAATTCCCCAAGGAGAATATTTTATTAAGCGGTTACTGTGAGAATGAAACCGTGCTGAAGAACAGGAGTGTCCTTGTATGGCTAAAGAAGAACAGAGGGCAATTGGTATTAATGGGCTTTAACCCTCAATTCCGTGCTTCGACGGGAAGTACTTATAAACTTCTTTTTAATTCCATTCTTCTAAAAAAAATAAATTAGGATTTTAGTGGTAATTTAAATAAAATATATTCTAATTGGAAAAACTTGATTATTTTTTTCATTTTAAATATTATGAAAGTATCTTTTAAGGGTACATTAATTAGATTTTGTTAAGGAGGAGGCGGATTATGAAAAGTAAATTAGTAGTTGTTTTTTTTGTTGTGTTTATGCCTGTAACAATGTTAGTGAGTGGAGTGGTGGAAAAAGTCGAGGTAACGGTTAAGATGGCAAATATCAGGAGTTTGCCAAGCCTAAAAGGTAAGATTGTAGGTAAAGCGGTAATAGGTGAAATATTCAAAGTGGAAAAATTTGATGGTAGTTGGTACAAGGTTTTATTAAAAAAGGGTGGTAATAAATACGGGTTTCTTCATAAAGTAACAGTGAAGGAAGTTCTTAAGTTAAAAAAAGATACAAAACCTGTGGAAAAGAAAGTAACAATAAAGAAAGTGGTCCCTTTGCCAAAGGAAAAAATTAAGGTTAAGGAAAAGAAAAACATTGTAAGAAAAAGCAAATTCAAACAGAAAAAATTATTCTCCGGATTTTATTTAAAAGGTGGATTAATTACCAAGCCGAAAGTAACCGATATCTGGAATGGGTGGATTCTTGATCTCGGATTTGATTCCAGCATAGGAAAATATTTGACGTGGGGAATTGAATTTCAACCCTATTTCAGGACAAATTCCAATAGTAGTATAAATTTAAATGAATATTCCGTTACTACCAATATCTTCTTGAATCTTAAGGGAGGAGTTAACTTGGGGACTCTGTGGGAATCCGTAAAGTTTCTAACAGTTTATGTCGGAGGAGGAATAGGCGGTTCATTAAATTATATTCACATAAATAATAATGGTACCACCGATTCGGAGTTTAAAACACTTCTTGTTTGGCATATAATTTGTGGGACTGAGGTAAATATAGGGAAAACGAATATGGTTGTTGAATTTCAAATTAATAAGTTTATAGATCCGGCCATTAGTTGGGTCGCGTACACAACAAACAGCTTATTGGTAGGGTTAAGGTTTTAATTTATAATCGATTGGGAACAGTCGATTAAACTTTAATATTAAATATTTTTGTAAACTTTTCGCGTATCCGTACGTCTATTCATATAAGAAGGAGTAACATATGAAAAAGACGTTGTATATGATTATCGTATTGGTTGTTTTAAATAGTTTCTCATTTGCAAAAGAAAATAATGAAAAAAAGTGGGTGTGGAAACAGAAGACGGTAAAAGCAGAAAGAGTTTCGGAAAAAATTGTAATAGACGGGAAGTTGGATGAATTGATATGGAAAAGAAGTAGCATTTCCGGATTTATTCAAGATGATCCCGACGAAGGGAAGCCTGCAACCGAGAAGACCGAAGTGTGGCTTGCTTACGATGATAGTTTTATTTATATTGCAGCAAGGTTACACGATTCCGAACCTGAAAAAATAATAAGCCTCCTTGCAAGACGAGATGATTTTGTAGATTCCGACTATTTTATTTTTTACGTTGATCCTTATTATGACAAAAGGAGCGGTTTTAAATTTGCCGTTAATCCGACAGGTTCGATTGTAGACTGGAGTATTTACAATGACGGATGGGATGATGATTCGTGGGACGGAATATGGGAAGTAAAAACTAAAATAGATGAGGGCGGATGGACCCTTGAGATGAAGATACCGTTTGATCAGTTGAGATTTAAAAAAAAGGATAATGGAGATGAGTATATTTGGGGCGTTAATTTTAGGAGGTATATAAGGAGGAAGAACGAAAAAGTTTCATATTCATGGATACCGAAAACCGTCAGCGGTGGTGTGTCTCACTATGCAAAACTTGAGGGGATAAAAGGTATAAATCCGAAAAGACTATTTGAAGTAATACCTTATATTGCCGGAAAAGTAGATCTCGGGAAAGCCGAAGAAGGGAATCCTTTTGCAACCGGAAAAGAATGGGGTGGGAACGGAGGTGTAGATATTAAATACGGTTTAAATAGCAGTTTAACTCTTGATCTTGCCGTTAATCCCGATTTCGGACAAGTGGAAGTTGATCCGGCTGTTATAAATCTGAGTGCGGCGGAGAGTCACTATTCCGAAAGGCGCCCCTTTTTTGTAGAAGGTTCCAATATTTTCATGTTCGGATATGGCGGAGCAAATAGTAATGTCGGTATTAATTGGGGTAATCCCAGTTTCTTCTATTCGCGACGTATTGGCAGACCTCCACAAGGGAGTGTGAATACGGTCGGAAATGTCAAATATCCGGAGTGGACTTCAATTCTGATGGCGACAAAGATCAGCGGAAAGATTGGAAAGGGGTGGAATCTCGGAGTTATGAGTGCTTTAACCGAAAGAGAATATGCGGATATAGACATTAACGGTTCCGGATCAAAAAGTGAAGTTGAACCGTTCACAAACTACACTGTTTTGCGGGTTCACAAGGAGTTTAACGAAGGGAGACAGGGACTCGGAATAATAGCAACATCGGTATTGAGAGATTTGAGTAACGTTAAATTTAAGGATGTGTTGAGTGATAAGGCTTTTGGATTTGGAATGGACGGATGGACTTTTCTTGATAAAAAAAAGAATTGGGTGGTAACCGGTTGGATGGGAGGAACTTATGTCTCCGGATCAAAGGAAAAAATAACAGATCTCCAAAATTCTTACCCTCACTATTATCAGAGACCCGATGTCGATTATCTCGGAGTAGATGAAGATGCCGTTTCGTTATCGGGGTATTCGGGAAGATTCGCTTTGAATAAACAGGAAGGAAATTTTGTGTTTAATGCTGCGGTTGGATTTATTTCACCGGGTTTTGATTCGAGAGATATGGGATTCCAATGGAACGGAGATGTTGTAAACGGGCATATTCTTTTGGGGTATAGATCGTTTAAAAAATGGAAATTTATTAAAAGTTGGACGGCTGTACTTCTTACTCAGAGGAATTATGATTTCGGGGGAAATAAAATAGGTGAGCAGAGAGGGATTCTTTGGGGAAGAGTCGGATTTACAAATTATTGGAATTTATTCGGCATGCTGGGTTACAATGCATCTTATAAGGATAAATACAGTACGAGAGGCGGTCCCATGATGTTGAAGCAACCTACGACTTGGTTTAACATAGGAATCTCAAGTGATAGCAGGAAATCAGTTGTTTTAGGCTTAAGAGGGTCTTATCTCGGAAGCAATTGGGGAAATATATCCGGATCCTTATCCGCATTCGTAGAATGGAAACAGGGATCGAATTTTTCGGTATCGCTTTCTCCTCAATATGAATACGGAAATAACGATTCGCAATGGGTAAAAAATGTTGATGATAAAATTATGGAAGCAACTTACGGTACCCGATATGTTTTTGGAAATTTATTGCAAAAGACCCTATCTTGCTCAATAAGACTTAGCTGGATATTTTCCCCGAAAATGAGTCTTCAAGCTTATATTCAACCTTTTATTTCAGTTGGTGATTACAACGGATTTAAAGAGTTCGCTTCCCCCGGAACATATAATTTTAATACTTACGGTGAGGGAAGTTCATCAATTGATTATTCGGAAGAAAACAAGCAATATACTGTAAATCCCGGGGACGGCGGAGATCCTTTTAAGTTGAAAAATCCGGATTTTAACTATAAATCGTTGAGAGGGACTGTAGTTTTCAGATGGGAGTATAAGCCGGGATCAACGCTATACTTTGTATGGACTCAAAAAAGGATGGATTCCGGTAATCCGGGTGACCTTTCTCTCGGCAGAGATTTTTCAGATATGCTTAGTGCTTCAGGTGATAATGTTTTCATGTTGAAACTTACATATAGATTTCAGATATAAGAGAAAGATCGACTTATTTTGTTGCACGATATTTTATACTAAGTTTACTTGAATTGAGTATTAATGGATAGTATTATTGTTTTATGAGATTGATTCCGAAAAGGTTCCGAAAGAAAAATATCTCTTCGGATATTGCAGAAGAATTTTTTAAAAAAGTTGACAACCTTCCGAATAGGGAGAAAAAAAGGGCTGTTTTTGATCTGGATAACACTATCCTTAACGGTGATATAGGGGATGCCCTTTTTTGTAGATTGAAGAATCTTGAGAAAAAAAAGAGGGTTAGGTCGGATGGGAAACCAATTGACTTCACATGGAGTGAGTATAAAGACTTAATGTCAACCGGAAATAAAGAAATTGCATACAGAAAAATTACCGAATGTATGGAATCGGTACCTGAGGAGTTAATTAAAAATCTTACAAGGGAGTTGATGAACAGTGATTTCAGTTCACTCGAACATTCCGGAGAGCGGGTTGCTATCCCCTGTATAAACCTTGATATTAAAGAAATAATAGAAAGACTAAAGAAATCGGGTTATAAAATAAACATTATCTCTGCAAGTAATTCGATATCCGTACGAGTTATTGCGGAAGAGTATCTCGGACTTGAAAAGTTAAGCTGTTTCGGAATGGAGACCCAAATGGTTTTATCAACAAAGGGTAAAGCCATTCTCGGAGGGACGGTTATGGAACCCGTACCGGTAAATAAAGGGAAAGTGGAATTGTATAGGAAAAGGATAAGTGATGAACTTCCTCTGATAACCGCCGGAGATTCCATACTTGATTTCCCTATGTTGGAACTTGTTGATAACGGGGGAATAGTTATTTGGAGAGGCGATGAAGGGAGTAATTTGGAAAAACTAAAAAAAATAATCGGGATGAGAGCGGAAGTTTTTCCTGTTGGATTAACGGGTATTGAAGGGAGAAAATTATAGTGCGTATCGTTACGCGTCCCGATTTTGACGGTGTTGTTTGTACCGCTCTTCTTATGGAAATATTTGATATAACCGAACCGACTTTATGGGTTGAACCTGTAAAAATTAATAAGGGTGAGGTTGAAATAAAGGAGGGAGATATTATTGCCAATCTCCCTTTTGACAAGAGGTGCAGCTGGTGGTTTGATCACCATTTTACAAATTCCGTTAATACCGACTTTAAAGGAGAATTCAGATTAGCCCATTCGGCGGCAGGGATAATATATGACTATTTTAAGAAGGATTTTACAAAGAATTACGATAAGCTTGTAAGGGAGACCGACAGAATAGATTCTGCACGTCTTACGATGGAAGAAATTCTCCTTCCGAAGAATAACCCGTATGTGATGTTATCATTTACAATTAAGGGAAATGATCATGATAGTGAGTCGTATTGGAACAAAATCGTTGATTTTCTCAGAACAATGGAAATTGAGGATATAATAAAAGAGGAAGAGGTTAGGGAGAGGATAAATTTGGAAGTTGAGAACGATCTGAGGTACAAAGAGTTTCTTCTTAAATATTCTACAGTTGAGGACGGAGTTTCAATTACGGATTTCAGATCGCTTGATTCGATTCCTTCAGGTAACAGATTCCTTGTGTTCTCTCTTTTCCCCGATACTCATGTGAATATTAAAGTTAGGTACGAGGATGGAGAGATAGGCGATGTAATAATGAGTATTTCTCACAGTATATTTAACAGAAAGTGCAGGGTGCATTGCGGAAAAATTGTTGCCGGATTCGGTGGTGGTGGACATTTCGGTGCCGGATCATGTAGTTGTAGCGAAGATATTTACGAAAGTTCCATTGACTCGATAATAAATATACTAAAGAAAAATGTAGAAATTTAAGGAGGGAGGAATGAGAACCGTTTTATCTTTTGTTATGAGGACAGTGATTATTATGACCCTTTTTGTTGTCGAAGTTGATGCAAAATCTTTTTTGTGGGAATTAAATTATAAAGGGGATACAAGTTATATACTCGGATCAATTCATATGTTGAAAAAAAGCGATTTTCCGTTAAAGGATGAACTTGAGAAGAGTTTTTCCAAATCCCAATACATTGTGGTTGAAGCTGATATATCTCCGAATAAAGTGGGTGAAATGTTAATGGTAACGATGGAAAAGGCGGGATATAAAGACGGTTCAAAGCTTGCTGATCATTTGTCCAAAGCAACATTTGAGTTTGCAAAGAAAAAGATGGATGAATTAAATCTCTCTATTGATAATTTTGAAAATTTTAAGCCGTGGTTCTTATCTATGACAATTACCAGTATGGAGCTGATGAAAATCGGTTTCGATCCGAATTATGGAATTGAAAAATATTTTCTTAACAAATCAAAAGGGAAAACTATTCTTGAATTGGAGGGTGTCTCTTTTCAAATAGGAATTTTTGATAACTTTTCCGATAAGGAAAACGATATGTTTTTGTTGTCAAGTCTAAAGGAGGCGGAGTCTCTAAGTGAGAATATGGATGTTATGGTTCGTGCTTGGCGTGACGGAGATGAAGAATCTCTTGCAAAAATTGTGAAAAAGAACAGAGATTCGTCTCCGAATCTTGAAGGTATATTCAAAATAATTATTGATAAAAGAAATATTTCAATGACAGGAAAAATTGAGAACTGGATTAAAAAAGGGGGGAAATATTTTATTATAGTAGGTGCCGCACATCTCGTAGGAGAAAACGGAATCATAAAACTTTTAAGGGAAAAGGGTTTGGTACTTAAGCAAATTTGATCTAAGTATAAAATAGGAATATAATATTTTTCAGATACCATTATGAAATTAATTTTTAAACACTCTCCGGTTTGCGTTGTAAGTCTTGCCGGTAAAAGAGAAGTTGATAAAGTTTTGGAAAGATATAAAGAAGATTTTGAGTTCGAATTAATTGATGTTATATCTGACAAGGATAGATCTCGTGAGGTGTCGGAACTGTTTGATGTAAAACACGAATCACCTCAAATAATAGTCCTTGACGGAGAGAATAAGGTGTTATGGGATGCTTCCCATTTTGAGATCAAGGCGGATAAAATTATGAATATCTTATCGGAGAACAAAAAAAAATGAACTTAATAAAATATTTTGAAAAGGGTATCGAAATTTCAACGTTTGAGGATAAACTCGGTGATAATAAAAGAATTCATGAACTTCATTACAAAAAGTTTAATCCAGATACAGCTGAACAATCTGCGATAAAAAACTTATTACCAATGAAAATTGTTGTTATTACCGAACCGTGGTGCGGTGATTCTCTTGCATCGTTACCTGTTTTAAAAAAGATGGGTGAGATAAACGGAAAGTGGGAAATAAAAATTTTACATAGAGATGAAAATATTGATTTGATTGATCAATTCTTAACCAATGGGGGTCGTGCCATACCGATTTTTCTATTCCTTGATGACGATGGAAATCTAATTTCAAAATGGGGACCGCGGATTGAGACTACCCGAAAGATATTTGAGAATAATAGGGAGAAAATAAAAAACGGTATCATTGAACATAGTGAAGTAATTCTTATGATCAGAAAATTCTATTCGGTCGATCGAGGGAAAGAAATCTTTAAGGAACTGTTGAACGAATTAAAAAATGTTTAATTAATAAAATGAGAAAATCCGTAGGTTCCGATTGTAGTGTTAGTAAAATAAGCATTGAGCTTTTATATTTTTTTTATGATTAATAATAATAAAAATTTAATATCGGTTTTGCTATCTGTTGTTGTTGTTTTTTCGATCTTCTATTTTAATAGTACACCCCTTGCAAGTATAGATACCTGGTGGCATATGAAGATGGGTGAATTCTTTTTACAAAATGGTTCGCCTATAATAAATGATCAATTTGCAATAAAGTCGGATAAAGAAATTGTTGCTACATACCCGAACTTGTTTCCCGGAATAGTTTTTTTAAAAGTTTTTAAAAATTTTTCTTTTTTGGGGCTTAATTTATTAAGAATAGGTATTTTTTTGGCATTTATACTCTTTTTGACTATTCTTTCAAATAAGAGTTCAAATTCGAATATTTTGTATATACTTATAATCATTTTGGCTACTTCAATGGCTGGACTTATCATATTAAGACCGGATTTGTTCAATTATATTTTTTTTATAATGTGGATATACCTAATTGAAAAAATTATTAAAGATCCTAAAAAGATTAAGTATCTTTTATTAATGATATTAATTGAATTAGTGTGGGTAAATACTCATCCGTTATTTTTTTATTATTGCCTGTTTGTTGTTTTAATATATTTTGCGGGAGTGCTGATAATAGAGACAAAGGGTTCCATATTTTTGTTTAAGTTTAAATCAAAAGAGAATATTCTTTTATTTGTATATCTTTTTATTATAAGCGTAATTTGGATTGCCAATCCGTTGGGATTTAAAGCATTGGAATCTCTTTACGTAAATATGATAAAGATAAATGAGATAAATCCGGAATCAGTAAGATCTTTTGCCGATTCTTTAATTAGCGTAAACACTTACGGTTATATAATTGTCTTCTTGATTTTTATTTTTTTAAAACCTTGGAAAATTAAAATACCCATTCAAAATAAATTATTGTATCTGATTATTTTTATTGTGTTATTAATTCCCGGACTTATTTATTTACGATGTATGCCTTTTTTATCAATTTTCATCATTTACTTTTTAGGAAAGGATGAATATTCTTTTAATATAAAAGAAAGTTTTAATTCCCTATTAAATATTATTGTACTAATTGGAGCATTATTATTGATACTTGACAGAACTTATCTTTTTTCACCTAAAATAGTTTTTGGATTAAATAATATTCTTGGAACATCTTTGGGAGAATCAATATCTCCGAAAGGTCTTGGCTTTCTTAAAATAAATAGCCAAGTTCCTTTAAGAGAGATATCTATTTTAAATAAAGTTGCTGTTGATAGAAATTTTGTTACCAATGATTTAGGAATTGCAAGCTGTGCTGTCTGGTTTTGTCCGGATAAGCCTGTTTATTGGTATGGGCATGCTGCAATAATGAATAGAAGGGCAAAAGATTTAAAAGAGTTTCTAATTAATTTTCCATCAAGAAATACGGAAATTGTAAAATCATTCCTTGAAAAGTATAAAATACACAGTGTGCTTCTGACTAATTATACATCCAGATATTTTCAATATTATAAATATATAAACAAAAATCTTACGCTAATATATATTGATCCCCATATTTCAATATTTATCAGAAAAAACAGAATGTCCTTTAAACAAAAATATCTTTTAAAACGTTTCTATTCTTATTTCTTACCCGGGGAGCAAGATAAAAACAAATTTAATTATCAAAATCAGATATATCAGTATTTACTTTTATGGTTTTCCGCCGAGTCAACCGGAAATAGTGGAGATCACTATTTGAATATACTCTCAAAATATATTTCAAAAAAAGAAATAGATTATTTTATAAAGAATTCCATACCGGTATTGAGATCAAATATATCACTTTCCGACATAACTAATTCTAAATTTGGTGAATAGTTAAGATGAATGGAAGTAAGTGACGATTACAATGTTATAGAGATTGTATCTCCGAAATTTTGACTCTTTTGTAAGTTTTTATTATACTTTTTTCAGGAGCATTGATGTTTTTTAAACAAATTAGTTCGGGAGGAGACAGGAATTTTTCCTATCTCATCGCTTGCGATAGGACAAAATTTGCTGTTGTTGTTGATCCTTCTCCCGACCCCCTTAAAGTAGTTGATGAGATAAGTGAATTTGGAGTTAGAATTTTATATGTTATTAATACCCATTCACATGTGGATCATACAAGCGGGAATGATTATTTTAAAAGTAAGAAAGGGGCTGAAATAGTTACTTTCTCAGGAGGAGACGGGGACGTTAACATTGGTGACGGAGGAATTTTAAATGTCGGAGATGTTACACTGAAATTTATTCATACCCCGGGTCACACTCCGGATTCGATTTGTATTTTAACCGATGAAAATTTGATTACGGGAGATACCCTTTTTGTTGGGAAAGTCGGCGGAACTTACACGGAAGAAGATGCTTTGGCAGAGTTTGAAAGTTTAAAAAGGTTGATCGAACTTCCCAAAACAACAAAAGTGTGGCCAGGACATGATTACGGTATATCCGTTTCATCGACAATTGAAAATGAAAAAATGACAAATCCTTTTATACAAAGGTTAAATGATTTCAATGATTTCCTTTGGCTGAAACAGAATTGGGCTTCTTATAAAGTTGAACACGGGATAAAATAGTTTTCGAGGAATCTATGGATAAAGCCTGGTTCAGAGAGTGGTTTGATGAAAACTATCTGTTGATTTACAGTCACAGAGACGAAAGTGATGCAAAAAAACAGATAGAACTTTTATTGAATACAATAAAACCTCAAATTGATGACAAGATACTTGATTTAGGATGTGGTGAAGGTCGTCACGTATCTATTTTGGGAAAAAAAGGTTTTGATATAACCGGACTTGATCTTTCCGAAGATTTGCTCAAAAGCGGTAGGATGAAAAATCCTGAATTAAAATTACTTCATGGAGATATGAGAAATATTCCGGGCAAGTTTAAGGTGATCCTTTCCCTTTTTACCAGTTTCGGATATTTTGATGATGATAACGAAAATATAAATGTTATAAAAGGGGTGTACGATTCACTTGAGAATGGCGGTCATTTTTGGTTGGATTTCCTTAATTCAAAATATGTAACGGCTAATGTTGTGAAGGAAAGTTTTTTTAAAATCGGTAAAGAGTGTGATGTAATTGAGAAAAGGGAAATAGTAAATAACAGAGTAATAAAAAATATTACTATAATTAAGAATGGCAATAAAAAGAGATATATGGAATCGGTAAGACTTTTCTCAAAAGAAGAATTATCGGATATTTTTACGCAGGAAGGTTTTAAAATTAAGAATATTTTTGGAGATTATCTTGGAGAAGACTGGACTATTAATTCTCCAAGGACTATTATCCATTCAATTAAATTATGATTCAAATAAGAAAATGTATTATCTGAGATGAGGGAACAATAAACAGTGGAATTCGGTTCACTTATTTTTTTATTTCTTTTTCTTCCGGTCGTAATTATTGTGGGAAATATTTTAAAAGGGAGATTGAAGCAAGTTTTTCTTGTTGTTGCCGGACTTTTTTTCTATTTTTTCGGAATGGACGGACATATTTTTGTACTAATTGTTTCCATTTTTATAAACTGGATATTTGGGGTTTTTATCAGTCGCAACTCTGACGAAAAAGTTTCGTATCGTTTTGCATTAATAGGGGTAACTGTAAACATACTTATCCTTATATTCTATAAATATTCGGGATTTATTATCTCTAACATTGAGTCTCTTGTAGGAACTCCTATTAAATTTCTTCATTCACTTCCTCCGGAGACGTTCCCGATCGGGATATCATTTTTTACTTTCGTTGCGATATCATATCTTGTTGATATCTATAGAAAAAAAGATTTAGTGTTTCGTAACCCTTTGGATGTTGCTTTTACTCTCTCTTTCTTCCCAAAAGTTTTTTCCGGTCCTATAACTTTTCATAACAAGTTCTTTTATGAAGTGAAAGGGGAATCGGGAAGATCTTTATTTGAAGCGGGTGCAAAAAGATTTGTTTATGGTCTCGGCAAAAAGGTTTTGATTGCCGACACATTGGCAAAATGTGTGAACGGAATATTTGAAATACCGTCAGGGGCGTTGACATTCGAACTTGCATGGGTAGGCGTTTTGACATTTACTTTGCAGATATTTATGGATTTTTCCGGATATACCGATATGGCTGTCGGTTTAGGCAAAATGTTAGGGTACGAAATTCCTGAGAATTTTAATTTTCCATACATTGCAACATCAATCAAAGATTTTTGGAAGAGGTGGCATATAACTTTGTCAAATTGGTTACAAGTGTATATATTTTTACCATTGGCTTTTCGCGTGATGAGAAATGTCAAGGTCAATCGGAAGTTTGGGATAAAAATAGAAAATTTAGCATATTACTTTGCATCATTTATAACCATGTTTGTGTGTGGATTATGGCATGGAGCGAAGTGGACATTTATAATATGGGGAATTTTTCATGGGTTTTTTCTGATTTTGGAACATTGGAAGTTGGGGAAATTTCTAAAGAAAAAGGTACGGAAACCTTTCAGAATTCTTTATTCATTAATAATCATTGTTTTGGGGTGGGTTATTTTTCGTTCGGTTGATATCTCTTATGCTGTTGCCATGTTTAAGTCTATGGGTGGTTTCGGAGGTGGAGACGGTTCCGGATATTTTATTTCGTTTTATTTCACTAAGGAGATATTAATAGCATCAATTGTGGCAATAACAATCTCATTTCCGGTATTGAAATGGATTAAAATGGTTTTATCGGATAGGATTTCGGGAGGTGTCAGGTCGGTAGTAAATATTTTTTCAGAAGTTATCTCTCTGATCTTTTTTGCTATGGTGTTCCTTGCAAGCATTATGGCTGTTACGGGCGGGACATATTCTCCGTTTATCTATTTTAAGTTTTGATGGGGGTAGAGGAGTGATTCTTAAAAAATTATTTTCCAAAAAATATTCGATAATTTTTCTTTTAATGATTTCCATACCTTTGTTTTTGAAATTTACAGAGATCGGAAGAGACAAAAATTTAATGGAAAAGAAGATAAAAACCGCTCCTGAAATGTTTTCTGAAAACGGACTCTTTGCAGATTTAAAAGCATATGAAAAATATTTTGAAAAGAGTTTGTCACATAGGCAGTCTCTTCTATCATTTTGGAATTACTTATATGCAAAATATATCGGTATTTCTCCTGTTGATAGAGTGATATTGGGGAAGAACAGATGGCTTTTTTTAAAAAGACTTAATGAGAGCGGTTCGGAAATCGATTATTCAATTTCTGTTGAAAAGTTTAAAAATGGTGAGTTGAGATATTGGTTCAGACTGTTTAATGAAAGGTACCGTTTCTTAAAAAAACGAGGAATACATCTGCTTCTTGTAATTGTTCCGAATAAAAGTACTATTTATACGGAGCATCTTCCTGAAAGGATAAAGAGGGTGACTGCCGGAACCAGGGCTGATCAGATCACGAAATATTTCAGAAATCATTCCGATATACCCGTTTTGAATTTGAGAGAATTGCTTTTAAGTAAAAAAAAAGAGCGTCGAGTTTATCATAGAACGGATTCCCACTGGACTTTTTTCGGTGCTTGGTTAGGGTATAGAGAGATTATCAAACATTTTTCAAAGTACTATAACGGAGTAGAGGCGAAAAGATTTGAAGATTTTCCGAAAAAAATAATTAAAGGTCCTTCCATGGCGGATCTTGCTTCAATGTTGACGTTACAGAATTCGTTATATAGTGAAAAGCTTGAGAGAATTTTTTTCCCTCGCGGTTTAAAACCTAAAAAGATTCACCTAAAAAACTTTAAATACAAAAAAATAAGGAAAAGTTATTTTCGAAATAACAACGGAGTCTTGCCGAAAACGTTAATGATTCACGACTCATTCGGATTGGTTATGAAGAAATATATGGCTTCTACATGCTCGGAGATTATTTTTCTATTGGATTGGGGATTTAATTTTTTCCCACAACTAATTGAGAGAGAGAAACCCTCCATCGTTATTTATGAGATTGCCGAACGTTTTTTTTATAGACCCGCAAAACATCTTCCTCAAAACAGGAAATAGGTTGACATAATGTATCCAAGACTAACAATGGTTGTGTCTCAATTTATTAAATTTCTTTTTTCCCCCTGTTCCATTTTTGTCCGATTTTTCATATTATAATAAGTAAATGAAAACTAATTTGAAAAGTTCGTTGCAGGAAAAATTAAAACCCGGAGTATCTAATTTCACCCTCCTTTTTCTTGCGGGGGTATTATGGGCAGGGGTTGGAATATTTTTAAACGTACTCTCTTATTCATGGTTAAAATCAGGAGAAAAGAGTATTGCAATTATCATGGGAGCAGTGGGTTTGTTTTCGGCATTTTTAATCCATATCTTAGGTTTTTCTCATATAGCGAAAAAAAATATTAAACGGATAGTGGGAATGGAAGGGAAACGGTGTTTCTTCTCCTTTATTCCGTGGAAGAGTTATCTCCTTATCACCATAATGATGACCTTCGGTATGCTTATCAGGAGTTCTGCAATCCCAAAGGTTTATCTCTCTCCTCTTTACACCGGAATAGGCGGGGCAATGATTTTATCGGGGGCACTATATTTCATTGCACTATTTAAAATCCTGCAAAAGAAATAAATGCGGGGACGGTCTACCCTTCGGGCACTTTGTTTTGAAGTATTGATTTATGTATCCCTTTTATTTTGCTATTTCAATGAATCAAAAGACCGTCCCCGAGATCAAATTGTATTTGAACCGTTTAAGTAATATAATTAATTTCAAGGGTTATTATTAAATGAGGGATAAAGAGATAAAAAGATATGTAACGGGGCAGCAACTTGGGCTTCTCGGCGGTCCTC
>Ga0256846_1000520_pt1 | contig 15397 bp, 19 predicted proteins | sample TevniametaG_FD_189098 | JGI IMG/M metagenome (GOLD analysis project Ga0256846, IMG submission 189098) | Tube worm associated microbial communities from hydrothermal vent at the East Pacific Rise, Pacific Ocean - Tevnia | ecosystem: Host-associated > Annelida > Integument > Unclassified ...
GAGAATTTTGAGTTATGGACACAGGCCAGCACAGAATTATGCCCAACAATGGGGCTCCAGTGGACGTCAAAAAGCTCCGCTCGTTCCTCGCTCCACTTTTTGTCGCCACTAAGCCCAAACGTTATGCATTATAAAGATAGACCTCAACATGATTTCGAAAGATATTAGAAGATACACTGACCTACCATCAGTCCTTTACATGCTGAGAAATAAGAAGTTAACCCTGCTGGACCCTTCAAGCTGGGACGACAAAAATGATTCTTATTTTCTAGAGGTCTATAAAAAAAGAAAGAAGCTCTCATCTGTTTATGCACTTTGTTTCACCGAGAAAAATGAGACGTACCATCACTGGAGTGTATTTTGTTCTAGAGAAAATGGCGTTTGTGTCGTATTTGACAGAGATAAGTTAATTGGGCATCTCAACCAACAAGCGGGAATTACCTGTGGGCCGGTTAATTACAGAACAATTGGTGATACTGGTTGGCCAGATTTAGAGATAGATGATTTACCGTTTTTAAAGCGGTGGGCATTCAGGGATGAGTCGGAATTCCGAGCTGTTTACTCTGGAGATGCTGAATCAGAAGAAACAAAAGACATCTCATTACCTCTTTCTTGCATTAAAAAGATATCGGTTAATCCTTGGGTCCCAGATCAGCTATTTTCTGCCATAAAAGAAACAATTAAGGAAATTGAAGGCTGCAGATCTCTTGCTATTGGAAAATCTCAACTTATAAACAATAAGAGCTGGAAGCGTTACGGAAACATAATTGCATAACAATGCAAATTCACTCAGACAGTTTAAAGAGTTGCTTTGTTTTGCGTAAGTCGCTGCGCTCCATCCTACGCAAAACAAGCAACGCTTTAAACTGCTGGTGATTTGCGGCGTTGGGCAACCAAGGCATCGCCATAGAATAAGCCGTGCACGGCAACAAAGAATTAAGTTTAAGTCGGGTAGAGTTGGAGAAGCTTGGAGCCCAGACTATTCGGCATCATGGTAGAGAGTTGGGCAATTTGGTTGGTGTCTTAACGAAAGATCATCTCGCCTTGCAAGGCTCAGGCTAGATGCGGCTTCGTCGCCATTGTAGAAGTTGGCTGCACGTGCCTATCGGGAAATGATAGGCTTTTGGGTGTGAATAAGGATGCAGACTGGAAGGAAATCGAATCAAGCCTTCCGCCTCAGAAAAGTCGAATCCTCAGGGAAGTGGAGTATTTAGAGTTATGGATACAGGCCAGCACAGAATTATGCCCAACAATGGGGCTCCAGTGGACGTCAAAAAGCTCCGCTCGTTCCTCGCTCCACTTTTTGCCGCCACTAAGCCCAAACGTTAGAGGTATGAAGCTATGGAAGAAATTGAGATGAAAGCAAAAAAGGAGTTTGATATTTCTTCTTCTGAGCTTTCAAAAAGTTCACCTATGAAGTCCTTAGATAATTTTTATCAAAGACTTGATGAAATTATTGCCAAGACACTAAATGAATCTCAAAATGGGATAGCTTGTGGAAAAGGATGTATATACTGTTGTTACTATAAAGTAGAGGCCAAACCTGTTGAAATATTTAAAATAGTTCAGTTCGTAAAAAAACGGTTCAAGCCTGAACAGATACAGGCAGCGCTGAAACAAGCCAATAAAAATGTAATAGAAGCTAAGCCACTCACTTATAAAGAGCATTTAGCCACCAATCAGCAATGTCCATTTTTAGTAGATGGTGAGTGCTCAATATACAAAGTAAGGCCATCGAAGTGCAGGAATTTTCATGCTATAAATGTTGAATTATGTAAAGAGTCATATGAAAAACCAACGGATTTAAGCATCCCTAATAGTTATCATGAGCTGCTTCATATGCGTACCAATGGAGCGACTCTTGGGTTTGAAAAAGCTGTAGAGGTAAATGGGTTTGACTCAACTACATATGATTTAAACAGTGCATTAATAGAAGCATTCAGGAATCCAAGCCTTCTAAAGCGTTATGGAAAAGGAAAACGTGCATTCATAAAGGCAAAAAAAGTTGAGTTACCAGAGTAAAACACCTCTAACAATCAAAATTCACACGGACAGCAAAAAGCTCCGCTCGTTCCTCGCTCCACTTTTTGCCGCCACTGAGCCAAGACGTTAGCTGTAAGACAAATTTTTAGTGGTGAAGGAACACGTGCATTAGTCAGCCGAAATGTAGTCAATTTAAGCCAAGAATTTTTCATGCGATTATGTTGATAAAGTAAGTCGCAAAACCCAAGCGGGTGTAGAGTCAAAGCTCGTGCCGCGCTGAAGCGGGGCAGAAAGTGCCATCCTGAACAGGTGGAGCATCAAAAGGCACAACAGCCGCTGAAGCGGAGAAAGTTGGTAGCCATTCAAAACAGGTGGCAACATCAAAAGCACATCAGCCGCTGATGCGGGGAGAGTTGGTAGCCATCCAAAATAGGTGGTAGATCAAAGTCTATCATGCGTTGAAGCGGGATAGCTGGTTGCCAAATTCAGCAGGAGAGGGGCGAGGGATGGCCACACAATTTCAATACCATGGCAAAGCAAGCAGCTAACAAGTGGCTGCAGTGGACGCCAAAAAGCTCCGCTCGTTCCTCGCTCCACTTTTTGCCGCCACTGAGCCAAGACGTTGGGCACATAAATCACGAAAAGGTGAAAGCGCATGGATCTCTTTGGGTTAACTCGAGAATCTAAGATAGAACGGTCTGGAGTTAGGCAGGTATTTACACCTCATCAGCCAATTCAGTCACTCGACTTGTTTTTTGGAAGACAGGAGGTTGTGAAAAAGATTATTGAGCATATAAACACCCCAGGCCAGCATGTACTGCTATATGGTGATAGAGGAGTTGGAAAGAGCTCTCTAGCTAATATATCAACCCAGCTTCTTATTAAAAATCTCATACAAGGTAAGCTATTTACTAAGCGTTGTGATTCAAAAGACTCATTTGCATCAATAGTTGAGCAACCATTAGCGGACCTTGGTGTTGAGGTAAATCTAACCTCCTATTCGAAAAGCCATAGACAAAGTGGAAAGGCAGGCCTCAGCATCCCAATCGCCAGTGCGGGCGTATCTAGCGATAGAACAGAGTCTAAGAACTATATGGTATCTCCATGCACTCCATCAAAAGTAGCCGACTTACTTAAAGACAGTTCTGGATTGCTATATATTGATGAAGCTGACCAGATAGCCAGTGTAGAAGACAAAGTCTCATTGGCAGAACTAATTAAGCTATTAAGTGACCACGGATCAAAATTCAAAATATTCGTTGTCGGGATCGCACAAACTGGCGAGGATCTTACCGGTGCCCATCCATCGGCACAAAGATGCCTGAAAGAAACAAAACTAAGGAAAATGGATGATAGAGAAATTCGGGAAATTATCACCGGCGGCTCAAAAAAGCTATTTATAACATTTGAAAACAACGTCATATCATCGATTGTTAAACTTAGCTCTGGTTACCCACACTTTGCTCATCTGCTGTCATTAAAGTGCGCAGAAGAGGCAATAGCAAAAGACAAGACGACTATAAGCAGGGATGACTTGGCTACAGCAATAAATTCAGCAGTTCAAGATGCTGAAGGTACATTGTCAAGGAAATATGAGGCTGCTATTAGATCCCATTCTACAGACATGTATCGTATTGTGTTATTTGCAGCATCTCGACTAGGAAGAAGAGAGTTTACAGCGGCAATGTGGCGTTCAGAAATCCAGGAATTGACAGGTGATTGTGTTTTACAATCTGAACTGAATAATTATCTAAACCGACTTGTGTCCGATGACGAATCATCAATCATAACTCGCATGGCAAAAGGGGTTTATAAATTCGTAGATCCAAGAATGCCAAGTTACGTGCGAATAGCAAATAAGGATATTGCCCAACAATAAGCTCCAGCGGACACTCGTACCTCGCGCCGCTGAGCTTTGTCGTTAGCTGCACGAGAAATCATAGAACAATGAAAATCTACGGCTATAAAGATGAAGGTCTTGATATTGAGCAAATTGTCCCAGCAGAACTTGCCGAAATTACCTTAGTTGCAAGCCCTGATGAACTAAGAATGATTGCATCATTTTTAAAAACAGCGGCTCAAGAAATGGAAAGAATGGGAGAAGCATATGATCATGAGCATCTCTCTGATAAAAATGAACCTTATTTTGATAATTCACCACATTTTGTAGTTGCTCGTGAAGAGTAATGGTATTTACACCAATTAAATGTCGCTAGTAGTTGGTTGTTACAAAAAAAATGAATTGTATAAAATATAAAAATGGTAACCTTGTAAAAGTTGGTGCATTTGTGCGTGTAATATATATTGATGAATCAATTATTAAGACTTTAGCTGTAGAAGAAAATGAAGATGTAAAATCAATGCAAAATGAAGTCTTAGAAGTTTATGAGATTAATGAATATGGCCAGGCATGGGTAGAGAAATATTGGGATCTAGGCAATGGCAAAACAGAGAGTCATAGTCTTGGTCTTTGTTCGCATGAATTAGAGCTTGCAAGTAAATGCAGCTAACAAGGCCCATCCAGCGGACAGCAAAAAGCGTCACGCCTTTTGCTTGCGCAAAAGCCGCGCCACTTTTTGCTGCCGCTGATGGGCGGCGGTTATGAGCAATACAACTGACATCACAATGGAGCAACTGAATGGAACCGGTCTTTATTGATTTTCATATACATACGTCAGCTAACCCAGAGAATCTGAATGATTCTTATGACCTTGATACTCTGAAATCAAAAATTGAAGAAATAGCTAGTGGTTCCAGCTATTTAATATCTCTTACTGATCACAATACCATCAACAAAACTGCGTACCTAGAAGCAATCCAGAAAATTGAAAACATTCTTCTTGGTGTTGAATTACATGTAAGAAACTATGAAAGCGCCTCCCCATATCATTGCCATATATTGTTCAACCTCGACAGAATCGAATCAGTTGTTATTGATAAGCTGAACGAAAAACTTAATGAACTATATCCTAAAAAAGTTGTTTCTAATAACGACCATACCATCCCAAAACTAGAAGATATAATGAACTCATTTGATGAGTTCGAGTTCATTTTGCTACCACATGGAGGTCAAAATCACGCCACCTTTGATATATCAATTCCATCTGGGGTGCAGTTTGACAAAACCCTTGAGAGGAGCGTCTATTACAATCATTTTGATGGTTTTACCGCGAGAAGTAATAGAAGCCTGGAGAGAACACACGACTATTTTAGCCGCTTAGGTATAAAGGACTTTGTCAACCTTGTTACCGCAACTGATAATTATAACCCTACTATCTATCCGAATTGTAAAGCAGGAAGTGAGGCATCTGAATTTATTCCTACATGGATGTTAGCAAGTCCTACATTTGACGGGCTGCGTATTTCCTTGTCTGAGTCCTCGCGCCTTAAGTATGGCGAAAAGCCTGATTCATGGGCTGAGTGTATTCAACATGTTTCACTAAATAATGAGAATATTGATATTGATGCCAGTCTCACACCAGGGTTAAATGTTGTGATAGGCGGCTCTTCTAGTGGTAAATCGTTGTTTGTGGATTCGGTATATAGAATGATTGTGGGAAGTATTGAAGGAAGTATTTATAAAAATACAAAGTATAGCGTTCGAGATATGACTGTCCATAATCCCGCCGGACAGCATCCGCATTATTTGGATCAAAACTATATTAGCAAAATATGTGACCCTAAAAATGATGAATACAATATTGATGATATATCAATTCTTAAGAGTGTATTTCCATCTGACAGAGATGAAAAGTTGGCAATTGCAAATGGGCTAGCTGAGCTGGGTTCTCAATTAAATAGGCTTGTTCAATCAGTAAAAGAAATTGAAAGCCTTCAGGATTCACTAAAAAGGATTCCAAAGTTATCACACCTGATCGTCACGGAAATAATTCAAGGTAATCCTATACGCCCTATGCTGGCGGATGATAATGTTATTGAGTCAATAGAATATGCAGAAGCTAAGTACATACGAGATATTCGAGACTTGGATAGAATTGATATATTTCTTTCGTCCAACCCTTTAGTGAAACACGACAGCACACTAGTTGATAAATTAAAAGAAGAGCTTTTAGAGGCGCATAAAATTTCAAAGTTTGAGTATCGTGTTCGTAAAGTAATTAACGAGAAAAAGGAAGAGATAGATAACGCCCAAGAACATGAGAATCGAGAAATCGCAATAAAAAGACAGCAGTTTGAGGAGTTATTGGATTCGATTAGAAAGTACATTAGGAACGAGCATGTATTTAGAGAGTCCCTTAATGCGATATCGAAATTCAAGATCATAATTACTACCACAGAAATCGAGTCTATGGGGCACAAACTGTTCATAGATAATGAGTTTGAATTAACCAAAGAGAAATTTCTAGAAGTAATAAATCAAATGCTAAAGCCTGCTTTTTGCCTGACATCATTTGATAAAATTACACCAGAATCGTTATTTGAAAATAGATTCAGAAAAAAATCTCCAAAGGTTATCGATTATGATGACTTTGAGAGACGGGTGAAATCAAAATTCGAAGGGATGAATAAGAAAAAATACAGAATTATAACTAAAGAAGGAAAGGACTTTGATAGCTTAAGTGCTGGTTGGAAGACCTCAGTAATATTGGACCTGATTCTTGGGTGGGGTAGTGACAATGCACCACTTATAATTGATCAGCCAGAGGATAACCTTGCTACAGGATATATAAATCACGGACTCCTTAAGGCCATAAAGGAATGCAAAAGCAGGAAGCAAATTATACTTGTCTCACATAATGCGACAATCCCGATGCTTGGAGACGCTCAAAATATTGTCATGTGTAGAAATGATTGCAATAAAATATCCATCCGTTCTAATCCCTTGGAAGGAAAAATAGAAGGGGTAGGCGTTGTGGATCTGATAGCTGAAACCACTGATGGTGGAAAGGCATCAATAAAAAAGCGAGTAAAAAAATACAACCTTAAGAACTTTAGGGGGTCAAATGAAACTAGTATTCAGTAAGGATGAAGCTCATCAGATTGTAGTATTTAATTGTTTTGATGGTGAGAAAAAGGAATTTTCATATGTTGATATGATTAAGGTGTTAATTCAATCGCAGCATCTAGAGGAGCCAGAAGTATCAGAAGGATTTTCTGAGGCAGAAGTCAATAGCATTAAGTCTATGGTTTCGTTTATCAACAAAGAAGTTTCGTTAATAGATCAAAGTAATGATGCAGAAAGCTCATAACAAAAGCATTGAGAGGGACGCATATTTCTCTCGCTACGCTCGCTACATCTGCGCCCCTCATGCTAAGCGTTATGCACAAAAAATGACAATGAAAGGAGTATAAAAATGGAACGATATAGCGATATAGATCGTGATTCTGGGGTCGTAGCATATGAAAATGGCACGGACTATATTCGCGTGCAATTCAGTGATGGATCTATATATCTTTATACCAATCGAAGCGCTGGACAGAAACACATTGAAGAGAGGAAAGCATTAGCATCTAGCGGAGACGGATTAAATGCCTACATTAATGATCACGCAAGAAAATCATACGAAAGAAAAGAAAGATAAGAGGTGATTTAGCAATGGTAACACGTGAAGACATGATGGATTGGATAGTTGTCTGTTTAAAGTCTAGAGGAGGCAAAGGGTGGCCCAAGGATGTTTCAAAGTACATTTGGGACAACTATGAATCCCAACTAAGAGCTTCAGGTGATCTTCTTTATACTTGGCAGTACGATGTCAGGTGGGCTGCACAAAAGCTACGTAACAGTGGAGTTCTAAAGCCAGTTCATGGCCGTCGTGACCTACCATGGGAATTGGCGTAAAAATGCATAACAAGGCGCTGCACCGGAATTTTGTTACGCTGCGCTTCGCAAAATCCCGTGAGCTGGTCGTTATGTACAAGGATAAAAATGAAAAAGAAAATAATTACAATTCTAGTTTTAACAATATCAGGGTGCGTATCCACTCCAAAAGATCCTCAACGTTCTATGAGTGCTGAATACCATCAGATAAAAGAAAATACATTTCAACTTAAAGCAATTGCACCATTTCCTATTCTTCGAGAATATGCAATTTGCAAAGCTATAAAGTTTGCCGAAATAAAAGATGTAAAAGAGGCTGCTATCGCTCCCCCTACTGAATGGGGAAAGTCACAAGAAGTATTACCTAAGGGTTGGGGGGAGTTTAATACAACAGTTTATTTATCAAAACCCAAAGCCACAACAAATCCATTTCTAAACGTTAAAAAATTAGCCTCTATTTGTAGGAAAAACTGGGAATGGTATCGATAACAATGTACATAACAAGGCGCATTAAGTCGGACATTTTTAAGCCACGCCGCTGCGCTCTGTGGCTTAAAAATCCCGCTTATGCGCGACGTTAGCAATCAATAGGAATCGTGTGCCATATTTAATCGAAGAACATAAGCACAGATACGCTTCTTGGGCTGCTAGCAGAGCATCAAGTGTTAAAGGTTGTCGCTTCACTGTTTTACAGGGGAAAATGTTGCTAGAGAAAATAGGTATGATTTCTTTGGTAAATGATCCCGATAAATTACCAACATCAAATGAAATCGATGAAAAGCATAGAGAATGGCGGCTTTCAATTATTTCCGAAGCTAAAAAAATGGGCTTACTATTTACCCATGGTGTAGCTGCAAAACTAATAAATATGTATTTAAAAACTATTTTTGTGTGCGGGGGCTACAACTCTCATCAAAATGTAATTGCTTTGCATCCTCCTATTGATGCTGTGTTATTAAAATCACTTAGGTTGAATAATATTGGTGGGTATAAGACAGAGTGGAGAAAAGCTGAAAAAGCAAAATGGTCTAAGTTTTCATCAGAAGAATACGAAAGTGTTATAAAGTACATCAAAGAGCACATGAATGAAGAACCTTTGTGGTTAATTGAAGAGTACTGGCAAGGGTATCAATAAAAAATTGCTAACAAATAGCTCCAGCGGACAGTTTAAAGCGTCACTTTTTTTGCATTCGCAAAAACGTGCCACTTTAAACTGCCGCTGAGCAAGGCGTTATGCTCGTAATAAGTAAGGCGCATCAATGTACATAGTGTTAGACAGTAATATATGGTTGTCTGAGCTGGGGCTTAATACAGCCAAAGGAGCTGCAACCAGGTTTTACATAAAGCAAAAGCAAGCCAAGTTAGTGTTGCCGGAAATAGTAAAGGAGGAAGTAGAACGGAATCTTTTTAACTCTCTTGTTGCGTATTCTAATGACATTCAGAAAAACCATAGACAACTTCTTACGGTTTTTGGTCAATTAAAAGAGGTCGTACTTCCAAGTGAGAATGATATTAGAACGAAGGCGAAAGGTTTATTTGATGAAGTGAAGGTTGAATTACATGAGATTCCTTTTACATTAGAAAGCGCGAGGTCATCTCTAAATAAAATAAATGATAAAAAGCCTCCAAGTGACAAGAATCAGCAGTTTAAGGACGGAGTTATTTGGGCAGATTGCATGAGTCTGCTTAATGAAGACGATGTATATTTGGTAACAGAGGATAAAGCGTTTTTTCGTGATAGAAATTATAAAAATGGTCTTGCAGGCAACCTCAGAGAGGAAGCAGATTCATTTCCAAAAGAAATACGAATATACCCATCATTGTCTGGGTTATTAGAGGAGTTAAAGACAGATGTAAATATTGACAATGATGCTTTGGTTTCTTGTTTTACTAAAACAATTGCGGATTCAATGAATTCCATTCTTGATCGCAATGGGTTTTCTATATCATCTGAAGCCACTGTAAATATTTCACCTTTTGTAACTGAAGATCCAGATAAGATATACATCGAATTTGAAATCAGTTTTGAGTGCGCAGATACAAGAGACGAAGTAAGGACGGATGGAATGCTTCTATTAAAAGGGGATGGATATTATATATCTGATAGAAAAGAATTTCATGAGCTCAGAAATAGAGGTGAAGAGTTGAGTTTTAATGATGGGAGCGAAGAGAGAAAAAATGTGAATCATGTAATTCTTGCAGGCTATATTGTTATAGGTCATCGAGATGTGGAACACTCTATCAGATATAAAATTGACCAATAAGCATAACAAGGCAAATGCACTCGGACGGCAAAAAGCGCCGCTCCTTCGTCGCTATGCTTTTTGCCGCCGGTGATTTGCAGCGTTAGCTGAAATAATAAAGGAGTCATTATGAAAAATTATACAGCCATCATGGTCGGAGGTATTTTATTGCTAATCATTTCTAATTCGCTATTTGCCGAGGATAATAAATATATTGAAAAGACAGAAGATAGCATCCATACAATTGAATCAAATAAGCAATCAATAATTCAGCAGGCAAAAATATGCATCATAAAACACGTCAAAAATGATTCTGTTGTACTAATAGGCACTTCAAGTGGAGTGTCTGGCCTATTTGGCGTGGGTAAAAGACGGGAGTCAACAACAGTGATTCCGCAAGGAGAGGTGGTTAAGTTTATAGATAAAGAATCCGGCATAATATTCGCAAATAGTCGTATCAACATTAAGGCAGATATGATTCAGTATTCTGTCCAATCCACAATTAATCTCTATGCAAAAGATAATAAGTTTAAAATTGCACATACTGAAATAATGTATTTGCAAAAAGATGTTGGTTACGGTAGTCCAGACGAATATAAGAAGCTACCAAAGAAAGGACATTGGGGTAGTTCTTTAGTAGAAACGGCAGTTAATGGTCTAAATTCTCTTACAAAAGAAATCGTGTCTTGTATTAAATCACCGGTTAGTACAGATTGGTAAGTAAAGGACAGCTAACAATTGAATTAAGACCGACCCATAAAAGCGCTGGCGCGCTTTTATGGGCGGCTTATTCTTGTCGTTATGCGATATAAGAAATGAGCCCTTATGGATAAAACAGCTTATGTACTAATCGGTGTGGTTCTTGGTGTTTTTCTCAATGCCATTAAAGAATGGTGGTTTAAGAAAGGTACGAACAAAAAAGAACTAGAATATTTGGCTATTCGTATTTCGTGCATTCTTGATACATTCGTAAACGGTTGTGCTGATGTGATAGCTGATGATGGTCTTTGTTATGGTCAACCAGATAAAGATGGATATCGGTCAATACAAACTAAAACGCCAGATTTTGACCCTCTTTCAGTCGAAGTAGAGTGGAAATCGCTAAAAGCCGAAATCATGTATGAGGTGCTTAACTTCCCTAACCAAATACAATCGGCAAATCATAAAATATCTGGTGCCTTTGAATATGCGGCATCGCCTCCAGATTACGAAGAGGGGTTTGAAGAGCGTCAATTGCAATATGCAACACTGGGGTTAAAAGCATATAAACTAGCTACGAAGCTCAGAACCATAGGAAATTTACCTGCACAAGCAACACCCGGCAAAGATGAGTGGAATCCAATTCAATTTATGGAGCAAAAGATCAAAGATATTGAAAAATTACAAAAAGAACGCTCATCACGAAATCAGGCTCTTATGCAAAATTTAAACACAAGCGCATAACAATGGGCTACACCGGACAGTCAAAAGCTACGCGGCTTTCCGCTACACTCCAAGCCACTCCGCTTTTGCCTTCCGGTGAGCCCAAGCGTTAGAAGGAAAAAGGAAATATATGGACTACCGACAGTTATCTAATCTTCTTATTAAAGTCTCTGGAATCGTCATAGTTGTTTTTGCAGTTACAGCGATACCTGGACATATAAATTCATTTTTGCATCAAGGCCAAGATACGTTGGCTAAATTTGCTATGTGGGTAATATTTCCATTAATCGCCCCTGTTATTATCGGGTTATTAATGTGGTCATTTCCAGGAACTATTACAAATAGAGTATTCGATAAAAGTATAGAATCATCAGAATCAAATAGGGCGGCTGAAGAGATTGAACGAATAGCGGTTACTATACTTGGCCTTATCTTGTTGTTTTTTGCATTATCTGATCTGGCTTTCAATTTTACATATGTTTATTTTACAAACAAAGAAAACGCTGGGGTTATAACATCATTCAGAATTAGTCCTGAAGATTGGGGCCATATTGTAGGCACTATAGTAGAAATAGCTTTTGCGCTTACAATTTTACTAAAATCTAAAGGAGTAATTCTATTAATTAAACGGTTGAGGGCGTAGCTGAAATGTCTTCTAACAAATTACTCAACTCGGACGCTTCGCGTCCTCAGCGGCGTTTAAATTTTGCACTTCGATTTAAGGCTGTCATGATTTCTAGGTTCAGTGTCAGCGCCGGTTAGTAAAACGTTAGCTGAAAGACAAATTATTGATGATCGATGAACAAGCGCATCAGGCACCCCAAGCTCAGTCAATTCAAGTCCATAATTTGTCACGCGCTTATGCGAGAAAATTGGTTGCCAAATCCAAACGGGTGTAGAGTCAAAGTCCGTACCACGCTGAAGCGGGAAAGTTGATAGCCATCCAAAACAGGTGGTGCATCGAAGGCAACTCAGCCGCTGATGCGGCCAGAGTTGGTCGCCATCCAAAATAGGTGGCAGATCAAAGTCTGTCATGCGCTGAAGCGGGATAACTGGTTGCCAAATTCAGCAGGAGAAGGGCGAGGGATGGCCACACAATTTCAATATCATGGCAAAGAAAGCAGCTAACAAGTGGCTGCAGTGGACGCCAAAAAGCTCCGCTCGTTCCTCGCTCCACTTTTTGCCGCCACTGAGCCAAGACGTTGGGCAACCAAGGCATCGCCATAGAATAAGCCGTGCACGGCAACAAAGAATTAAGTTTAAATCGGGTAGAGTCGGAGAGGCTTGGAGCCCAGACTATTCGGCATCATGGCGGATAGGTGGTTAATAGGGTTTGTCCCTGTCGAAAGATCATCTCGCCTTGCAAGGCTCAGGCCGGATGCGGCTTCGTCGCCATTGCAGAAGTTGGCTGCACGTGCCTACTGGGAAATGATAGGCTTTTGGTTGTGAATAATGGTGCAGGCTGCAAGGAATTCGAATTGAATCTTCCGGCTCAGAAAATTTGGTGGCAAAGTCATGGTGCAGGCTGAAAGAAAATCGAATCAAGCCTTCCGCCTCAGAAAAGTCGAATCCTCAGGGAAGTGGAGAATTTTGAGTTATGGACACAGGCCAGCACAGAATTATGCCCAACAATGGGGCTCCAGTGGACGTCAAAAAGCTCCGCTCGTTCCTCGCTCCACTTTTTGTCGCCACTAAGCCCAAACGTTGGGCAACCAAGGCATCGCCATAGAATAAGCCGTGCACGGCAACAAAGAATTAAGTTTAAATCGGGTAGGGCCGGAGAGGCTTGGAGCTCAGACTATTCGGCATCATGGCAGAGAGTTGGGCAATTTGGTTGGTGCCTTAACGAAAGATCATCTCGCCCTGCAAGGCTCAGACCGGATGCGGCTTCGTCGCCATTGCAGAAGTTGGCTGCACGTGCCTACTGGAAAAGGATAGGCTTTTGGGTGTGAATAATGGTGCAGACTGCAAGGAAGTCGAATTGAACCTTCCGCCTCAGAAAATGGTGGCAAAGGCATAGTGCAGGCTGAAAGGAAAGCGGATCAAGCCTTCCGCCTTAGAAAAGTCGAATCCTCAGGGAAGTAGAGTATTTTGAGTCATGGATACAGGCCAGCACAGAATTATGTCCAACAATGGGGCTCCAGTGGACGTCAAAAAGCTCCGCTCGTGCCTCGCTACACTTTTTATCGCCACTAAGCCCAAACGTTAGCTGTTAATAAATAGGGGGATTATATATCTCACTTTGTGGATATTGGAAGCTTAAAAGAGAAATTATTTATACTTAATAATCTAGCCTTGTCAGGCGAATTGTTTTCGGTGCGTTATTTTATCGGAGAGAGTGAACTCCAGAGGCATTATTCCGATTTAGACTACCATCACTTTACAAAGTCAATTGTGAGTAATTATGCAATCGAACTTGCCGTTAAGTTGAGAAATGCCGCGGAAATGCTGCAAGAAAGAGGTATATCATACGTAAATGATAAAAACATTATGTGTTACGGAGCTGGGCAGCATGCTTTCTCTAAAAAGAAAGAGCGTGATCTTTTTTGGGTTTGCAACAAAATAATACATGCCAAAATATTTAGAATAGATACGGTTGGATCAAGAAAATATAAAGGTAATTTTAAATGGTGGGGCGGTGATTTAACGTTGGCTGGAACATTGATGGGTAAGAAGCAGACTCCGTGGGAGTTTTTCTTTTCAATACAGAGCTGGTGTGAATCGGCGATAATATTCATTAATTCATGCGAAGCATCTTTGTGTTCTATAAACGAGCAGTCTGAAGATCGTGCAACATACAGCTAACAATCACATTCACACGGACAGCAAAAAGCGCCGCTCGTTCCTCGCTCTGCTTTTTTCTGCCGGTGATGCATGTCGTTAGGGTTCAAAATGAAAGAAAGCATGTGCAAACTAGGAATCATATTGCTTCTTCTGTTACTCGCCTCATTTGCGGTATCGTCAGCAGAGCCACTAGAAACTATTCTTGCTGTCTCTCCAGATAAGGCGGTAGAAAATGCCTTGGCTCGAGGTGATAAGAGCTTAATTAAGGTGCCTAGTTGTTTTGAAATGGTCCCTGGTTATATGGGAGGCCCACCAATCCACCGTGCAAAACTTATATGGGGGTCGTGCGAAGAGTTATTTGGAAAAGAAAATTATAAAAAAATAAAGCTACTGGAGGCCTGGGCAAAAGAGTATAACCAAATATTGTCTAAGCGTTTAGGTGAGTGCAATGAAAAACCCTAACAAAAGCATCGAATTGACGCGGGGTTCTTTGGCTCTTTTTAGTTCGCTGGTTATTTTAAACACATTGCTTAAAACAAGTTTAGTGGTTTATCCCCGCGCAACTCATGCAAAACGTTGGGCAACCAAGGCATCACCATAGAATAAGCTGTGCAAGGCAACAGGGAATTAAGCTTAAATGGGTAGAGTCGGAGAGGCCTGGAGCCCAAACTATTCGGCATCATGGAGGATAGGTGGTTAATAGGGTCGGTCCCTGTCGAAAGATCATCTCGCTTTGCAAGGCTCAGGCAGGATGCGGCTTCGTTGTTAGTGCAGAAGTTGTCTGCACGTGCCTACAGGGAAATGATAGGCTTTTGGGTGTGAATAAGGGTGCAGGCTGCAAGGAAATCGAATTGAACCTTCCGCCACAGAAAATTTGGTGGCAAAGTCATGGTGCAGGCTGGAAGGAAATCGCATCAAGCCTTCTGCCTCAGAAAAGTCGAATCTTCAGGGAAGTGGAGTATTTTGAGTCATGGACACAGGCCAGCATAGAATTATGCCCAACAATGGGCTGCAGTGGACGTCAAAAAGCTCCGCTCGTTCCTCGCTCCACTTTTTGCTGCCACTAAGCCCAAACGTTAGCTGTAAGACAAATTTTTAGTGGTGAAGGAACACGTGCATTAGTCAGCCGAAATGTAGTCAATTTAAGCCAAGAATTTTTCATGCGATTATGTTGATAAAGTAAGTC
>Ga0256846_1000521_pt1 | contig 15372 bp, 16 predicted proteins | sample TevniametaG_FD_189098 | JGI IMG/M metagenome (GOLD analysis project Ga0256846, IMG submission 189098) | Tube worm associated microbial communities from hydrothermal vent at the East Pacific Rise, Pacific Ocean - Tevnia | ecosystem: Host-associated > Annelida > Integument > Unclassified ...
GCCCATCTTAAAAATTACGAAGACGCTTTAGAAGCCTTAGGCAAATGCAAAATAGCCAAAGGTGTTGAATTTGACGCGCTACATGCCTGGGAAGATACAGACTTTAACGAATTACGCAAACCACCATACTTAAAAAACTTCGAACGAATAGTTGGCCCTAAACCAAGTTCTGCTCACAAAGATATTTGGTAACGGTATTTGAATGTCTGATTTAGAGGAAATAACTTAGGGCGAATAAATCATTGACTTAACTGTATATACACATATAGTTGAATACCCTAAGGAGGCTTTATGCGTAATGGAATAATTTTTGCCTTAACCCTAAGCATAGGAGTTAGCATGGCGTTTGCAGGAAGGTTAAAAAATCTGCACCTTGACGAAAATCAACCCGATATAAATTATAATTTGACTGACGGTATTAAATCTAGGCTTAACGAACATGGTTTCCTGCTTCGTTCAAGCTCCTACAAAACAATATATGACCTGTACAGTGAATATAAAGATTCCCCCTACACTCCTCTATTTATTTCCGCCGACTTACCGCTTCATACGCTACATTTGATGGTTGACAATACTGTAAGAATCATGGAAATGGAAGAGCTTTTACCAAAGTTGGAAAATTTAACCAAAGCTATGCTCAAATTGGCTGAAAAGGACTTAGCTACCCACAAAGGAAAATTGAAAGACGCAGCTCATGCTCAATACATGTATATGGCTGTAGCCGCAAGGCTTTTAGACCCCCAAGTTGATATCAAAAAAGAGTTCGAAAAGCAGGTAGAGATAGAGCTTGCAAAAATTGAAGCTCATCAGGGAATTGCCAAAGTATCTTTCCTGCCGGACATAAAGGAAGATTATTCCCAATACCAGCCTCGCGGTCATTATACACGTTCAAAGGACTTTGAACGATACTTCAAAACCATGATGTGGTTTGGTAGACTTCCGCTTAATATACCGCCTGATAAAAAATCCCTGTTGCCTATGCAAACCGCCTTTATGATTTCCCTAAATTTGGAGACAAATACTGAACTCAAGCAGTTATGGTCTGAAATATATGAACCTACCGCTTTCTTCTTCGGAACCGCCGAAGACCTAACTCCATCACTAATGATAAGTGAAGCAAAAAGCTTCTTCGGAACTAAGACAGCCCTTAGAGCTGCCGATAGTGAAAAAATGCGGGAGTTCGCCCTATATTTAAGAAAAACCGTAAAACCAAAGATTCTTTCAGAATTCGCATCTTCAGCTCCCGACATGGAAGCAATTGAAGTTCCTTTATCATTAAGATTCATGCCGCAACGCTTTATCCCTGATTCCTACATCTTTTCCCAATTGGTTTTTGATAAGGTAACACGCTACACGGGAAAGAACGAAGAAAAACCCTTCACATGGGGTATGACTCAAGACGGTGCAGTCAGGGTCTTCCCAAGGGGACTTGACTTGATGTCCGTTTTAGGCTGGAAAAACGCGACAGCCATTCTGGAAAAAGAAGGCGACACTGACTTTCTCAGATACAACAAGCAGCTAGATAAAATGACTCAATGGTATACTAATTTGACTGCAAAGGAGAAACTATCTTCCATATATACATACTGGTTTGAATTATTCAATAACTATAGAACAGCCACAGCTCCTCCTTTGACAAATGCAGAACTGTGGGAAAATAAAAAGTTGCTCACTGGGCTGGCTTCATGGACAGAGCTGCGCCATGACGCAATTCTCTACGCCAAGCAGAGTTATACAGTCTGGGCAACAGCCGCCGCTCCAGGAGACTATACTGAACCGCCTCCACCACTTTATTTAGCAGTTATTGAAAACGCTCCCGAACTCTACTCTCAAATAGCTAAAATGGCGCGTCTTATTGCCGATTTCTACAACAGCGAAGATAGGAATTTTATAAACGACACCTACACCCAATTTGCAAAAATGATGGAAAAGATGAATACACTGGCAAGTAAACAAGCAACGAATACACCTTTGACTGCAAAAGAGCATAAATGGCTATATGAGATTTCATCAGAAATGGAATACCTGCCTCAAAGCCTTGGCGACGCCATTACCAACGATGCGGATTCGCATGACGCTCTGGTTGCCGATGTACATTCCGATCCGAATTCCGCACAAGTTCTTGAAGAAGCAACCGGTAATCCTGCTGAAATATACGTTCTTGTAAAAATCAATGACAAAAAATACATAGCGCGCGGTGGAACCTTTACCTATTACGAATTTAAGCATCCCATGAATGACAGGTTAACTGATAAAGCCTGGCAAAAAATGCTTAACAAGCTTCCTACTCCTGTACCTCCTACTTGGACTAAAGATATAATTGCCAACTAAATTGCAATTCGTATTAACGGAATATCGAGGGATGCAGAGCTAGTAAGGCCTGTGTAGCCTTTTTTGAAAAACCGGAAAAGAGCAAAATAAGTGAGTATATCCAGCGCTTTCCTAACTTTTATTCTACTCAACACCGCAGGGATTGTTAGTTTAATTGATAACACATCTTTGATAGGAAATAACCCTGTAGATCTTGAGATTATAGGAACGAAATCAAAAGTTGATAACACATTCTTGATAGAAAATAACCCAACTCGCAACCTCAACGCTATAGGAAGTTGGGCAGTAGGCGGCGGATTAGGAAAAGCCTACTATCTTTACACTAACAATTCTCAAGCGATGTTTCCGAAAAATTTCTTATCCAACAGTTCAGGGTATAAGTTTGAAATAGAAACCGGATACTACACAAAACATCAAGGATACGATATATACCTCACCTACGCGGAAATTTATTCCAATAGCGATAAACTCCATTACCGCGATCAACAATTATCGCTAATGGGCGAATACCGTTTAATTTTGTTTACTGACTATAAAAGCCTGCAAGGCGCCGTTGGTGTTGCCCCTATGCTTCGCAAACTGCACTATTGGTCTGATGATAACAAAGACTCGGCTCCTGTAATATTTATGATTCAGCCGCAATTTTCATTAATTAGCTTCACAGCTGACCATCTTATTCTAAGGCTACAGACAAACTATGCCTTCTCTCTCATTAACCTCAAGCATGGAACTCTAGGAATTAGCTTAAGACTTCTATATCGAAGCTAAACTCCATCTTACGCTACTGTATTCATAGAAAATCACTATGCGTTTTGACTAACCTTACTACAGTAACCAAGTAAGCACTTCCCTATTGATTTTATATTGGTTCTAATTTCTTAGAACTCACCTATGACAAACGGCTACACGTTCATTTTATATCAGGCTTGACAGGCCGTATAAATCACTTATAATTCCCAAAGTCCAAAGACAATCCCAAATATCAACCCCCAGACAGGGAGGCTTATGGAACTTGAAGAACTTCGAAAGAAGAAGGTTTTTGAACTTCAAAAAATAGCTGAACGCTTCAAAATTGACCCTAGCGATATGAAAAAGGAAATACTCATAAAAGCTATATTGGAAGCGGAAAGCAAGGGCCACGAAAATGGATTGGTACAATGCTCAGGTGTTCTTGAAATATTGAACGAAGGATTTGGATTCCTAAGATCACCAAACTACAGTTACTTACCAAGTCAAGATGATATATATGTCGCTCCTGCTCAAATCAAAAGAATGAGATTGCGTTCAGGAGATACTATTAAAGCCAGGGCAAGACCGCCAAGGGATAACGAAAAGTTTTTTGCCGTAGTTAAGATTGAGGCTATCAACGGTGATGCCCCATCAACCATACGCAGAAGAGTTCCCTTTGATAATCTTACTCCACTTTATCCAACAGAACGCATCCACATGGAGAATCTTGACGATAACGACTTTACTACAAGAGTAATCGATCTCTTCACTCCTATTGGCAAAGGACAGCGCGGAGTTATTGTTTCACCTCCACGCGCTGGAAAGACAGTCATTTTGCAAAAAATTGCCAATTCCATAACAAAGAATCATCCTGAAATAACACTGATTATTCTTTTAATTGACGAACGTCCTGAAGAAGTTACTGACATGGAGCGCTCTGTTCAGGCAGAAGTAATAAGTTCAACTTTTGATGAAGCTCCAGAACGTCACGTTCAGGTTGCAGAAATTGTTCTTCAAAAGGCAAAGCGTTTGATTGAACATAAAAAGGATGTTGTAATTTTGCTGGATTCTATTACACGTTTGGCTCGCGCACACAATATGGTTATTCCCCACTCCGGCAAAACCCTTTCCGGAGGTTTGGACTCTAACGCCTTACAGAAACCTAAAAAGTTTTTTGGCTCGGCAAGAAACATTGAAGAAGGCGGCTCGCTAACCATTTTGGCAACAGCTTTAGTTGATACCGGCTCCAGAATGGATGAAGTGATTTTTGAGGAGTTCAAGGGAACCGGTAATAACGAAATGGTACTCGATCGCAGATTAGCCGAACGCAGGGTATTCCCGGCAATTGATTTACAAAAATCGGGCACCCGCAAAGAAGAGTTACTTCTTAGCGGCCACGAGCTTAACCGTGTATGGCTTTTACGTAAAATTCTTGCAGAAATGAGTCCTGTTGACATGATGGAATTTATACTTGACAAAATGCGCCTTACCAAGAATAACGAAGAATTCATGGAGGCCATGAACGAATAAAGCCCCATGATATCCTATCGTAGAAATGTTTTCAGTGCTAAAGGTCTTAGGGTAGCCGATTCACTTAGTCGGAAACCGTTTTGATAAATTTGTATTAAAGGTTGACGTACCCTGATATCCACGTTATAATTAACGCTCTAGGAAAAAGAATAACGTTTGATACTTAAAGGAGTTTTTAGAAAATGAAGAAAGACATTCACCCGAAATATGTGGAAACAAAGGTAATTTGCGCCTGCGGGTTTGAATACACCACTCGTTCCACAAAAAAAGAAATAAAGGTGGATATCTGTTCTAACTGTCATCCATTCTATACCGGAAAAACCAAGATTATAGATGCCGCCGGTCGAGTGGAACGCTTCCGTCGCCGTTTCGGCGAAACCAAAGGCAGTAAAATTATTACTGCCAAGGAAAAAGAAGTGATGAAGGAACAGGAAGCTGCTACAAAAGCTGCCGCCAAAAAGAAACCGACAGCAGGTAGAAAGAAGTCTAAGTAACAGCTTAACAAATTTACGTGAAAGAACGAATTAGCGAACTGGCAGAGAAATTCCAAAAAATAAAGGAGTTTCTTTGACCCTGCACAGCTTATAGCTCGTCGAGATAAGTTAAGGATACTGGCATCGTCGCCTGATTTCTGGAACAATCAGCGAAAAGCGCGAGAACAGATGAGTGAGCTTTCTCGTATTGAAAAAATGCTTGAAACCCTTGAACGTCTTGAGTTCAACATAGGTGAAGCTGACGAATTACTGCAGATGTTTGCAGATGATACCGATACCTTGAAAGAAATGGCTAAAACCATTAAATCTTCAGAAAAGGAACTCCGAGAACTCGAAATAGCGCTAATGCTTTCAGACCCCAACGACGTAAAAACGGCAATACTAACCATCCATCCAGGGGCTGGTGGAGTAGAAAGCTGTGATTGGGCTGAAATGCTGTACCGTATGTATATGCGATATATAGAGCGTCAAGGTCTCAAGGCAAACGTTCTGGACTTACAACCTGGAGACGTTGCAGGCATTAAGGATGCCGCAATTGAAGTTTCAGGCGAATACGCCTACGGTATGCTGAAAGGGGAATCGGGCATTCACCGATTAGTAAGGGTTTCACCTTTCGATTCTGCCAAACGTCGCCATACTTCCTTTGCTTCGGTTTTCGTTATGCCTGAAATGGAAGACGTTGATGTTCAGATTAATCCTGACGACTTAAGAATCGATACTTACAGAGCTGGCGGACACGGCGGACAGAACGTAAATAAACTCTCTACAGCCATAAGAATAACCCATATTCCTACGGGAATAGTCGTTCAATGTCAAAACGAACGTTCCCAACATCAAAATAAAGAAAATGCCATGAAGGTCTTACGCGCCCGCATTTATGCCTACGAACAGGAAAAACAGAACAAGGAACGTGAAAAACTTGAAAAATCAAAAACTGATATTGCATGGGGACATCAAATTCGTTCCTATGTCCTTTTTCCCTATCAAATGATTAAAGACCATCGTACAAATAAAGAAACTCATAATGTAGACGCTTTTCTTGACGGTGATATCCATGAATTCCTTGAAGCAACCCTACTTTGGACAGCAGAACAGGCAAAAAAATAAATCCCATTTCAATTAACCATCTGAGCAAACAATATCTAGCCCCTTCATCTTTTGATTAAGTTAGATGAATTTATTTCCGTATAGAATAGAATTATCGAAATAAAAGCGTTTTGCATATATTTTGAGAGACAGTACAAATGTCTAATTTTTCAGCACCGCTTTTGCTTAGGAATATTTTAGAACCTCATCCCAAGTCACAGATATTGAGTTTGTTCAAAAATCCTACTTGACAATTGGCCATCAATCTTAAAATAAACTATGCTTACAACTTTCCGTGTGGACACCATGCTTGGCAGGCTTGCTCGCTGGCTCCGAGCTTTAGGATGGGATACTGAATATGAGGAGATAGGAGAAATAAGTAGTATCAAACAAAAGGCTAAAACAGAAGGACGATTTTTCCTAACCCGTAGGCGGAATATTGACGAACAATATTCCGTTTTTATTGAAAGTGAAGAGCTTGAAAAACAACTGTTTCAATTGGAGAAAATATTTCAGGTTCTGACTAAAGCAAATCCATTTAGCAGATGCATAAACTGCAACTGTGTTTTGATTGAGATAGATAAGGCAAAAATAAAAAACAAAGTGCCTTTCTTTACATATACAAGTCATGCTAATTTCAGCATTTGTCCCGACTGCGGTAAGGTTTTCTGGAAAGGCAGCCATCACGACGCTATCGTGAAAGAAATAAGGAAACTGCTTTTTAGAATGGATACTTCTGTTCGTCAAATCTGATTCTTAACAAATCTTTTTTTACAGCAAGTCTATGTATTGACCTCATCTGCCTTTTCTTGACAAGCCTCATTCAACGGAGTACAATGCGGTTAGAATTTTGTTCGGAGGTTGCATGCAAAAATACTTTGAGGTACGCTGGCATGGCCGTGGCGGACAAGGGGCAAAAACTGCCGCCCTTCTGTTCGGCGAGGCGGCCATGGAGACAGGAAAATACATACAAGCGTTTCCGGAATATGGACCGGAACGCACCGGCGCGCCGGTAAAATCATTTAATCGTCTTTCCGATTCAGTTATCCGCATTCACACACAAGTAACGAATCCTGACGTTGTTGTGGTGCTTGATGCCACTTTACTTGATTGTCTTGACGTTACTGAAGGAATCAAAGAAGGCGGCTCTATTATAATAAATACCCAGGAATCGGTTGAAGAACTTAAAAAAAGATTGGCTAAAACAGAAGGCTACAAACTTGCAACAGTTGACGCTTCCAAAATAGCTCTGGAACTTATCAAACGTGACGTTCCCAACACCGTTATGCTAGGCGCAATGGTTAGGGTAACCGGAGCCTTGGAATGGAACTCTATGCTTTCTTCAATAGAAGCCAAGCTCAACATAAAATTCCGTGGGCGCAAAGAAATTATCGACGGTAATATTCAGGCTATAAAACGAGCCTATGACGAGGTGAAAGTAGCATGAAAGACGTGCACGTAGAATGTCAGAGATTGGTCGATTGGCAGGAACTTGCCAAAGGATGTCTTATTCCTGCTCCGGCAACTTCTCTGAATTTCAAAACCGGCAACTGGCGCAGTATGCGTCCTGTATGGTCTGAAGACAAATGTATTCAGTGCCTTGCCTGTTGGATAAGCTGTCCTGACTCAGCTATAATAGTTAAGGATGAAAAAGTGCAGGGAATGAATTTTGATTACTGTAAAGGCTGCGGTGTATGCGCCTCGGTATGCCCACCTAAAGCCTCCGCTATTGAGATGATCAGGGAGGAAAAATGAAAACTGTAGCCAAAACCGGAAATGAGGCTATGGCTTATGCCATGAAACAAATCAACCCCGATGTGGTTGCAGCCTATCCCATAACACCTGCCACCGAAGTTGTACAAATCTTTTCAAATTATGTAGCCGATGGCGAAGTAGACACCGAGTTTGTAGCAGTTGAAAGTGAACATTCCGCGCTGTCTGCGTGTGTAGGCGCATCAATTGCCGGAGGAAGAGTTATGACTTCTACCTCTTCCCAAGGATTAGCGCTAATGCACGAAATTCTCTACATAGCTGCCGGTAACCATCTACCAATTGTAATAGCTTTGGTTAACCGTTCACTCTCCGCTCCAATCAATATTCACTGTGATCACTCCGATACTATGGGTTCCCGCGAAGCTGGTTGGATTCAACTATACTGCGCTAACTCTCAGGAAGCCTACGACTCACTGATAATTGGCCTAAAACTTGCCGAAGAATGCGGCGTTCCGGCAATTGTGTCAACAGACGCATTTATCATATCACACGCTATGGAACGTCTTGAGGTCTTGGAAGACGCCGATGTTCAGAAGTTTATTGGTTCATACAATCCCAAGTACTTTGCTTTGGATATTGATAATCCAAAAACCTACGGACCTCTTGATCTTCAGGATTATTTCTTTGAGCATAAACGCTCTCAAGTAGAAGCTTTCAGCAAAGTTTTGAAGACTTATGAAAAGATTGCCAGAGAGTATGAAAAAATATCAGGTCGTTACTATCCTGCGCTTGAAGAGTATATGGCCGATGATGCCGACGTAGCTATTTTTGCAGCCGGCTCCACAGCCGATACGGCAAAAGAAGTAGTTGATATGCTTCGAGAACAGGGCAGAAAAGTTGGTCTTGTGAGAATGCGCATGTGGCGTCCTCTTCCTGTAGAAGAGATTAAGAAAGCTCTAGGTAAGTTCAAAGCTGTTGCCATCATGGATCGTTCAGATACCATGGCCGACTTTGGTGGACCTGTTTTCTTAGAAACCCGCGGAATGCTTTATGATTTAGAGAAAAAACCGATTGTTACAGACTATATCTACGGGTTGGGTGGACGCAACATAGAAATTTCAGATATAGTTCATGTCTATGATGAAATTACCAAAGTTGCAGAAACTGGTAAAGTAGAAAAACTCATAACCTACCTCGGCGTTCGCGGGGAGGAATAATGGCAAATCTAAAAGAACTATCAAGACGTAAGGAAGGATTTGTATCCGGACACCGTGCATGCGCCGGATGCGGAGCGGCTACAGCTATAAGACAAATTCTCCTCACAGCCGCCAATAAACCAACCGTTGCAGGAATAGCCACAGGATGTATGGAAGTAATTTCAACCATTTATCCCTACACTGCATGGAATATTAATCTGGTTCATAACGCCTTTGAAAATTCGGCAGCAACGGTATCGGGTATGGAAGCCGCATACAAAGCCTTGAAAAGAAGGGGTAAGGTAAAAAAGGACATTCAGTTCATTGCCTTTGGCGGAGATGGAGGTACCTACGATATTGGACTGCAGGCGCTATCTGGAGCAACAGAGCGCAGGCATAACATGCTTTACGTATGTTATGACAACGGTGCATATATGAACACCGGTTATCAGCGTTCATCGGCTACCCCATTTGGTGCAAACACCACAACATCGCCTGCTGGTTCGGTTATACCGGGTAAGCTTCAGAAACGTAAAGACTTAACGGAGATAATTATCGCTCACAATCCCGCTTATGCAGCGCAAGCGACACCCGGATTTTACATGGATTTGATAAAGAAGGTTGAGAAGGCTCTGGCAGCAGATGGTCCATCTTTTATTAACATTCTCGCTCCATGCGTCCCGGGCTGGGGTTATTCTACCGATCAATCCATGAAACTTTCTAAACTTGCCGTTGACACAAAGTTCTGGCCGCTTTATGAATGGCAGGATGGGGTATATAAAATCAACAGGAAACCTAGTGAATTTAAGCCCCTAAAGGAATTCCTGCAGGCGCAAGCGCGTTTTCGTCATCTTTTCAAACCTGGGAATGAACACATTATTGACGAATTTCAGGCTGATGTTGACAAGAACTGGGAAACGCTCTTGAAAAAAGAACAGGCCACAGCTAAGTAACGGCACAAATGGGTTAATATGTTAATTGATCGCATAAAGCTGTTTGAATCGGGTTTCCAGTCCATAAAGGAAAATATAGAAAAACTGCTTCAGCAATCTGACGCGAAGGCAGTTCTTTTAGTTGACCGTGACGGAAACCTTATCACCAGCGCCGGCGAAACGGAAAAGATAGATCTTGAAGCGTTTGCGACTTTGTCTGCTGCGGATTTTGCCGCAACATCACAACTCGCTGAGCTTATTGGAGAGGAGCAGTTTCGTACCCTGTATCACCAAGGCGACCGCGACCATTTGTACTTTCAGGCAATTGCCCGCAATATAATAGTTGCTGTTATCTTTGACCAACGAACCACTCTGGGATTGGTCAGAGTCAGGGTTAAACATGCCTCTGAAACGCTTTCCAAGATTCTTGAAGATATCTTTGGCAATCAAGAGCAACATGCTGCTTCCGAAGAGGAAACCCGCATTGAGGATATCTCCAAGGATATAGAAGACGAACTTGACAGACTGTTTGGTTAGTATCCGATGGCTCTTATAAATTACGCTACTAAAGAAATCAACGTTAAGATCGTTTATTACGGTCCTGGACTGGGCGGAAAAACCACCAACTTGCGTTGGATTTACGGTAAGCTGGATCAGAATGCAAAAGGCAAGATGATTACATTGGCCACCGAAATGGACAGAACACTGTTTTTTGATTTTCTTCCGGTTGACCTAGGCAGCGTTCGTGGGTTCCAAACCCGATTCCATCTTTACACCGTTCCCGGACAGGTTTTTTATAATGCATCGCGAAGAATCATTCTTAGGGGCGCCGACGGAATTATTTTCGTTGCTGACTCTCAGCGTGAACGTCAAGATGACAATAAGGAAAGTTTGGAAAATCTGAAAGAAAATCTCACCACTTTTAACCTAAAACTTGAGGATAGTCCCTACGTGATGCAGTACAATAAACGCGACCTGCCCAATATTATGACGGTTCAAGAAATGGAAGATACGCTCAATCCAAACAAAGCGCCATCATTTGAGGCGGTTGCCACTCAAGGTATAGGCGTTTTTGAGACCCTGAAGGAAATCGCCAAAATGGTTATTCGTAAGTTCTAGCTTTAGACTTACTTTATCAGTCTGTTGAACAAACGTTGTGAATTTTAATTAATAGAGATTTATCTTTTATAAAAATTTAAGCCCTCCCGGGAGGGCTTTCTATTTGCGGGACTTTTATCTTAACTCAATGTATCGAAACCCTTAAAAATCTTCTGCATACATCGTAGAATCTCAGAAAACTGCATTCGTTGCGAACTAAAGCTTGCAAAAAGTCGCTCCCGCATACATCCCAGAGCCTCAGAGAAGTAAAGCTGCAATCACTTTCTTAGCCGTATCAATCTTTAAGCTTCAGACGCGTGTATTTTTTATCTCGCTCACCCCTATTCCCCACAACCTGCATTCTAACCCTTCCGCATTTTGGACAAATCCACTTGCGTTTTTTGTGAAAGGAGCGACGTTCTTCCCGCATCCCTATTCTACAACGTGGGCAAAGCATTAAGAACGGCAACCTGTCTTCGGTACATTAAGATAAAGTTAAAGCGTCAATTCCTTCAAGGGTTCCTAAAGGACTGCATTCAACCCCGCTCATACTTCTCTTAGCCAAAGCGCATAATACTTTACCGGCGCCAATTTCGTAAAGCTTCGTTACCTTAAGAGCTGCTAAAGTTTGCATGGTTTTAGTCCATCTGACAGGTGATGTTAACTGGCGAGCCAGTAAGTCTTTGATTTCATTCGGGTTATCTGTTGCTTCGCCGGTAACGTTAGGTATAACCTTACCCCTAGGTGTATTAAATGTGAATTTTTCAAGATAGGCTCTAAATTCCTGGGCGGCTTTTTCCATAAAAGGAGTATGAAACGCCCCTGAAACAGGTAATGGAAGCGCCCGACGTGCGCCGGCTTCCTTGGCTTTTGCACAAGCCTGTTTTATTCCTTGAGGTGAGCCGGAAATAACCACCTGACCCGGAGAATTGAAGTTAGCCGGCCATACTTCATCAATTTCGGAACATATGGATATCACAGCATCATCGTCTAGACCAATAATTGCGGCCATAGTTCCTTCCTGCGCCTTAGACATCAATGCTCCACGCATTGAAACAAGTTTGAGACCGTCTTGGATAGAAAATACTCCTGCAGCAGCAAGCGCTGAGAATTCTCCAAGGCTATGACCTGCAAAAACATCGGCACTAAGCGTATCTTTTATTAATTGATACACTGCAAGTGAATGTGTAAAAAGAGCAGGTTGGGTTATTTGCGTTTGTTTCAGCCCATCTTCAGGACCTTCAAACATAGCGCGCTTGACCTGCAGTTTGCTAAAATCGTCTGCATTATCGAACAAATATCTGAGATTTTCTTTACCCTCGTAAATATCCTTTCCCATTCCTACGTATTGCGAACCCTGTCCGGGAAATACAAAAGCTACAGACATCAACCCTCCAAAGGTTGGCTTATTTTCAGGATACTGTTTTCTTTATCTCTTCCAATTGCTCAGCAAGTTTTCGACGCTCAGCAGGGGTAATTCTATCTATAATTAATACCCCGTTGAGGTGGTCTAATTCATGTTGAATTACTCTTGCTGGAAACCCTTCCAATTCCATCTCTACAGATTCTCCATTTATATCTTGAGCGTTGAGTTTTATTTTTACGTAACGCTCCACGTCTACCCAAACCCCAGGTATTGAAAGACAACCTTCCTCGCGAATTTCGGTATCGGTTGACAAAGGAGAAATCTTTGGATTAATCATGACGTATAATTTTTCATCTAAAGTAGCTAGAAACAGTCGTTTAGCTATTCCGACCTGAGGTGCGGCCAATCCTACTCCAGCGGCCTGTTTCATCGCCTCTTTCATCTCTTCGACTATGCGAATAAGCCCGGCGTCAAATTTATTTATTTCAACAGCCTCTTCTCTAAGAACTGTCGAACCATATTTTCTGATAGTCATACTCATGATTGTTGAATTATAGGAGAAGGAATGAAGCTGTCAAGAAACACATGACGAGGAATTAAAGTATTCCTATGGAAAAATCGAAACTTACACTAAGCAAGTTTGGATTAGGTTTTTCTAAAAAGAGTATTCCAACGCATCAATTAACACTCTCTAGACTTATACTTCTAAATACCTTAACTTCATAAAGCTTTAGATTACGAATACTTGACATCACAGCCGATTCATTTATAATTCCAGTCCCACACGAGGAAACAGAACGTCGTGAGTGGCAAACGTATTTTGGCACAATTGACGTGCGTTGCCAAAACAACGCAATTGTCTAATCGGTGTGGTCTCTGGGTGACGGCGGATTAGCCCGTCATGTCATTATGGTAAACCCTCCAACCTAGCACTGGGGTGCTATAATGGATGCGAGTAATGAAAACATTAGTAAGGAAAGCACTGGGGACCCATACCATCCTGGAGTTCAGCGGCTGTCCGTATGAAAAGCTGGCGAATTCAGGAGAAGTGGAACAGGCCTTTCGGGAGGCCGCACGGCGTTCTAACGCCACAATAGTTGATACGCTTTTTCACTACTTTAACCCGCATGGGGTGTCAGGAGTAGTAGTAATTGCTGAGTCTCATTTTACAGTACACACATGGCCTGAGCATGGTTACGCGGCTATTGATTTTTTCACCTGTTCTGAAGATGTTGATATTTCAAAAGCCATTGAACATCTAAGAAAGTGCCTGCAACCGAAACAGATTACTAAAAAAACGCTTGCACGCGGTGAGTTTGACTAATTGCCAATTCCTTAACTAAGTCTCAGAAGGAGGTCTTTTGAAATCTGAATTATGGTATACCGAAGAGTACACTGAACACATACGTTTTAGTTACAGGGTAACAGACCTACTCCTGCGTAAGCAAACAAGCTATCAGTTATTGGAGATTTTGGAGACGCCAGAATTTGGACGCCTTATGCTACTTGACGGTAAAGTAATGGTTACTCAGCGTGATGAACATATTTATCACGAAATGCTGGTTCATCCGGCAATGTTGGCTCATCCTAAGCCTGAAAAGGTTCTTGTAATAGGTGGTGGAGATGGAGGTAGTATTCGGGAAATTGTTCGACATAAAGATGTAAAAAAAGCGGTACTTGCCGAAATAGACGATGAAGTCATTGAGGCATCGAAAAGGTATTTTCCTAAACTGACATCTGGACTTTCCGACCCACGTGTTCAATTACAGATAGGCGACGCCGCAGCTTTTGTTGCTGATGCTGTTAAATTCAATGAAAAATATGATATCTGTTTCATCGACTGTACAGACGTAGCAGGTCCCGGACCTGTTGATATTGCCTCTTCCCTTATCACTGACGAGTTTCTTGATAACATCAACACCCTCCTTTCCCCAAATGGAATTATGGTAGCCCAATCGGAAACACCTGTGTACTCTATCGATTATTTGAAACGTTATGTAAAACGGCTTTCCCAACGCTTTACCTATGTTGCAAGCTACGTTATTATGGTTCCTTCCTATGCTGGATTGTGGTCCTTAACATGGGCGTCTGAATCCGTAGACCCCAATACCGTAATTAGCCGCAAGGCACCGGAAGGCATTAGATATTTTTCACCGGGCATTTTCAAGGGAGCTTTAGAAATGGGAAAGGTGCAATTTTGGGAAAAGATAGTGTAATTTTCAAAAAAACAGGAATCTTTTTTCAAAAATCTTCGTCTATAAAGGTATAAGGCTCTACAAACCGGAGGATTTTTTATGGATGCTATCAAAAAAGTTGTAAGTGCCGCAATAATTGCATTTATTGGTCTTTCTTGTTCACACTGGGTTGTAAGCAACAACCTTAAATCTGACGAGTTTCCTATGCGTGTTGGGGCAGTTCACATATACTCCCTCAAAGGCTTTACCGAAGGCGACTCCATGGTCGTAACAACAGTAGGTACGCGCAGATATCATGATCACACAATATACATTGACAGCATTGCTTATTTTAAGGATGATAGCCTTAAGTACTCCTCCGAGGCATATTATGCCATAACCTCAGGTTATCTTTATTATTATGGGGATAACGCCATAGGTTATCTTAAAGACCCAATTAAGTTGATTGATTTTCCCCTTTACGATGGCAAAAGCTGGTTTGAAGATTCCGAAGATACCCTTGGCGCTTCATGGGAATGCGTAGATTATGATACTCTGTGGCTTAAACAGGGACGCTACAGGGCTTTTTGCGTGCAACCTTCCAAAAACGGCGATGCGGCAATTACGCGGTACTGGTATGCGCCAAATGTTGGATTAGTTAAATTTGGAAAAAGCAGTTTGTCAGGACCAAGCCGTAATCAGGAGATTTGCGCTTTTTATCCA
>Ga0256846_1000522_pt1 | contig 15356 bp, 17 predicted proteins | sample TevniametaG_FD_189098 | JGI IMG/M metagenome (GOLD analysis project Ga0256846, IMG submission 189098) | Tube worm associated microbial communities from hydrothermal vent at the East Pacific Rise, Pacific Ocean - Tevnia | ecosystem: Host-associated > Annelida > Integument > Unclassified ...
TTTAAATTCACCAAGTAAAAAAATTGATGATAGCCTTCTGAATGGGGATCAGACCGGTAAAGTATCGGGTGATCAAAATACGGTAAATCCGGCAGAAAAAACAAAAAATGATGAAGAAGAGTTAAATAGAAAGAAAGAAGAAGAGGATAAAAAAAATAAATTACTAAAAAAACAAAAAGCGGAAGAACGAAAGAGAATTCAGGACGAAAAACGTAGAAAAAAAATCGAGGCGGATAAAAAAAAGGAAGAGGATAGAATAGCCCTTGAAATAGAAAAGAAAAAGGAAGAGGATAGAATAGCTCTTGAAATAGAAAAGAAAAAGGAAGAAGATAGAATAGCCCTTGAACTAAAAAAGAAAAAGGAAGAAGAAGAGAGAAACCGTATTAAACCCGGTCAATTGGTCGCACTAAAAGAAGTTGACGTAAAACCTGTCCCGATATATTCACCCACTCCAAAACTTAACAGGAGTATGAAATTACGTCAAAGTGTAATAGCACTGGCACTAATTGATCACTCGGGGAATGTTGAGAAAGTGAAAATGCTTAAGAAATCCAGAAATAAGAAAATTGATTCGGCAATTATACAAACTATTTTACTGTGGAAGTATAAACCCGCTATTAAAGATGGAGTAAAGGTAAAAGTTTGGAAAACAATTAATTTAAAATAAACATATGAAAAGGAGATTATCAATGGAAAAAAGTAAAGAAGAAGCAAATGTTTTTTATGAAAACGCATTAAAAGAATCAAAAAAGCAGATGGAGATTATTGATTCTAAAATTGATGAAGAACTTGCAAGAGTAAAAGAGACTATTAATGGACTTCAAGAACAGAAAAAAGCAATAAGAAAAATATATGATGGAGCTTCTCTTGTTTTAGGAGTTGAAAACGAATTTGAAGAAGAGGTATCAGAGCAAAATTGATTATACATAATTTATGACTTTTAAAGAAGCTCTCAACTATTTGGAGTTTGTTCGTGAGAGAGGGACCAAACTTTCTTTAGAAAATATTCAGATAATAGTAGATAATCTTCCGATATCTCTAAATAATATCAAATTTATTCAAGTTGCAGGGACAAACGGAAAGGGATCAACCTCTCACTATCTGACATCAATTCTTAAAGAGTCAGGTTTCATTGTCGGGATGTTCACCTCACCACATCTCCAAAACTTAAGAGAAAGGATCACAATAAATAAAGAATGGATCACGGAAAGTGATTTTGCCAACTCTTTGAACAAGGTTAAAAATATTTGTGAAAAACTTCTGAAAAACAAAATTATTGAAGAATCACCAACTTATTTTGAGCATATGTTTTTATCTTCTCTATTCTACTTTTACAAAAAAAAAGTAAGTTTTGCAATAATGGAAGTAGGACTCGGAGGGCGATTGGATGCAACTTCCACCCTACTTCCGATGGTTTCAGTAATAACAAATATTTCGTATGACCATACAAAAACTCTCGGTAGAAAACTCGGTTTAATAGCTACCGAGAAGGCAGGAATAATAAAGAGAGGTGTTCCGGTTGTTTGTAGCTGCAATACGAGGACTGTAGCAAATAGAATAATAAAAAAGATTGCATCGGAAAAATTTTCACCATTTTACAACACCTTTGACAATAACAACAAAATTACTTTTAAAGAAGAATCCGATTTCTACAGTGCATCTTATTTATCCGTAAAAAGAAAGTACGATTTCAGGGTATTTATGAATGGGAATCATCAGGTTGGAAATGCCGCTACTGCTATTAAAGTGATTGAGGTTTTGGAAAATAAAGGGATAAACATTCCAATTAAAAGTATAGTTTCCGGAATCGAAAAAAACTCCGTTCCGGGAAGAATTGAAGTTTTTCACTCTAATAAAGGAATTATTATTGATGGAGGTCATAATGAAGAAAGCATAAAAGCCCTCTCGCAATATTTAAAAGAAAAAAGAAAAAATGATCTCACTTTAATATTTGGAGTTCTTAGAGATAAGAAATATAAAAAAATGATAAAATACCTTATCCCGCATATAGAAAATGTGATCGTTACCGAACCGGTATCTCCAAGAGCTTTATCGGCAGAAGTATTAGAGAAAGCCTTTTTACCAATAAAAACAATTATTCATAAGAATCTAAGATCTGCTTTGGAAGAAGCATTGAGTTTTAATAAAGAAGTATTAATTACCGGATCACTTTACCTTGCCGGTGAAATGAGAAATCTGGTGACAGGAGGATTGTAAAATGGATTATTCCAAATTTAAAGAAAATGAAAATAAATATGTGGAACTTAAATCAAAACTTGATTCGGGATCAATTAATTCCGAAGAACTAAAAGTTACTCTAAAAAAAATGATGATCAGGGATGAGGAAGGAAATTATTGGATGATTGGAAGTAACACCGGAAAATGGTACATCTACAACGGAACCGAATGGAAAGAAAAAGATCCATACAGTGGAGTTGATCTCTCAAAAACTCAAAATTTTAATAATACTCCTAATAAAACCGTTGTTATTCATCATGATGACGAAAAACTAAATACAGAACTTACCATTGATAAGACAGCCGATGAAGACTTATCTGAAAAAAAAGAAGAGGAGATTTTATTCGAGAATGAGAACACCGAGCATAAATCTTTCGGTACATCTGATATCCAATCTGAAGAGAGCCATAGCGTTGAGGTTGCTAATGATAATACTACTCAACAAGACCGATTATCTGCTAAAGACAATTTGGGAACCCTTTGTCTGATATGTAAATCGAAAATCGATGAACATTCCGTCTATTGCGGGCACTGCGGAGCAAACCAGAAAGGACTCACCTCAAAAAAATCAAGATCCGAAGAAGAATTATTGATCCGATCTGTAAAGATTACTTCTATGATATTCTTTTTCGGTGGATTGGGATTGATAGTAGGGGTAATCTTTGGCGCCACTTTCGGAATATTTGATATTTTTAAAGATTTATTATCTAAATTTCCGGAAATGCTTGCAGAGACAAGAGGAAAAATTCAGGGTGGACTGATATTCGCTGCACTTGGAGGGATAGGAGGATTCTTTGGATCAGCCATTATTTTCGGATTTACGGGGCTTGTTTACAATGTTTTTTCTTCTATTTTCGGTGGCATAAGAATCAGAACCAGATAAATGGATGTATTAACCGACCTAAATTTTTATAAATTATTGGTTTCCGTATTTATTACTTTGTTAGCTTTCTACTTTATTTATAAATTGGTAAGTTGGAAAAAATAATTAAAACAAATTTTTTAAAAAGAAAACAGTACTAACTACCATTGAGAGAATTCAAAACCTTTACCGTTTGTTCTGCTATCTCTAATTCTTCGTTTGTAGGAATAACCATCACGGTTACGAGAGATTCATCTTTTGTTATAACACCAAATTCCCCGAAAACATTATCATTTCTTTCTTTATCAAAATTAATACCTAAGAAATCAATATCGGATAGCACCCTTTCCCTGACAATAATATCCCGTTCCCCTATTCCCGCAGTAAAAATAATCAAATCAACACCATTCATTGCCGCTATATATGCACCTAAATATTTTTTCACTCTATAAGAAAACATATCAATAGCAAGTTCTGCCCTCTGATTCCCTGCTTCCGCCGCTTCTTCAATATCCCTCATATCCGAAGATACTCCGGAAATTCCTTTAATACCACTCATCCTATTGAATACCATATTAACCTCTTCCGAATTACACCCCTTCTTTTCTTGAAGGAAAAGGGGTATTGCAGGATCAATATCTCCGCATCTAGTACCCATCATTAACCCTTCAAGAGGTGTAAATCCCATGGTTGTATCAATTGACTTTCCATATTTTATTGCAGCCATTGACGAACCGTTCCCAAGATGGCAAGATATTATTTTCAATTCGTTAAAAGGACGACCGATTTTTTTGGCTCCTTCTTTTGCAACAAACAAATGGGAAGTCCCGTGAAATCCATACCTCCGGATCTTATATTTTGTATAGTATTCGTATGGAATCGGATACATATAAGCATATTCAGGCATAGTCTGATGAAAAGCAGTATCGAAAACAGCTGCCATAGGGATTCCGGGTAAATGTTTCCTAACCGCTTCAATTCCAATTATATTGGGAGGATTATGAAGCGGTGCAAGAGGAATTAATTTCTTAAACACCTCAATCTTTTCATCATCTATAAGTACCGTTTTACTATATATTTCACCTGCATGTACAACTCTATGCCCTACCGCATCAATTTCACTTTTATCTTTAATCACACCGGTTTTAGGATTGATAAGAGTATTTATTATCAAATCTATCCCTTCGGAATGATCTTTAATATCTTGTTCAATTATATTTTTTTTATCCCCGAGCGAATACTTAAATCTGGAATTATCAAGCCCTATCCTTTCACACAGACCTTTTGCAATTACTTCTTTGTTTTTAAAATCAATCAATTGGAATTTTATTGATGAACTTCCCGAATTAATAATAAATATTTTCATTGTTTCCTCTATAATGTTAAAAAAGAAATTATACATTTTTACCTATAAAAATCAAGGTAATTCACCGATGTTTTATTATTAGACAAAGAGAGTGCTATCTTATATTAAAATCTCTATGCATTTGTATCCCGAGTCGAACGGTATTTAGTCCTTCCCTTTGACACATTTTATAAAATTCAAATGTTTTTTTAAATCTATCCTCTTCGGGAAATTGGGGCTGAAGAAAAATCGGTACAAAATTGTTTCTCTTGAATATTCTTTTTATATGTTTTACCGAAAGATTATCATTCACAATCAGCTTTATTTCTGAAATTTTTCCCCACAAATCATCACAAATTTTAAAATCTACAATATCTTTGGGAGATACTGTCCACCAGTCTATTTCAATGTCTTGAAAATACATCCCGTTCGTCTCAATTGCAACATACAGAAAATCGGATTTTAATCTCTCTACAAGAAAAGATAAATCTTGTTCCAACGGCTCCCCGCCGGTAATCACTATCTGACTTAAAGGATATTTCCGTAATTTACTTTTTATAATGAGAATAATCTCATCCACCCCAATCAATTCACCTTTAATTTGAGATTCTTTTGAATCACAATAACTACATCCGAGTGAACAGCCTGTAAGTCTTACGAAAACGGATGATACCCCCTTTTTAATACCTTCACCCTGAGCCGACCAGAATATCTCATTTACATTAAGCTTATTCATTTAAATATCTGAATTTAGTAGTTTATATCCCATATGAAGCCGCTGCATTTTCAGATTCCCATATCGTAACTTTAGATACGGGATATTTCTTTTTGATAATATTGAAAAAATACTCCGACAAATTTTCAGCCGACGGTGAAAAATCATATATTTCATTTAAAACAAGATGATCCGGTAATATTGTTTTTAAATAAGCTTTCAAAATAGTAAAATCAATGGAAATGCCGGATTTATCAAGTTTATCAACTTGAAAACAAACTTCCATCTTAAATGTATGCCCATGCATGTTCTCACACTTACCTTTATAATTTTCAAGATAATGAGCGGACGAAAATTTTTCTATTACAATCAACTCACGTTTCATCACATTTCTCCATTTTTAAACGTCTGACAAGAGGATCTTCCATACCTACTTTTTTAAATGCTTCATCTCTTATCTCGCAGGAAGGACATTTCATACAAGGATACTCATTCCCTCTATAACATGAAATAGAATACGAATAATCGGCACCATGATTTATTCCGAACTCAATAATCTCCTTTTTATTTTTATTGATTAAAGGAGAAAGAATTTCATACTTCCTTCCCGTTATAAATGCAGTGGTACCCTCATTAATAGCTGCTTCCATTTTTTTTGCAAACACTTCGGTGGTATCGGGATAGTCAGGAGTATCAATCAAATTAAATCCTGTTAAAATTGTTCTAATACCTCTTGTTTCTGCAATACCTGCTACGAGAGAAAGAAATATCCCGTTTCTAAACGGAACATAAGTTTGAGGCACTCCCCTTTTATCCTTTGAGTCTTTTAATGATTCTGGAATTCTCCATCTGGAATTAAGAAGTGCGGAATCAAGAATATCTTTTAGCGGTAATTTTACAAGTAAATATTCCAGTTTATTAATTTTAGAAATTTTTATTGCATTCTCAACCTCTACAAGATGTTTTTGTGAATAATCGATTATAACCGGTAGAATAAGGTCGTACTTTGATTTTGCCCAGTAAAGGACGGTTGTGGAATCAAGTCCGCCTGAAAAAAGAACTATTGCATTATTGTCCATATTATAATTTTACTATTTTATCGCCACATATCCAAGTTCAATGTTTCGCAATGTTTTTATTGTTAGATATCGAATTTATCTTGAATTGCAACGACATTTAATGTAATATTCAATTTGGAAATTAACCGGAGGAAAGTATGGCATTTAATATTAAAAACAGAAATTTTTTAAAGCTTCTCGACTTCTCATATGAGGAAATCAAATTTCTATTGAACCTTTCAATGGACCTTAAAAAAGCAAAATATTCGGGAGTGGAACAAAAAAGATTGTTAGGGAAAAACATAGCTCTAATCTTTGAAAAATCTTCAACAAGAACCAGATGTGCATTTGAAGTAGGAGCTTTGGATCAGGGTGCTCACGTTACATATCTCGGACCTTCAGGGTCACAAATAGGGAATAAAGAAACTATGAAGGATACTGCGAGAGTTCTCGGAAGAATGTATGACGGAATCGAATACAGAGGTTTCGGACAGAAAATTGTAGAAGAACTCGGTAAATATGCAGGTGTTCCGGTATGGAACGGCTTGACCAATGAGTTTCACCCGACTCAGGTTCTCGCAGATTTTCTTACCATGATGGAACACTCGGACAAACCTATAGAGAATGTTAAATTTTCCTATGTCGGAGATGCAAGAAATAATATGGGAAATTCTTTGATGGTTGGGGCGGCAAAAATGGGAATGGACTTTAGAAGTGTTGCTCCGTCTCAATACCAGCCTTCAGGTGATCTTGTAAATGAATGTAATAAAATTGCCGATAATTCCGGAGGATCGATAACAATAACCGATAATATTGAGAAAGGAGTGGAAGGAGTGGACTTTATCTACACCGACGTATGGGTATCAATGGGAGAATCCGACTCCGTTTGGGAAGAGAGGATAAATCTTTTGAAACCTTACCAAGTTAACAAAAAAGTCATGGAAATGACAGGTAATAAAAAAGTGAAATTTCTTCACTGTCTTCCGGCATTCCATAACAGAGATACAAAGATCGGAGAAGAAATTTACAAAAAATTCGGTTTGGAATCTATGGAAGTTACTGAAGAGGTATTTGAATCCGATGCATCTATTGTTTTTGATGAAGCAGAGAATAGGATGCATACAATTAAAGCAATTATGGTTGCTACACTTGGATAAAAATAATTAGAACAATCTCTATCCGATCTTCGTATTTACGTAAATGGAGTTAGAAAGAGAAACGGAGTTCTACTATAATTGGTTTAAGAAGTATGTATCATCATTTTATTGCAAAGATGATAATATAAACCGAAAATTAAAAGACAGAGAAGAACATACATTGAGGGTTCTTACGTATTGTAGAGACTTAGTAAGTTCAATTGATACGGATGAAGACATTTCGGAATTATTACCCATAATTGCATTGTTTCATGACATCGGAAGATTTAAGCAGTTTACCACATACGGAACTTTTAACGATAAAGAGTCGGAGGATCATGCCGATCTCGGTATCCGAATACTCGAAGAAAGCAATATTTTAAGTCCGTTTTCAAAAAGAAAAGTTCACCTGATATTAAATGCAATTAGGCTCCATAACAAAAAAGATCTTTACAAAAAGAGTAAGGACAGTAAACTAATACTTTTAACCAAGCTTATAAGAAAAGCTGACAAATCGGATATACTTAGAACTTCAGAAAAAAAAATTTAGTCATAAATAAAGTTTTATCTTTTTATATATCTCTTCCACCTTGATATTTGCCATACATTTGTGATCTGTCGGGCATTCTCTGAATGTACATGGAGAACATTTTACCGATTTATATACGGTTTCGGTCTTTTTTCCGATGGGTGAAGTAGTCTTAGGAGAGGTTGGTCCGAACAAACCTATCGACGATATACCCAACCCGTCTGCAACATGCAATAATCCTGAATCATTTCCAATAAATATATCACAGATTGAAATAACCGTTATTGCCTCACGAAGAGAATAACTTCCGGCAATCACAACTACTTCCTTTTTTACGGAATTTTTTATTATTTGTAATGTTTCTTCATCTTTGGCAGATCCGAAAATGAGAATACTAACATTTTTTTCACTCATAAATATCCGATTTATCAAATCAATAAATCTTCCCTGTCCCCACTCCTTAGCCTTACCATAAGCAGTGAAAGGAGAAATTCCGATAATCCTTTTATTTAACTCTATCCCATTTGACTTTAAAATACCTTGAGCTTTTTTAGTTTCATCCTCATTTACAATCAAACTATTCTTAAAAAAACCTTTTACTTTACGATCAAAATAGAGATTCACCAAATTCATATAACTTTGAATCTGGTGAATGGATTTTCCGGTAAATTTTTCCTTCTTTTTCAGCAACCATCCCCTCATATCTCTGCTATATCCCGTTAGATTCCTAACACCTGCAAGTCTTAGAATCAAGGCACTTTGAAATGAATTTGTAAAAAGGATACCATCTTTGATTTTTTCTTTTTTAAGAAGCAAAATAGTTCGAAAGAAATTTTGAAACAATTTACCTTCCGGAAGAATTAAAATACTATCTATCTCACTAATATTTTTGTAAACCGATATTAAGTGTTTTTTAGTTATCAAAACAATCTGTAATTTGGGATTTGAAAATTTAACAGCCCTGATTGCCGACAATGACATAACACAATCGCCTATCCAGTTTGGCGATCTTAAAAACAATTTCATGATCAAAAGAAATTTGAAAACTTAATGTTACTCTTCTTTTTCTCCGGTTTCAGATTCTGTGGATTCATTAACCTCCATCTCCTCCGAGTCATTCACACCCTCAGATCCCATTAACTTGTCCATTGAAAACTCTTCTTCAGGTAATTCATCCGAATCCTCAATCTCCTTTTCGGAATCTTCTTTTGTAAAGGAATTCGGATCTTCCAAATAAATGTTCGCTTCATCCAACATTTCTATCGTAATTAATCCCCGATTCGCCTCTTCAATAGCAATTGTTAGCGGATTTTGAACTCCGATATCTACAAGTGGCTTTGCTCCGTTAATAAGCTGCTTAGCCCTTTTTGCCACAATAATAGAAAACCTAAACTTGCTTTCCATTGTATCTGCTAGGTCCACATTTTCCTCCCTGAAACGTTCTAATTATACTAAAAAATCCCGATTAGTCAATATAGGAATTGATGACCGTTGATAATGGCAAAATTAAAAATAATTCTACCACTTTTTATAATATGACCCGTCAAGAGCTTTTTTTTCGGATTTTGTATAGATATCCCATACATTCTCTCCACCCCAATGGGTTGAAGTCGGTTTATCTTGATAAGATCTTAGTCCCCATTCGGATGATCCGGTCATAGGATCGTTCGGGATTCTTCTTAGAAATTTTTTTATCCTTTCTTTATTCTTAGAATCACGATATTCCAATCCCTTTACAAGTACTTCGAGTTTCTCGGGATATCCGTAAGTATCTTTATCAAATTTTATTTTATTTTTTATCACGAAATCATTGTAATCATCAATCGCCGACCGGATTTCCCGAAGAGATCTTCTCAAAATTAACTCACGTTCCCTTTTAACCGAAGTTTCAACCATTGGTATAGCAACAACTGCAAGAACCGAGATTATTGCTATTACAACTACCAACTCTATTATTGTAAATCCAACTCTTTGTGAAGCAACTATACCATTGAATTTCCCTTTTTGTCTCATTCTCTAAATTATCAGAGTATTAGTTCTCTCCATTATTCATTGCTTTTATGCTGGCTTTAATTCTGTTATCCCTATCGACATCTATCACTTTTACTTCCATTTCCTGACCGATCTTATATTTCATGTCACTAATATTTCTTATTCTGCTATTTGAGATTTCGGAAATATGAACAAGGCTTACCGCTCCTCTGAATAGTTCGACAAAAACTCCATAATCCTCAATCCGAGTAATCTTACCTTTGTAAATTTTATTAACTTCAACGGATTGTGTCAACTCCTTTATTCTCTCAATAACACTATCTCCCACTTTAACATTCGGAGCCGCAACCTTGACAGACCCGTCATCCTCTGCATTAACCTTTACTCCGAAATCTGCGATAAGACCTTTGATTGTTTTTCCACCCGGACCTATTAGATCTTTAATCTTTTCAGGGTTTATCTTTATAGTCAAAATCACCGGTGCATATTCCGACAAGTTTTCCGAAGGTTCCACAATTGCATCTTTCATTTTATTTAGGATAAACAATCTTGCTTTTTTTGCATCTGCAAGTGTTTTATCAATTATTTCATCACTTAAACCATCAATTTTAATATCAAGCTGTGCAGCGGTTATCCCTTTTTCAGTTCCGGTTATTTTAAAATCCATATCACCAAAATGATCTTCATAACCTGCAATATCGGTAAGAACTGCAAAATCATTTCCCTCTTTAATCAACCCCATTGCAATTCCTGCTACAGGAGCTTTAATAGGTACTCCTCCATTCATAAGAGCTAATGTACCTCCACATACCGTTGCCATTGACGAAGAACCGTTGGACTCAAGTATATCCGACACAACCCTAATGGTATATGGGAATTCATTCTCATCCGGAATCACCGGAGTAAGTCCTTTTTCCGCAAGATTTCCATGACCGATTTCTCTTCTTCCCGGACCTCTGAGGAAACCTACTTCGCCTACTGAGAACGGTGGGAAATTATAATGAAGCATAAATTTCTTTAATTGTCCTGTTGAAGATATATCATCAATCCTTTGTGCATCATCCTCCGATCCAAGAGTTACGGTCGCTAAGGATTGAGTCTCTCCTCTCGTAAAAACAGCCGAACCGTGAACTCTCGGAAGTACTCCAAGTTCAATGCTGATATCCCTTATCTCATCTAACTTTCTGCCATCGTTACGTTTCTTCTCTTTAATAAGTGTTTTCCTGAAAATTTCATACTCAAGTTTATGGATTGCAGATTTATACTTCCCTATTTTCGATTCATCCTCGATTCCGCTTATTATTTCATCGGTAATTTTTTCAAGTTTTTTTCGTCTCTCACTTTTTACAATTGAGAAAATGGCTTCTTTAAAATCTTCCGAATGTTTTTTCTTTATTTCATCAAAAATATTCTCAAATTCAGTATCGATGTTTACTTTGACTTTGTCGGGATTTATCAGAGCTTTTTGAGAAATACAAATATCGGAAATCATTTTTTTTGCAATCTTTAATCCTTCTTTAAACGTATCTTCACTAAACTCATTTCCACCGGATTCAATCATAACCACATCACTTTCGGTTCCTGCAACAAACAGAATCATTTCCGCTTCTTCCGCTTTCTCTTTTCCCGGGTTTACGGAAAATTGTCCGTCTTTCCATCCTATCTTCACCGCACCGACCGGAGTATTGAAAGGGATAACCGATGACAACAGAGCTGCAGAAGCACCTATTATTCCCATAGCGTCAAAATCTATACTGAGATCGGCAGAAACAAGCATCTCAATTATTTGAGTGTCATTTAAAAAGCCATCTGGAAATAATGGTCTGATCGGTCTATCAATAAGTCTTGATAATAATATCTCTTTCTCGGAAAGCCTCCCTTCCCTCTTAAAAAATCCACCCGGAATTTTTCCGGCGGAATAACTATTAATTCTATAATCAACCATAAGAGGGAAAAAATCCTGATCCTCTTTGGCTTCATCACGCATATTGGCAGTAACAATCAACACATTGTCTTTATATGATAAAACCGCAGAACCTTTGGATTGCTTTGCCCACCTTTTTATTTCAATTTTTAAATCGTTTCCATCTATGTCTATACTAATACTTCTTTCCATCCTTTTTCTCCTTTATTTAAAACAAAAATAGGGATAAGTGTAAATTGAATAACGCTACTTCCTTAATTTAAGACTACCAATAATGTCAAGATACTGTTTATAATCTTTCTTTCTGATATAACTTAGTAATTTTCTTCTCTTTGAAACGAGAATCAACAGACCCCTTCTCGAATGATGATCCTTGTTATGGACTTTAAAGTGTTCGGTCAAATATTTAATTCTATGAGTTAATAATGCAACCTGCACATTTGGAGAACCGGTATCTTTATTATTTATCTGATACTTTCCAATCACTTTCTGTTTATCTTCAGTAGTAATACTCAAAATCTCCTCCTAATTTTTGATAATATTGTATTTTATCAGAGAATAAGAAGTTTGTAAACCGCTTGTATGCAATTACACATTGGACTTTCACTATATCTTTGACAAATACGTTGTTATTATACCATAAAACAACTTATTAATACATTAGAACAAAACAAAATCTTGTGAAATAATTTATACGATTGATTCTACAGATTAGTCTTCCTTAAATTCCCGTAAAATAATATTGCACAAACTGAAAAAAATAACTTCGCAAATTTTCTTTGCACTGAATTCGGTTTAGGATTTTCAGGTTTTAATTTTTATGATTATGGAAAGAAATACTACTTTGATCTGATAATAAGTATGAATCTTAAATTCCACTTATTTAAAAAATACACTAATATCCTGAGAGGCTTTGTTTCTTATATTCCAAGGATTTCCTCAAGCGATAAATCTTTTAATTTTACCGAACTTAACGGCAAAGTTGAATTGGACTTAGATCTGGGATCAAGGAAAGATATAATACTCACTACCGGAGTATCTTTTTCCAAGTTTCATTATAGAAATAACTGGAATTTGAATCAGAATAAAAACTTTAAACTCTTGTTTTATACTTCAATTCGATTTCATGGAAAAATCTACCCGTCTATAAGCGGGTTAAAGAAACTATTAAATAAAATATTTTAACAAATCCTATTTTTCAGATAAAATCTATATTTCTAATAACAATTATATTAAAAAAGAATATTATTTTGTTATAAATCAAGCAAAACTTTGTATTAAGAGTATAATTAAGGGAGGGAGCATGAAAAATTCATTGATTTTGTTTCTCATTGTAGGATTGATTTTCACGTTAACGGGAATTAATTTTCCATCAGATGAAAATGATATTACAGGAGGTAAAAGTGGAGTGCTTGTACTTAAAGTTTCTGCTTCAACATCAGCAATCGCAACAATCGGAGCAAGTATTTGGGGTGGAATATTTATCTCAAAAAAAATTATGGGAAAAGAAAAAAAAAAGATTGTTATGGCAATACTTAATGAAGCCACAACGGGATATGGAAATAGAATAATCATTGCCATTCTGGCAAAATATTATTGTTGCTCTATCGAAGAAGTTATTGATACAATATCAGCACTTTCAATGAAAGGTAATATTGATGTTAATGGATCATTGATTGATGAACAAATTGCAAGCAAGTCATTAGATGAATTAGAGGGAGAATTGTTTGCTATAGCACTAAAAAATGAGAACTTTAAAAAAAAAATTAACACAGCTATCGGCAATCTCATCACTCACAATATATAATTTAAAATAATTATTCAAGTTTTCATTACATTGAATACATGGAACTCATGGTGCAATATACTCTTTTAATCAACCTTTTTGTAATCTCTGTAAAATAATATTGCACAAACTGAAAAAAATATAATAAAGCATATATTAACCCAGCCTCCTAAAACTATCGCTCCCAAGGGATAAGGGACATATGGAGTAATCACATTGTTTAACAAAGTCAAAAAAGTAGGAATTATGAATATAATCCATTTCGGAAAAGGAGTTTTCCTTGTAAGAATAATGTATACCAAAAGTAAACTTGAGACTAATCCGAGAATAAAAGTTAATGAATATAATTGACCGATCAGATCCGAAACATAATTAATCTGCCCGTTTCTGAATTCAACAGGCAACCTTCCTACAAAACCGTAATTAGGATATATGGAATGGTATGCACCTCCGATAATAAACATTGCCATCCATGAACCGGAAATGATTTTAGACAAAGAATTACTTATACTTCTAAAAGCGAAATAGAATATAAGGCTGCCTAACGCATAAAAGATACCGGCAATGGGACCAAGCATTCCGCCGATAATCAGTTGCTTTATGCTACGCCCACTCATTATTCTCAAGCTGTCAAACCCTGAACCGCTTACAGGTTCAAAATAAAAAAACATATCACCGGCAAACATCAAGATCCCACCCAATACACCGAGTACAGACAATACATATAGTAATTTATAGTTCATATTATTCTCCCTTCAATCTTTATTAATTATCGGATCGACCGATGTAAAACGATACATCCCGTGATCGTAATAACGAGCCCCGAAGTAGTCCCATCCGGAATACCCTTCCCTTTCTTTTCCTGAAAATTTCGGATTGGGATCAAAGCTCCTCACAAGTTATTTCTCCTGTTTTCATTTACTAATCCAAGGCAAAAATTTAATCTCTTTTACAATAACTTTGTGAAAAAACCAAATTTTTTTGTAATTTTTTCCAAATTCAATTAATTCGGTATCTTTTGTCTTATATTTATCACAAAAAATAATTGTTTTATAGATTTTTTTATCTACATAATAATCTTTTTTTAAAATACTACTTTCAAAAATTGGGATTATAGTATGAATTATATCATCTAATCCAATTTCATCAGAAAAATCTTCAAAATATAGAATATTTATATCCTCAATAAAATCAAAAAAAAACTTATGTGAGTTTGAATTAATCCCAATCATAAAAGATAATGCACAATGTTTGTTTGAAACGCTATAAAGCCTTATATTAAGGAAATCATCCTCAATAAATATTTTTGTTTGCTTCAAATCTATCTTATTACTTTTTATTTTTTTAAAAACATCTATTATTTTTATAGTATTTTTATCTGTAAAAGAATGAATTTTTAAGATCTCTTTATATAAATCCATTTTCCTCTCCATATCTATTTTTTTCTGATTTTCCATAGATGAAAATGCCCAGGGTCGTTAACTCGCCAGTTTTTACCAGGAAGCTTCAATTTTCTAAGTTTTTGATTAATTAATCTCAGTTTAGGACTTGAGATTTTTTCTAAATATTTTCCTTTTTTAGCAACCGATGCACCCCATCTAATACTAAATGTCTCTATTTTTTTATTTTTACTAAATGATTTTCCAATTCTAATCCACTGTTTTAATTGTCCTATCTTTTTTAGTCCACTTTCAACAACCTTTCCACCTGCAAAAGCGTCAAAAACCATTCCGGCAGAATCACCCGTAACATATGATACGGATTCGGTATC
>Ga0256846_1000523_pt1 | contig 15347 bp, 6 predicted proteins | sample TevniametaG_FD_189098 | JGI IMG/M metagenome (GOLD analysis project Ga0256846, IMG submission 189098) | Tube worm associated microbial communities from hydrothermal vent at the East Pacific Rise, Pacific Ocean - Tevnia | ecosystem: Host-associated > Annelida > Integument > Unclassified ...
TAAATATACCGGCATCGATTTTTGGATATACAACTTCCCGTCAGGACTTCTATATACTTTTTTACTATGCTTTAAAGGTTGTTGAGCCTGTATTATTTGACTTATTAATAATAAAAATATTATTATAAATATACTTTTCATTTTATTATAGTTTTGTTTGTAAATTTAGCACTTTTAATTTTAATTATATTCTAAATCCCATAACCAATACATCATCAACTCTTTTGTTAGCTTCTCCGTGCCAATCAGAGAGTGTTTTCTCAAGAATATCATATTGCTCTGTTGATGACTTGTCTGAAATATCAAATAATAATTGTTTAAACTTTTTTAATAAAAACTTTTTGCCGTTTTCTCCTCCAAATTGGTCAGCAAAGCCATCGGAAAAAATATAGCACATTGTAGGTTCGGTAATATTAATAGTATGTAATTTAAATTTACGAATCTCTCCCGAAGATGTTTTCATTTTACCTCCTACTCCGAAAAAATCTCCTTTTATAGTTTTTAATTCATTGCCTTGAATATACACCAAAGGATTAGCAGCCCCGGCAAATTGTAGTTTTTTATTTTTTTCGTCGTAAACACATACTGTCATATCCATTCCATCGGTATTACCCGATTCTTTTTGTTTTAATGATGTAACAACTTTTTCGTGCATATGTTCTAAAATAACATCAGGACTGATTATTCCTTTATCTAAAACTATTTCGTTAAAAAAACTAACTCCCAACATACTCATAAATGCACCCGGCACACCATGCCCCGTGCAATCAACTGCTGCAACTATTTTATAAGTTATTGCATTCTTTATTACTGTTGTAAACCAGTAAAAATCTCCGCTAACAACATCTCGAGGACTAAAAAATATAAACGATTCGGGAAATATTTTTTTTAAATTATCCCTATCGGGCAACAATGCTCCCTGAATTGTTTTTGCATAATTAATACTCTGCTCTATTTTCAAATTTTTTGCATTAATTTCTTCGTTCTGCTTTTTAATTTCAAAATTTCTATGTTCCAAAATATCATTATGTTTTTTCTTTTCTCTATAACTTTTTAATATAAAAATTGCCATTATCAATACAAATATTAACCCGATAACAACTATTAACGTTATTAATCGTTGATTTTTTAAATCAGCTTGTTGTTTTTGTATTTGTAATGTTTTTAATTTATTCTGCTCTTTGGTTTCTTTCAAAGAATCACGTGTTACATGCAATTTTTTTTCTGTAATAACTTTCTCTTGAATAACTTTTTTTACTGTTTTATCTGCCTCCGCAACTTTTGCTGATGCTTCTTTTTGTTGTTTCTCTATCTCCTCTTGTTGTATTTGCTTTTGAAATGATGCATATAAACTAAAATACTCCATTGACTTTTGCGACTCTCCCATCTCTTCGTAAATATCAGCAAGTGTTCCGTAACAGGTTCGCATAAGTTTTTTATTACCTGTTTCAGTAAAAACTTTTAATGCTTCTTCTGCATTTTCTGCGGCTTCGTTTAATCGTTTAAGATTTTTAAGAGCTACTGCAATATTAATTAAGTTAGTCCCTATATCTTGTTTATTATTCTGACTCCTGCTTATCAATAAACTTTTTCTGAAATAAACTACCGAAGTTTCCGGCTGTCCCATATCAGAATAAATCATTCCCATATTACTGTAAATGGCTTTCAAAGCATTATCGTTACCTATATCCTTATTTATTGTTACCGATTGTTCAAATGTTTGAACTGCTTTATCGTATTTTTCTGTTTCCCAATAATAAAATGCCAGTTTATTAATAATTTCTGCTGCTTTGGGTAAATTATTTTCAGCACGATATTTTATTATTTCATCATTAAGTTGTTGTTCATTTACTTGTGAATAAACAAAACTGTTTATTATTAAAATAATAAATAAAAAAATAACACTTTTAAATCTCATATCTCCCAAAAATTATCGTGTGAATTTTTATAGTTTACTACAAACAAAGTATTTTGTTACACAAAATAATAAAAAAAAGAGGTTTTAGAAAATCTAAAACCTCTTAATTTTACATAACAGAATATTTTTATACTGAAAATTCTTTAAAAACAAACGGAATACTTACAATATCTTCATAATCTTTTCCCAAATCTTCCATATCTTCATCGGATGAATACCAATACAATATAACATCATCACCTCCGTTATACAATTCATCAATTTTTTCAAATATTGACAACAAATACTTTGATGTGCTTGTGTTAAAATACTCCAACTTCAAATGTAATTCTGTATTTTCAGCCGGTTCTTCACAATATTTGTCAATCCAATCTAACAACGGTTTATAAAAACGAGTTGTATTTTCAAGTATCGACCTTCCTTTTATAACCAATTTTCCTGTTGATGCATTAAAACTTACATCAGGCATATTTAAATTGCCTTTAATTTCTATATTTTCTTGCACTTTTTACTTTTTTCAAAAAAAAACCAAAAGTATTATAACAAAAATATTGCCACAATACTTTTTTTAAAACTTTTAATTTATTATAATTCATTAAGTTTTTTTGCCATCTCTTTTGCCAACTCACGACATTTAACTATGTCTTCATCGGTAGCTGTGCTTCTAACCTCAACAGGCTCTCCTACTATTTGCCATTTAATATTTTCGGCAAATTTCTTAATTGAGCGAACTCCGCCTCCACCCCAACTTGCCGAACCAAATATTCCTAGACAGCGGTCGCGTAATCCGTAATGCTCCATATCTGACAATAAATGTGCCATTGGCGGAAAAATTCCTCCGTTATAAGCCGCACTACCGAATATTACTCCTTTATATTTCCAAATATCATTTATTATATATGATGTATGTGTTTTGGACGAATCGTAAACCTGAATATTTTTAACTCCTTCTTCAACCAAAAAGCGTGCTATATAATCAGCCATCTTCTCGGTATTTCCATACATAGAGCCAAAAACTATCACCACTCCTTTTTCGCCTACATGTGTGCTCCATTTATTATACTTGTCAATAATATAAGGTATTTGCGAACGCCAAATCAATCCATGTGATGGTGCAATCATTTTTATATCAAGACCTCCAAGTTTTGCCAATGCTTTTTGAACTTGATTACCGTATTTTCCTACAATGTTTGAATAATAACGACGCACTTCTTCGTTAAAACATGTTGTATTTAAATCCAATTCATCATCAAACACTCCGCCGTTTAATGTCCCGAAACTTCCAAAAGCATCGTTTGAAAACAAAATTTTATCGGTTTGCTCATAAGTTACCATCGACTCAGGCCAATGAACCATTGGTATCATAAAAAACTGTAAAGTATGTTTTCCTAAATTAAGAGTATCTCCCTCTTCAATCTCCTTAAAATTATCTTTTATCCCATAAAATCTCTCTAAAATAGGTTGAGTTTTTCTGTTTCCTATAATAATAATATCGGGAAATTCAGTTATTACTTCTTTTATCGAACCCGAATGGTCAGGCTCCATATGATTAATTACAAGATAATCAAGTTTTTTATCTCCCAACAGTTCTTTTATCCAACTTACCAAATCGCCCGAATAAGGTGCTTCTGCTGTATCTATCAATGCAGTTTTTTCATCGTCAATCAAATATGCATTATATGTTATTCCTTTCTCCAAAGGCCACTGATTTTCAAACAGATGCTTACGTCTGTCGTTAAAACCAAGCCAATATACGTTATCACTTAAATTTACTTTTAATGCCATAATATTTTAGTTAATAATTTATCAAATATGTTGCCGCAAAAATAGGTCTTTTTTGCAAATAAATAACAAGTAAACGGCTATGTTGTTTAAATAAAAATCAGATTTTTATTTACCAATACCAAGTCTAATATATTCTTATTTTTCCTGACATTAATCTATCAACATAATATCTCCATTACTTATTCTATACTTAATTTGGATTAAAAAAGTTAAAAATACCAAGTCCCCTCCTTTATTTATTAACTATTTTTTAAAAAAACTACCCATCAGGGTAGGAGAAAATTCCTCTATTTAATAAATATTTGTAAAAAGAATTATTAAATTAAAAACTTAATACAATGAATAAATTAACTATTCTGTTAGTGTTTGTTATAAATGTATTTATAATAAATCCAATATTATCTCAAGTAGATTTAAAATTAATTTTGCGTACTCCAATGCCTTCTCAATTATATGAATGGAAAGAAGACCCATCAATTATTCAAATAATTGTCAGTAATACAACTGCTACCGAATATCAAAATACATCTTTTGCTTTTAGAATACTAAAAGATGGCGATGTAGTTGCTGAAAGCAAATATTCAAATTCTTCCCCTCGATTTAACATTCCTGCCATGACAGCAGGACTAATTTTTAACGGAACACAAGTTTTAAATGTAAATTCAATATCATTCGATAGAAGCATTACTTCACGAAATATGGTACCAAATTCAATACCCGAAGGGTTTTATGAAATATGTATAAGCATTTATGACCAATATGGTAAAAACATAACTCTCGGTGAAGAATATTGTGGAAACTTTACGGTATTAATCCCTGATCCTCCAGTGCTTATTTCTCCTATTGACAATGACATTATAAGAACTCCTTTTCCAAACTTTACTTGGACTCCTGTTACAAATTATGCAGGTAAAACAATAAAATATAAATTAAAAATATGTCCTGTATATGAAGGGCAATCAGCTCGCACTGCTATAGATGTAAACCCTGTACTGTTAGAAAAAAATGATATTATTACAACCTCATATTTATATGAACCTACCAATTTACCTTTCAACTATTTTAAAAATGTAAATAATTTTGTATGGTTGATTCAGGCTTTTGATGTCAACAATAAACCAATTGCCGGCAACCAAGGAAAAAGCGAACCCGGAACATTTAAAACCGAAGATAAAGACAATTCCACTATTGTTTTAGAAAATGTTTACCCCATAAATAATGACACTATACCATGGATAATGCCACACCTAATAGCCAAATATGCTCCATATAACGATAATATAAAATCAATTAACATTACACTTAATGTAAATAAAAATGGCTCAAAAGAGACTTTTACAAACTCACGACTTATCGAATTTACAAACGGAGCACAACAAAGTCAAGCTCTAAATTCACAAGATTTAGCATCTCTTATCATATGCAATCTCGACAATAACAAAAAATTTCCCGACTGGATGCAAAACCTTGAGCCGGGCATAAAATACAAATGGTCAGTTGATGCAACTTTTATTAAATCCGATGATTCCGAACAAATAGTTTCATCAGCTCAATCTTCATTTGTAATAGGTTTTAAAAAACCAATTGATAATTGCCCAAAGAACGACACATCAATAAAAATTAACAATAAAATTGATTATGCATTTAAAATACCCCTACCCGAAAAACTAAATCTACTGGAAAAAATCGTTTTGGAAAACACTATGTTTCATGGATATAACTCCTATTCAGACGTTCTAAACAAATTCTCCATAGAATTATCAAAAAAAACATCTTTTGACTCTATCATACAAAACAAAACATTTGAAATATCGTCAGCAACAAAATATAAAACCGGTGATGATTGTAATGATTTGTTCAATAATAAAATAACAAAACAACTTAATGCCATAAGCGATACAGGAAAATATTATTACAGAATAAATTACCTAAACAACTCCGGCAAAAAATATTTTTCAAGCAAGGCGATAGCAATTAAATTGATACCCGACTCACTATTAACCTGTTTTGAAATGAGAATTGAAGATCCGCCAAACAACGGCAAATGGACAACAAACAAAAAACCACGACTTTCAGTATCAATAAAACCAAAAATAAACAAAAAAGCTATTATAAGCGGACAAGTAAGAATATGGAAAAAAGACTCGCTGACACAACCCATTATCAAACTGAAAAAAAAGAAACCTCTTATTGATACAACATTTACAGGTAATGCCAACAAAAATATATTTGAATATACTACTGACATAGCAGGTTTTACAAAATATGACCTTAACATTATCAACGGCGAAACAAAAACAAAAACATTTACAGCCGAAGCTGATAAATATTATGTGTGGAATTTTAAACTTAAATTCGATAAAGACTCCATAAGAAACGATAAACAGTTATGTAACTGCGACACATTAATATCAAACGATGGAACATTTAAAGTTGAAGTTTCAGACGACAAAAAAGACACAAACCCTTGCCCAGGAAACTGTATTGTAGATGCACCTACCAACACAACAGCCGGCTCGCAAACATTAAAAAAAGACAGTATAATTACTATTGGTAATTTTAAAATTAAACTTACGGAAGTATCAGGTTCTCCAGAATTTCTTACTGGCAAAGGAAATGTTGACGTACCGTATTTGCGAGGTAATATTAAAGTTGAATTTACTGGATTAAAAGTAAACAGCGACAATGAGGTGTATGAAGGCAAAGCTTTAGCAATAATTGACGAAGATGCCCCTTATGAAAAACCCGATGGCAACGACTTTGAAGGCAAGGCGTTAAATACTGTTTTTGATAAAGCTAAAATCAAAAGTATTCATGAATATTCAAGCAGTGCAGGAAAACTCGTTAGCAGCCTTGCCGCAACAACCCCCGTATCTCTACCTATCGGATTCGATCGCGATTACAACGGATATAAAGTTGTAATAGGAATAATAGCAATGAAATTTACACCTGTTAAAGCAGTATTAAATGCCACCATGTATGTTGAACTACCTGCCCTTGGACCTGATGTAGGCTTAGGACTTGGTGCAAAAAACATCTGTTTTCACAAAGACGGGCTGGCTGTTAAAGACAACGGAATACTATATTTGACAAAAGACCTTGGTTATCAAAACGAAGGAACATGGAGTTTTTTATTTAAATCTCCAACACCTACCGATTCAGGCACATATGCAAAATGGAACTGTAAAGGCTTTCAAGACCTTATAATATCTGCCGATGTCGAGTTCCCCCGATCATGGATGAAACCGGTGCCCGACCCTGATCCGTCAAAACTAACAAAAGCTCATTTCAAAGCTAAAGCTGAAAAAAGCGGTAACGGTTGGCAATGGATGGCTATCTCTAACTTAGACGAATGTGAACTAACCGGAGCCGAAGGATTTAAAATGCAAGTTCAAGAGATGGTATTCGATTTTTCAACAGTAAAAAATCCTGAAGGTATAACATTTCCTAAAAAATACAAAGGTAATAAATCGGCAAGTTGGAAAGGATTTTATATTAAAAAAGCACAAATAATACTCCCCAACAAAATAAAAACCTTTGAAAATGCAAATCCTTCTATATTATGTGAAAATATTATCATTGATAAAACAGGCTTTACCGGAAATATTTTTGCCAAAGATATTTATCATTACCCGACATGTAATCTTGGAGGCTGGCAAGGCAGCTTAGATACTATTAGTATTGATATGATAAACAGTTCACTGCAATCAGGAAAAATGACAGGACGTGTAAGAATTTCTATTTTCGACACATCGCTGGTTTACACAGGACTTATTGCACAAGAATCGAACAACAAAGGACTTAAATACTTATTGTCGGTTAAGCCTAGAGATACTATGGATGTTGGTTGTAAAACCTTAAAAGGAGATTTTTATTTATTTCCTACAACAAGAATAACAATAGGATACTCAGAAGAGTTTATGGCAGAAGCAATAATAAGCGGTAAATTCTCATTAAAGAAAAAAATTGGGAAAATACCTATGGTAGATTTAAAAGGTATTAAAGTTGACGGCTTTAAAATATCTACAAAAGAACCACATGTTGAGAAAGGTGACTGGAATTTTGCCAGTCCTCAGCATGGCATAGCAGGATTCCCATTATCAATTGACAATATTGATGTTGTTTCACGCAGCCGTGACGGCGGAATAGGGCTTGGTTTACAATTTGATTTAAACATAGGACTTAAAAACGGCGACAATGCTGTTAACGGAACAACAAAATTAAGTGTATGGGGCAAACTGCAATCGGAAACAGGACCTCAAAAATTTGTTTACGACGGAGTTGAACTCGACTCAATAGGTGTTGTTGCAGATATGGGCTCAGTAAGAATATCGGGAGGACTTAATTTATATAATTCCGACCAAACATTTGGTTCCGGCTTTAGGGGCATAGTAAAAGCCGATTTTATAAATCAAATATCGGTTATGGCAACAGCCCAGTTTGGCAAAGTAAACAATTACGAATATTGGTATGTTGATGCTAAAGCAATTTTTGACGAAGGAATACCTATTTACCCCGGTTTGGGAATATATGGCTTTGGAGGTGGTGCATGGTACCATATGAAAAAAAGCGGAAATACCAATTTATCAATAAATGCATCAGAACCAGACTCATCAAATACACCCGGAATAACAAACTCAGGATACCGTTATATACCAAATAAAAACATCAATTTAGGACTTAAAGCCATGTTGACTATCGGCACACACCCAAAACCTGATGCTTTTAATGGCGATGTAGGCTTAGAAGCTGCATTCCAAAATGGCTCTATAAACGATATTACTCTTACTGGTAACGGTTACTTTTTGTGCAGTCCTACCAAACGAAAAAATTATATAGTTGCAAATATGGATTTGAATTATAATATACCCACAAAAACTTTCCACGGAACATTTGATGTTGATATAAATGCCTATCCATTAACAGGAAACGGTCAAATGGTAATGCACTTCGACCCCAATTTGTGGTATCTGAAAATAGGTGAGCCTTCACATACAATACACCTTAATTTAGCCGATTGGTTAGGTGCCGACAGCTATTTTATGATGGGACAAAACCTGCCGTCTCCACCTCCGTTACCTGCTGAAATACAAAGATATTTTCCGGGACAACAAGAATCACGCAATCCATCAATAGCAGGAGGCAACGGGTTTGCTTTTGGTGCAAGTGCAGGTTTTGATACCGGGCCTCTGAAATATTCAATTTTTCACGGACAGTTTTCAGCATTAATGGGTTTTGATATGGCATTATTAAACTTCGGCACAGAAGCTCATTGTGCCGATATGGAAGGACCTGTAGGGATTAACGGATGGTATGCCAACGGACAAATATATGCATCAATTGCCGCAAAAATAGGACTACATGTTGATTTATACTTTACCAAAGGAAACTATGAAATATTAAATATGCAAGCAGGAGCAATATTACAAGGTGCCGGTCCTAACCCTACATGGATAAAAGGTGCAGTTGATGGCAATTACAGAATATTAGGCGGCAAGATTAAAGGACATTGCCATTTTGAATTCAGCAAAGGCGATAAATGCAAAATTATTCAAGAAAATCCATTATCAAAAATTGACCTTATTTCTGACATTAGCCCTTCTCCGGGAAGCAAAAACATTGATGTTATGACCGAACCGCAGGTAGCTATGAATTTTGAACTTAACAAACCTTTTGATATTAAAGAAATGCCTACCGACAACAAACCTGCTAAAGTGCGTACTTTCAGAGTAAAACTCAGCGACTTTAACCTTAAAAACAAATCAAACAACAATTTAATTCAAGGCAAAACAAATATTGCTCCCGATAATTTTTCGGCATACTATTCAATTAATGAAATGATGTCACCAAAGACCTATTATAAACTTAGTGCTTCGGCTTATGGCGAAGAGTTTAAAGACGGATATTGGCATACTGCCGTTAAAAACAACGGCACAACAATAAAACAAACAGTTAGCACAACCTTTAAAACAGGGAAAGCTCCGAAAAATATACGTTTAAAAGATGTAGCCTATTCATATCCGATAAACAGACAAAAGTACTTCTTGCAAGATGAATGCAATAAAGGTATTGTTCTATTAAAAACAGGACGTTCAAACCTTTTCAAGGAAGGTGAACTTATTGCAAAATTTACTACATCAGATAATGACACAGAACCAATAGAAGTGCCGTTTACATATGATTCTGAAGCAAAAGCATTACTGTTTAATATACCTAATTTAGTAAACGGAAAAACATATTATGTTAAGTTTATTAAAAAGATAGATGGTGCATTTTATAATTTTTCCGCTTATACAACTAATAATTCTTCAAATGAAAACAACAATAATAAAAATGTTGCAACTACTAAAATAAACAAAAAAATATTATTGAAAACACAAAAAAGCAGTATGTATCTAAATGAAAAGAAACTTGCCGCAACAAAAAAAATAACATGTGAAGAAGTATTATATACAATGAAATTCACAACCAGTAAATACAATACTTTGCAAGCAAAACTCAACAGTTTCCATTATATAACAACAAATTCATATTTTTATTCAAACATTTATGAAGAACATAAAGCTGTATATGAAGGTGACGAGTCGTTTGGATATTTTGACTTTAATCCTGTAACATGGAATGCCTCAGGTAAAGTGCATAAATTTGGACCATTGGTTGAAATAACTGAATATAAAGAAAATACACTATGGTACAAAAACTTTATAAAACCAAAAATATATGATAAGATTCAATGGATGAAATCAAAAAATTGGTATTATCAATCATTTATGACAGAATATGCGTATCATATGTACCACAAAATACCATACGGTTTGATTAATATAAAACTTGATGGTAATTATGCACACCCAAGAACAAACAATATGGCTGTTAACTCAAGTAATTTAAATATTGCAACTACAGCAACTACGACAGCAGCAATTACTGCAACATCAACTACTGCAATTAATGCAGCAGCAACTGCAACAACAACATCGCCATTTAGTTTTATTACAACTATTACAACAACAACTTCTTCTTCTCAAAATTCAAGTTTTACAGTTTCAGCACTAAGCATGACTTTTTCGCCATCTTACTTTATAAATGCTCTTATGGTTCCGCCAACACCAAATATCTTAATAGAATATAATTACGGTAAAATTGTACCTGTTGATTATAAAGGGTTAAGAGCAAGGGCAATAAAAGTTCTGTCACAAGCATTCCAACTAAGACTGTCAAACAGCGATAAAAATAAGTTATACTCAATAATTAATACTCCTTACCAAAAGTTGTATAAAGGCAATTATCCACTTAGTTTCTTTTATAATGGCTGTGTCAAAGTAGATACAAACCCATTAATGATGTCAAAACCTTTTATTTATCAATAATTAATTGTAGAAATAAATACATAACAATGAAAAGTATTTTCCAAATATTATTAACCTTAATATTTAATAAATGGTTACTTGCCTGTATGTTGTTTTGTTTGCTTTATTTATCGGCATATACTCAAACCAATAAAAAAAACATAACTAAATTTAATGGTTCAGTAAGTATTGCCGACAACTTTTATTCGGCAAACGGCATTGAGGCACGACAACCCGGAAATATGCTTATAGGTATAGTTAGAGCAAATCTGACTCTTTTTAAACAAATTCAACTGCCTTTTGAGTTATATTATACTACACAACAAACAACTTTTCAACAGCCTTTTAATCAATTTGGTGTTAGTCCGAAGATAAACAGTTGGTTAACTCTACACGGCGGATATTTTTCGACAAGATTTTCCGACCTGTCATTTGGCGATTTGCGCATGTTGGGGGGAGGTGTAGAACTATCACCCGGCAACTTCAGATTTAAAGCTATTTACGGACGAACACGTAAAGCTATAGAACCAAATAAAGTAAGCTATTCACCTGAGGTATATGAACAAAATGCATATGGTATGTCAATAGGTTATGGCGATGAATCAAAAAACTTTTTCAATATAAATATGTTTCATGCCATTGACGATTCCAACTCTATTAAAACAGATACAATGATGGTAGCTCCCAATGAAAATCTAGTTACTACCCTTGGATTTGGAATGCAACTAGGAAATGCAGCATCAGTTAAAGGAGAAGTTGGTGTATCAGCTTATACTCATGATACTAAAGCAGAACAAGTAGATAATGTTAAAATACCGGAATATGTTTTCACTCCGAATATTTCAAGTGCAGCAGATGCCGCCGCAAAATTAAGTTTTAATATTAAACCGTCACGGTATTGGTCGATAAGACTTTTATCAAGATGGATAGGTCCCGGATATAAAACTCTTGGTTATGCTCTTATGCCAAAAGATTTAATGGAATTCTCCTTAGCTCCTACTGTAAGACTTTTGAGTAATAAATTAAGCATTAGAGTAAAAGCCGGTGTAAGATACAATAATCTGCACGAACAGAGAATTTCATCAACAAACCGATTTACAGGGCTTTTTTCTGCAAATTACCAAATAAACAAATTATTTGGAATAAGTATGAATTTCAATAAAAACCAAATTGAATCATCACATAAAAACGATACTTTAAGAATATCAAATATTTTTAACTCTGTTTCTGTTTCACCACGTTGGTCATTTAATGGTTTAGGAGGTTCAAATAATGTAATATTATCATACTCATATCAAGATGTAGCAGATAAAAACATATACACATCGGAAATATCAAACAACAATACTAATTCAGTTTACGCATTACACTCTCTTGCATTTCCCACATCATGGTCATTGTCAACATCAGTATTATACAATAATACAAAACTTGCAAATTTATCATCACAAATATTCAGAATAAGCGAAGGTATAAGTCGCCAATTTTTTAACAAATTACTAAATATATCAGCAAATATGGGTATCAATTTTATTAAAACTACAAACAAAAGCAACCAATTTGTATTTGGTCTAAATGCATCATACAGCCTTAAAAAATACGGAAATATCAGATTTAATATATCCAATAATAATTATAAAGGTCCGGGCGATGTAATTAAAGATTACAATGAATTATACGGCAGCATACTTTACAATATATATTTTTAACATTTTAAAACTTTAAATATGAACCTTATAATAAAAAATTTACTAAAAAGAAGCTGTTTATTGTTACTAATATTAATTATTATTAAAACAAATATAACAGCACAATCCGATGAATCTGTTAAAGAAAATATAACAAAACCAAGAACAGCCAATATTAACATTATTGCCAGAGCTGATACAGATTCTATTGTTCTACGTTGGGCACCATCAACACCCGGCGGCTGGGTTATTGCCAATAATCTGGGGTATATTGTTGAAAAAGCAGTTATACCACAAAAAAAATCAAAAGAAGATATTATTTTCAAAAAACTTAACAAAAAGCCATTAAAACCTTTAACCATAAACGAATGGAAAGCAAATGGCTCACCCGATAATATGTTTGCAGCCATTGCCGTACAAGCACTCTACGGAGAATTATTTAATCCTGCCCCATTAAACCAAAATAACCTTAACGCATTAAAAAATGCAGCCGCCGAGCTTACAAATCGATACTCATTTTCGCTTTTTTGTGCCGACAACGATGCATTTACAGCCGAAGCATTGGGACTTAGAATAGTTGATAATGATATTAAAGAAAATATGATTTATGCCTATCGTATTTATGTGGCAGAACAAACCAATGAATATACTTTTGACACAGCTTATATAGTGGTTGACGCAAAACCGTTTAAAACAGCTATTGCTCCACCTAATTTACATTACGAAAGCAATGACAAAAGCATAAAACTTTTTTGGGACGAAATTGAACAAATAGGTTCGGGATACTATATATATCGCTCCGATGATAACGGCAAGACTTATAAAAAACTAAATAAAATGCCTCTTATTACTGTTACTCCCCGACAAGCTGTAAAAGATGCACAACCATACTATATTGATACTACAACCCAAAATTATAAAATATACAAATATAAAGTAAGAGGAATTACATCATTTGGTGAATTAACCGAAGCTAATGAAATTACAGCTTATTCAAAAGATTGCACTCCGCCTCCTGCCCCATATATTAATAATCCTGAACAGGTATCTCAAAACAAAATGAAGATAACATGGAAAATGAAAAATCCGCCTGCCGATTTACTGGGTTTTATTGTATCACGCAGCAAAAACTCAATTGACGGATACAGAGTTATTACTCAAAAAACTTTACCAAAAAATACAACCGAATTTATTGATGATATGGGCACAGAATACGAAGCATATTATGTTGTAGCATCAGTTGATACTGCCGGTAATGTATCATTTTCGCTACCTGTATTAGCATCACGTACCGATACTGCTCCTCCTGAGATACCTAAAGGACTTACCGGTGTAATTGATACAAATGGCATAGTAACACTTACGTGGAATAAAAACACAAAATCAAATATTTTAGGATATAGAGTATTACAAGCAAACGACCCCACACATGTTTTTATTCAAAAAACAGGACAAGTAATTCACGATACTGTTTTTATCGACTCTATAAGCATTCAAACTCTAACAAGATATGTATATTACAAGATAGTTGCCGTAAACACAAAATATAAAAACTCCAAACCATCATCTGCATTAGCCATTAAGCGTCCTGATATTATTGCCCCGTCCGAAATAGTTTTTGCAAATGTATTTGTAACCGACTCCAGCGTTCAACTTAAATGGTATAAAAGCTCTAGTAATGATGTTGCCATACAAATACTTTTTAGAAAAAAACAAGAAACTAACAATTGGATTGCTATTGATTCATTACCTCCCGAAACTTCATTTTATACCGATAAAAATGTAAAAACAAATATCAACTATGCTTATAGTATTATGGTAATTGACAGTGCAGGTTTGGCATCTGAAAAATCATTTTCGGCACTAGCTCGCCCATACGATACAGGAAAACGCAAGCCAGTTGAAAACCTCTCTGCAGAATATAAGCAATCAAAAAAGAATGTGACACTACATTGGAATTATACCTTACCTGAAAAAGAAAAAGTATGGTTTGTTATTTATAAGGATATAGGCGATGGGTCATTTAAAGAGTATAAATCTATTAACGGATCAACATTTGCTTTTGTCGATAATAATATAACTGAAGGTAATATAAAATATGGAGTTGTAGTAATGACATCATATGGCGGCGAATCAAATATGACAACAACAACAGTAACCATTGAAAAAATAAAATAAACATTTATTAATCAAAATGAAAAAAGGACTCTTTTTGGGAGTCCTTTTTTCATTACCGGTAAGTTTTATGAATACTGCTTACTTATTTCTGCATTATACCATTATTCATAAAACGCCTCAACACCGGGATAGTGCATTTTTTGTTTTGCAACCTCAGGAGTAACTACTCTGTACGTTACAGTTGCTTCTGAACATAATTCGCCGCTATTGTTAAAAAGTTGTGTGTGCATTTTTATAAATTTACGATTACGTTCTATTATTTTACCTTTAATTGTTATCTCTCCTTGCGATACCAAAACATGTTTTAAAAATTTAACATTCAACTCGGTTGTAAAACCTGCCGTTTCGCCTTTGGTATAAACTACCCAACTTGCTATTTCATCGTGCATTGTTGACTGTATGCCGCCATGAAGCGTATCAACATAACCT
>Ga0256846_1000524_pt1 | contig 15345 bp, 12 predicted proteins | sample TevniametaG_FD_189098 | JGI IMG/M metagenome (GOLD analysis project Ga0256846, IMG submission 189098) | Tube worm associated microbial communities from hydrothermal vent at the East Pacific Rise, Pacific Ocean - Tevnia | ecosystem: Host-associated > Annelida > Integument > Unclassified ...
GGATTATTTAAAACCTGCTCGTCAAATTTCGCAACTGCCGAATACTCTTTTTTGTTCGAGGCTAATATAGTGAATGGAAGATATTGCTCAATTCTTTTTAGTTTGGAATAACTCAAATCACGCGAAGCTATTAAAAACAATGGTTTCCCGGCTTGTAGTGCAGTATTAAGCATAGCTATAATATTATCTGGCGTGAAAGCATTTGGAAATGCAAGCATAAAGATAATATCACATTTGGCAAAATCCGTTTTATTGGGTGGACGATTGTAGAAACTTGCTTTATCCTTCTGAATAAATTTATTTATTTGTACTCCTTTGTCTTGCTCCAATGTATTGATAATAAATGAGACATCAGGTGAAGGTGAACCGGCAAGAATCATTATATTCCGTTTATTGCTTGTTACTTCGATGAATTCGGAGGCGGCATTGTTTTTCAGGGTAATTTCATCTTTTTGTGGTGCCGCCTTGGCAGTAAGTTTCCAAATACCGGATTTTTTCGCATTGTAGTCAAATGTGAGTGTTGTATTTTCATTTGCATTTTGAATATTTATTATTTGCTCGGCAATAGGTTTGCTGTTTTCCAAAAGAGTTACTTTTAATTGAGTGTCCTCATAGCCGCTTGCTTGAATGTTTACATTGACCGGTACGGTTGTATTGATATGGGCAATTTGATTGGTAATAATTGAGTGAACCGAAATGTCCTTAGGCTCATTAGTGTCGCCTATTCCAACAGTATAAATCGGTTTAGCAAGTTTCTCGGCAGAATAAAGAGGATTTTCTCCTTCATTGAAAGCACCGTCGCTTATTAGCAGGACAGCCGCAATATTTCTATCCTTCGTATTACTTGCAACCCATTGCAAGGCGTTGGTTATGTTCGTTGATTGTCCGTCTATGTGCAAGGAATCAAATACCGGTCTGCTCAAAGATTCAAAAGAATTGTCAAAGGCTATTGATTTTGTTTTGATTTTCCCTGCATCAAGGTTAAGCTTGTTAAGTACACTTTTGTATATTTCTTTTCTGTCAATTGTTGCATCTTTTATTTTCATTGAAATGGATTTATCAAGCAATAAAGCTATCTCGGGTTCTTCTGTTTTTCCGGTTATGCTTGTAAACACAGGTTCAAAAATTACAAATAAGAGCAAAGACAAAGCCAATGCACGCAAGGTAAAAAGAAAATAGCGGCGTATGGGGGATAGTGCCGGCACTGTTCTGCGATAATAAAAAAAAGACACAATGATTGCTACTAAAATTGATATTATGACAGTCAGCCAAGAGCCTGTTATTCCGATTGAATATGAGTTCATTTCTTTATGTCGTGAATTTTATCAAGTAAATCTTTGTTATCCGGTTCTATTTCCAAACCACTTCTCCAAGCGTCAATTGCTTTAGTCTTGTTACCTTTTTTAAGTAGGATAATGCCAAGATGGAGATAAACATCTGCACCTGCTCCGCCAACCTTAATCGAGCGGCGTATATATTCCAAAGCTTCATCATATTTGCCTATCTGAAACAAGAGCCAACCATAAGTATCCAAATATGCACTATTATCGGGTACTGCCTCCAAAGCGCGTTTGCTCATTGTAAAAGCACGCTCCAAATCTTTATGACGTTCAGCCAGTGAATAGGCATAATTATTATTGCTAACGGGGTCGAACTTATCTAATTCCAAAGCACGTTCGTAATAGAAATCCGATGAATCCATTATTCCCAATTGGTCATAAGCCATTCCTAATTGCGTATATACAACGGCATCATTTTTATTAATAGTAATTGACCGGTAATAGCAGAGTATTGATTTTTCAATACTATCCGACATCATATATGCCATACCTTGAAGATTTGGAAATCTTTCGTCTTTCGGAAATTTCCGAGAATACTCATCAAGTAATTCCAAAGCTTGTTTCGCATTGTTACTGATAATATAGTGATTAGCCAATTGTAATGAAATTTCCGGAATACTGTCCGCTGCATTCATAGCACGTTTGAAAAACACCTCAGTTGCAAGTGTATCGTCAATTTGCGATGCAATTATTCCTGACATTGATTGCAAACGCCAATTGTAATAGAATCGTGAATCAATAAGTTTGATAAAACTTTTCTTAAAATCGGAATAATTGCGAACTCGCTTTTGCATTAATGAAGAGCCGAGTGATAAATATAAATATTCCAGCTCGGGTGAAAGTATGCGTTGGTCTGAACGCAGAAGCAGTTTGCGTGCTTTGGTAAAACGTCCGTTTTCGAGGTATGCCGATAGAAGTTGTATTATTGTTTCAGGTGAATCTTTTGAGTAAGAATAAGCCTCTTCGAGACGCTCAATATATAGAGACGTATCCTTCAATTCCTGATAAATGGAAGCAAGCTTAAGCAGAAGATAAGAGTCTTCGTTATTTGTACGCATTTTTTCGTAAAGTTTCGCCGCTTTTTCTAAATCCGAGAATTCATAAAGATAAGCCAGATTTTTTATATTCTTCACAGAAGGCTTTATTCTCACAAGTTCTTCAAATGTCTTTTGCGCATCGTGCCGTCTGAATGTATGCAAATACAATTCGCCGAGTTTACGCATTGCGGCAATCATTGTCGAATCATAATTAATAGCTTTCATTAAATAGTCTTCGGCTCTTTTGTATTTGTTCAGATAGTAATAATTCTTACCCAAAGCGTAGTATATAGTAGCATTAGTATCCAAACGTAAAGCCTCCATATATTCAATAATAGCATCGGCATAATACTGTTCCTGCTCCAATTGAGCGCCGTTAATGAAATAATAAATAGCATTATGTTCTTGGGCTTTGTGTTTATCATTGTGCAGAGGAATAGTATCATTAATATACTGCAAATAGCTCCTGCTTATTGTAGGAGTTTTAGTCGTCGAACAAGAATATGTGAGGACAATTGAAACTATAAAAAAAATATATGGAAATACTTTTTTAATTTTACACCTGAAAAGTAATAAATACAAAAAACAATATACGAATTGGGATAGAATAGATTATAAAAAAAGCCCCTAAATATTAGGAGCTTCTTCTGAAAAATCAAAAAGATATTATTTCATATCTTTTAACATAGCTTTCAAACCCTTTTTGTCAAGTGTCCTAAAAGCACGTGCAGTTGCTTTGATGGTAATCCATCTTTTCTCTTCCGGAATCCATACTTTCTTTTTCTGAAGATTGGGTTTCCAGCGTCTTCTGTTTCTATTATTGGCGTGCGAGACATTGTTTCCGGTAATGACTCTTGTGCCTGTTAGTTCGCATACATTTGACATAATATCACCTGTTTCTTTGTTTTCATTTATAAAGATTACAAATTTACGAAAAATTCCTAAATATTAAAAATTAAAAATCATATCCCAGCGAAAACATATAATAAGGCTTTGACCATATTCCGATTTCATTTCGCCAAGCAACATCAAGTTTTAGTGGTAAACCGAGTAAAATACTACGGATACCCGTACCGAATGACATTCTCAAATCTTTCGGAATTCTCGTTCCGTCCGGCATTGGTTGGGCAGAACGGAATGAAGAATAATCACCGAACCAAGCGCCACCTATATCCATAAACATTGCTCCCGATAGCCCCTTCAAAAAGATAGGCAAAGGTCCAGCCGCTAACACGGCAAATAGAGGGAAGCGGAGTTCCACATTCGATAAGAAATAATGTTGCCCGCGAATAGCATTTACGGGATAGCCACGCATTGGCATAATGATTTGCTCGAATACAAAATCCTCAGGTTCTTCAAATGGCAAACTACCACCCATAAACTCCGCATTTATCCAATTAGTAGTGCCACCCAAAAAGCTCCTTTGGGGATTTGTGCCGAAACTTGTTCCGCCGGCTCCACGTAAAGCTAATGTTAAATAATTCCTTACTATCGGTATATATCTTCTGTAATCGAAATCTATTTTGTAGAACGATAAGCCGCTTGAATTAAGTTTAGGTGATAATTTTGCATCAATATAATATCTTGTGCCTTTTGATGGTGCCATCATGCCCCATAAAATATCATCATATACATATTTGATATTTGGTACCAATAGCAAGCGTGATAGTGAGGGATTGGTGGGCAAGGATATATTCTCCCTTGATAAATTTATTAATTGCACGCCACATTCCAGCCGCCTAAATAAATCAAACGGATATGATGCTGTTAATGATAAGCCATAATTTCTAAATCTGAAAATATAATTTGAATACCCGTAAGTCATTAAAGAATTTTGGAATATTGCAAAATGATAATCAATGACTTTCGATAGATATGAGTATGCCGCAAGTATATTGCTGTTCTTCAAATCTAACCACAGATTAGCCGCAACATAGATGCGGTTGTTTCCCAATAAGTCCGAGAAAAGCATCTGGAAACTTCCCTGAAAGCCATAAAATGTATTGTAATTCGGATTGGATAGCACCAAATCGGGTGAAAAATGTATGGCGTAATCTTTAGGAATAAAATTAGTATCAACGTCATAGTCGCCTTTTTCGGCTGTACTATTATCTTTTTTAATTGCATCAGGATTATTAGCAACAACTTTCTGGCGGCTGAATTCCAAAGAAAAATTACCATATCCCTTAAACTCCTGTTTCTTGTTCTCGGGCAAACTGTCTTTCATCTGTGCCAGATTATTCTTCAATCTTTGTTGTTCCAGTAATGTCTCTCTGAATTTTGTATTTGGAATAGTGTCAATATATAATTTTACCTCAAATGGTGAGCGAATATGATAAATATCAAATCCAAGCTCGACCTGTGAAGCAAATAGCAAATCATTACCGTCAGGTGTAATACTTAATTGGGAAATAGTATTCATCGAATTGGTAATAGGGCGTTCTGAACCAGTCTGCAAATTCAAATTATAGATATTGGAAATACCATTCTTATCCGATATATACAAAATGTGTTTATTATCGGGCGAAAGTACCAAAGATGTTTTTCTATATTTGGGCGTACTGGTTATTCTTTCAATATTTTTTGATTTTAAATCAATTCTAAATATATCATCTTCGCCTAATTTAATATTCCAAATATTAAAATTTGTAGCAAGTTTTGTCGAGTTTATATAATCTGCTCTATCCGAAAGAAAATATATATCTTGACTATCCCAAGACCAAACGGGATAATGGTCTGAGAAAATATCATCTGTAAGTTTTTGCTTTTCTTTGCTTACAAAATCGTAAACATATAAATCACTACCGTTTGCACCCGAACCGATAAAGGCAAGTTTTTTTCCGTCAGGCGACCAAGTAACCGAAGTAATAGAGGAAATTCCTAATTTAATTTTATCGTAATCGCCATCTTCAACATCTACTATAAATATCGCATCTTCGCCACCGGCTTTGGCAGATATGGCTAATTTAGTTCCACTCGGATTCCAAGAAATACCCGGTGTCAAGATATTAAGTTCCTCAAAATCCTGTTCTCTCAAACTCGAGACTAATTTTTCCACATTCTTTTTATCATTCAAATCCTGAATGTAAATACCGAATAGTTCGTCCCTTGCCGAGATAAAAGCAAATCTATCTCCTTTCGGCGAAATAGAAGGTGATGAATTATAATAAGTATGCTCCTTTTTAGCATTTGTCAGACGTATTGCAAACTCGTCCGGATTCTGATAAGTGGCAATATCCGGCAAATAATAACGCTTCATTGCCTTCTTCCACTCATCTGAAAAACTCTCCAAATCCTTGTTGAAAGTACTTAGAAATGCTTTGTCCAAGCCACCGATTCTGATTGTTTTGACCTTATTAATTAATTCGCCTACTCTCTCTTTTCCATACTTATTTGCTATATACCAGTAAAAAGCCTGCCCTGCACGATAAGCAAAATATCCGCTTATCCTATCCAAATCCATCATTTTTTCGCTAATAGCCAAATCACGCATAAACATATCGGTTGGCGTATCAAGTCCGCCGATACTCTCGAATTCAGCCAAACCTTCGTTCATCCAGATAGGTATTTGCCGTAAATTATTTGTTCTGATAGCAGTCTGAAAGGTGCCGCCCATAAACATAATATTAAGAACAGCGTGTACAAGTTCGTGATGAATAACGTGTTTAAATTGTTTCAAATCGCCAAGAAATGGTAGTACTACACGATTTTTAAATAGCTCGGTTACGCCGCCAATACCTTCGGGCATATACTGACCGATGATATTAGTCTGTTGGAATTCATTCTTGGAATTATAAATAATTATCGGGATACGCTTATCTATCGAATAATTGAGTAGTGTTTCAATGGATTTAAGAGATTTTTCCGCTTCGATGGCACAGAGGAAAGCCAGCTGTTTTGCATTATCATAATAATAGATATCAAAATGCTTTGTCTCAATATACTTCCAATCAAAATTCCTATATTGCACCTTGTTTTTTCCGAACTGTGCCTCTGTCTCCGTAAAAAAAGATACAAGAAACAAAACGAAGACTATTAATTTTAAAGTAATTTTCATAATATTAAATATTTATTATTCCTATCAATATTTATGACGATAAAACAACTTGTTAGTTTAAAAAGTTACAATCAATTTCCATTTTCTTATAATAATTATTGGGAAATTTAATGTAAATGCTTTAATTATGAATAATAGGATAAGTAGTCGTGATGAAATCAAATATGTATTGAAATATCCTGAAAGAAAAAAGTTGTGTAAGATAGTATATATATTTTTACTGCAAAAAAGACAGGGAGCAATTAACAATATGCTCCCTGTCTTTTTTTAATTTGCAATTACGTAACTTTATCCCAATAGTTTAGCCATATTTTTTGCAAAGTAAGTTAGGATTAAATCCGCGCCTGCACGCTTAATTGCTGTGAGCGATTCCATCATAATTCTTTCCTCATCTAACCAACCGTTGCGAGCGGCGGCTTTAATCATAGCGTATTCACCTGAAACCTGATAAGCGGCAGTGGGCATAGCAAATTCTTGCTTGACGCGATAAATGACGTCAAGATAAGCACCGGCGGGTTTGACCATAACAATATCCGCACCTTCCATAATATCTTCGGCGACTTCACGAATCGCTTCGTTTGAATTGGCAATATCCATCTGGTGAGATTTCCTATCACCGAACTTTGGAGCGCCCTCTGCGGCATCACGGAACGGTCCGTAATAAGCCGAAGCATATTTTGCGGAATAACTCATTATAGGTATGCGGTCGAAATCGTTGAAATCAAGGGTTTCGCGAATAGCAAGCACTCTGCCGTCCATCATATCCGAAGGAGCGACCATATCAACGCCTGCTTCGGCTTGTGCAAGAGCAACTTTTGCGTAAATATCAATTGATTCGTCATTGAGAATATTCTCGCCGTCAAGAACGCCGCAATGTCCGTGAGATGTATATTCGCAGAGACAAACATCACCAATAACCAGCAAATTTGGGACATCTTTTTTAATTGCACTAATTGCTTTTTGAATGATGCCATGCGAAGAATAGGCATCGCTTCCCATTTCGTCCTTAGTCTCGGGAATGCCGAAAAGTATTACGGCAGGAATACCCAAATCGGCAACCGCTTTGCATTCCTCAACAATCTTATCAATAGACATTTGATAAACATCGGGCATAGAAGAAACTTCCTTTTTGTAATTTGTGCCCGGTGCAACAAAAAGAGGATAGATGAAATCCTCGCGATGCAAATGAGTTTCACGCACCATATCACGAACAATCGGGTTGTATCTTAATCTTCTGAAACGTCTAAAATCTTCTCTAACCATAATGTCTCCTGTTTTATAATTTATGTTAATAATTTATTTGCACCAAGTTCAATAAGAATGTTAGCAAGTTGGTTGCCAAGTATTTCCGGTTTGTCAATTTTGTCAAATAGTTGCTTTCTTATTTGTTCCCTGCCGTCAACGGAGGCAACAAGTCCATCTAAAAATAGCATATCGTCTTGCAATATGCAGTGAGCGGCAATAGGAGTTTTACAGCCGCCTCCCAATATTCTAAGAAAGGAACGTTCGGCATTAACACACATTTCCGTTTCATTATCATTAATTGTTGCGATTAATTCTGCAATCTCCGGCACATCATTTCTGCCTTCAATTGCCAATGCACCTTGACCGACAGCAGGTAGCATTTCGTTAAAGGAAAATTCGTGAGTAATCATATCGGTCATATTGAGACGTTCCAATCCGGCTTTGGCAAGAACCATACCGTCCCAATTCGACTCAATAAATTTCCGCATACGTGTATTAATATTGCCGCGTAAATCAGTAATGTTAAAATCCGGACGCCACCAGAGAAGTTGAGACTTGCGTCTGAGCGAGCCTGTGGCAACAACTGCATGAGGCGGTAATGTGTTGAGATTATATTCCTTCCGTCTCGAAACAAGGACATCAGAGACGGAGCCGCGTTCGGTTACACCCAAAATTGATAATCCCGAAGGTAGTTCTGTCGGCATATCTTTTAGGCTATGAACTGCAATATCAATTGTGCCAACAAGTAATTCGTTTTCCAATTCCTTAGTAAATAGCCCCTTTCCGCCAAGCATTTCAAGTGGCAGAGCAAGTATTTTATCACCCTTAGTAGAAATTTTTTTGTATACAATATTCAGGGAAGGATTGTTTTTGAGCAAAAGATTACCTACGAAATGTGCCTGCCACAAGGCAAGTTCGCTGCTGCGTGTTCCTATGATTAACTTGTTTTTCATTAACTAATCCGTACCAAGAGCAAATTAATAAAAATGAAGTTCAAAGAAAAAAATAAAAAGAATACTATAACGACAAAAGTAAAAAATGTTAATATTAAATTTGAAAATCATTATTAACAAAAATATACATTAATCCTGCATATAATAATATTTTCAATCGAACGATACTAGTATTTTAATGTCATTTATGAAAAGAATCGGAATAAATAAAAAACTTGCAGGATTCATATATTTTTAATAATTTAAGATGTTATAAATATCAACAACGTATGCTATGAAAATTGGAAGTTTTGACATAAACAGAATATATAATATTGATTGTCTTCAAGGTATGAATCAAATGCCTAATGATAGCATTGATTTAGTAGTTACATCACCACCATACGATGATTTGAGATTTTATAACGGATATTCATTTGACTTTGAAGGAATTGCAACAGAGTTGTTTCGCATAATGAAAAAAGGTGGTGTTGTTGTTTGGATAATTGGAGATAGAATTAAAAACGGGAATAAGTCCTTAACAAGCTTTCGTCAAGCTTTATTTTTTCAAGAAATTGGATTTAATGTCCACGATGTAATGATTTATAAGAAAAAAAATACTCCTTTTATGCGTTCAAATGCCTATACTAATTGCTATGAATTTATGTTTATCTTGTCAAAGGGTAAACCCAAGACCTTTAATCCATTGAAAACTCCAACAGTTCGTAATGGATTTGAAAAGTTAGTATCTAATAAAAAGGCAGATGGTATAAACAGAAAAGTTGTAGCTGAACTTAAAAAAGAGAAAACCCGAATAAATATTTGGGAGTATGCTGTTGGTCTTGGTGGTAGTACGAATGATAGATTTGCTTTTGAGCATACAGCTATTTTCCCGGAAAAACTTGCTATGGACCATATTCTCTCTTGGTCTAATGAAGGAGATATTGTATTTGACCCTATGTGCGGTTCGGGAACAACCTGCAAAATGGCGGCATTAAATAATAGAAATTTTTTAGGAATGGAAATATCAAAGGAATATACAGAATTATCTGAGAAAAGAATACAAATCTTAGATGAAATTCTTTTTTAATTACTTAGAATGTTTTTCCAAATATCGAATTGCTCTTTTTAACAAATCCTTATCATCTTTAAAACGTCCCAGTCCTGTATTACAACTATCGCAAATCCACTCTCTCGCCTTGCCATTATAATGGTTGTGGTCTCTAACTAAATTGGCTGTAACACCTGGTATTGAGCCTTTTTGGCAAATAGGGCAAATGAAAAAATGTGTCGGTTTAATTCTATCCAATTTCTTTTTCTCTTCTGATTTTAATTGTACACCATTTATCTTTACTCTGCAAGATTTACAGCTAGGTCTTGTTGTTTTTCTTCCTTTCGCATCAGTTTGATTAATTTCAAAATCAACATAATCTTTTTCAAAACATGACATACATTGCATATTTTATACTTATGTGGTTTGCCGGTTTTTGCAACATCCAAGTATTTTAAATCACTCCTTTTTAAAAATAGATTAATGCTTTTGCCAATAAAAAAAACCTCTACAATATTCTTTTTAGAAATAGATTTAACAATACCGACAGAATGCAACTCGAGGTATTGATGCTTTTTTATGAGTATCACATAATCATTTATTTTAATCATAATCGAATAAATCTTTGAGACTAATGTTTAATGCTTTTGAAATTTTAACAATATTTTTAAGTGTAATATTTCGTTCTGCTCGTTCTATCATTCCGATATATGTTCTGTGTAAGTCGGCATTAAAACCAAATTCTTCTTGCGAAAAACCTTTTGATTTTCGTAATTCTTGGACTCTTTTACCAAATTTAACTAATATTTCATTTTTTGTATTCATTGTAAATTAGATTATTAAAATAAGTTTAAGGTTAATCTATTACAACAGACTATTATTAGCAGAAATATTTTAAAGATAATTTTACATAGTATAAATCGTAACATATATTGTAGTTCTTCGTTATATTTATTAAGTTGGATTTGATAATAATTACTAATAAAATATTGATATGTTAAAAATTCCTGCAATATTATTGTTTTCGGTCATTTTGATTTTCACGCTATTTGCCGGCGAGAAAGATGATTTGAAACGCGGCAAGAAACTGTATATACAGCAATGTTCCAAGTGCCATCGTAAGAATGGCAAAGGCATTAAAACCGTCTATCCGCCATTGAAAAATGCCGACTATGTTCGGAAAGGTGATAAAATTGAATTGCTTCGCGGTATGTTGTACGGTCGTGAAGGCAAGATTACTGTAAACGGATACAAATATCAGGGTGTAATGACAACGGAAATAGATAAGTCTCTAAGCGATAGAGATATTACACTTATTCTGAATTATGTGTATAAAAAGCTGAATAAGTTAGATATTAAAACGACCGTTGATGATGTAAAAAAAGCAAGAAAAGCCGGCAAGTTATCAGGTGGTAAATAAAACAATGAGAAATAGATACATAATCGCCGTGCTAATTTTGCTTTTCTTCGGCACAATTATTATTGAGACAATTGAGGCAACGCCGCAACTTGCATTATGGACGGGGAACCGATGTTCCGCTTGCCATATCTCAAATCAAGGTGGCGGAATGCGTAGCGAGTTCGGATGGAACTTCGGCAAGAGTTCCTCAATATTTTCTTCCGCCGAAAAACCTCTGTCTGCAATTTATTCCATTGATAAAGGAAAATACTCATATTTCAATAAATTGTTCGCTTGGGGATTTGATTTTCGTTATCAATCTACTCGCTCGAACAAGACAAATGAAGCAGTCAGGAAGTATTACCCAATGCAAGCAAGTCTTTATGCAAATTCAAATCCTTGGGAGTGGTTGTTAGTAGAAGGTCAGTATAATTACGGTGATTTAATATTCGATGGACAACAGGAATGGTCTGCATCTGCTTATGTCAAATTTGGTGATGAGTTGCCGAAATTGCATATAGGAAAATTTGAGCCGCCTTCCGGTATATACGAGTGTGATATGGTTATGCTTGACAGACGTAATGCTGTGCCGAATGGTACGGAACAATTTATTCCGCCGGATTATTCCGAAGCAGGGGCGGAAATTATTTATGAATCACTTGATTGGCTATCACTAAATTTCGGTGTGTTTGATTCTTGGAATCTCGGCAAACAGAAAGTATGGGGTAATGATTTGCAATACATAACGGTAGCACACAATCCGAGTTTTGTATTTAAAACAACATTCTATCCCGAAATGTTTTTTGATGATTTTCCCTCATCATTTATTGGTGCGGCATTGCTTGTCAATGGCGGCTTTGCATACTATAACTTGTTCGCCGGATATTCTATTATTGATAATCTTTCGGTAGAGGCTAGATATTATGGTTCTCATCTTAGCGGTTTTGTTGATGGTAAAAATAATATTCGTACAACAAATAGTATTATTGCTCAACTAAACTACATACCGTACAGAGGTATTATTGTAACGGCACGAGCCGAAACCGCTAATGCGAATTTGGCGATTGACAAAGAAAATAAACAATATGATTTCAATACAATGCAATATACGCTATCGGCAACATTACAGCCTGTCCCGTATTTTGAATTCATTGCACAGTATCGCATTGTTGATTGTTATTATTACACATCAGGAAGATGGCTGTTTCAGGCACATTTGTATTATTGATTATGATGTCTGGACTAAGTGTTTTATAAGGAGTATAGTGCGTTATTATGGTGCTGTTTTTTCTAAGATGAAAGGTGAGTACACCACATAGCTCCTAACATCAGTGAGTTGGGGAAAGAAAAGTGATAGTGAATAATAAAGAGAGGTTGTACCCATAAGGATACAACCTCTCTGATTAAATCATAATCAAAATACTTATTTCTCGATATTATTCAATAATTCCTTAATACCACCGAGTGAACTGAGAATACTTGAACTCTCGTAAGGCATAAATACAAGTTTGTTCGTATTGTCAGCAATTTCTTTTAGCGACTCAAGATAGCGTACCGCAATTAAATATTGAGCAGGGTCTGTGTCTTTTTCCAACAATGCGGCAGTAATCATACTGATTGCTTCTTTTTCTGCTTGTGCAACTTTGATGCGGGACTGTGCTATACCTTCCGCTTCGAGAATAGCGGCTTGTTTATCTCCCTCTGCATTTACAATAGCCGCCTGTTTATTACCTTCGGCACGCAAGATGGCAGATTGTTTATCTCCCTCTGCTTCGAGAATAGTAGCCCTACGATTTCTTTCGGCAGTCATTTGTTTTTCCATTGTCTTTTGAATGTCTTCGGGCGGCGAAATATCTTTAACTTCGACACGCATAACTTTGACGCCCCACTTGTCCGTAGCCGCATCTAATGAAGTTCGCAATTTAGTATTAATATACTCCCTTTCGGCAAGCGACCTGTCTAAATCAAGTTCACCCATAACTGCGCGCAAGGCACTTTGTGTCAATTGCTCAAGTCCCCAGCGAAGATTAGATATTTCATAAACAGTCTTTGCGGGGTCAGTTATTTGGAAATAAACAACACAATTGACCTGCATAGTTACGTTGTCTTTGGTAATAACATCTTGCGGCATAATGTCCAAGACTTGTTCACGCAAATCAATAGTTGCTCTGACCTTATCAATAAATGGAACAATAATATTAAGTCCCGAATGAGCGGTTTTGTGGTATTTCCCAAGCCGCTCAATAATTTTTACACTTGCCTGACTAACAATTTTGATAGTACTGGCAGCAATTATTAAACCGAAAAGTATAATAACAGCAAGAACAATTCCACCTTCCATATTTCCTCCAAAATTAATTAATAATTCTAACAAACATTTTTATACCTTCATACTTAGCAATTTCCACGGTTTTACCCTGCGGAATAATTGAATTGTCTTCGGAACGAGCCGCCCAATCTTGTCCTTCGACTTTTATTCTGCCTGTTCCTTTTATATTATCAATTTGTTCGGTTACAATGGCATTCTTTCCAATAAGAACATCTACGTTTGTTCGATAATTTTCGCCAGGCGACTTGACGAATATTGTTTTAAAAAAAGTTCGGGACATTGCTACCATAAGTAGAGATAGAGCAATCCAAATAAGAACCTGCCAAACAGTATCGTGTAAACCGAGTAAATCCAAAACGGCAACAATAGCCGCCGATACACCAAACCATAAAATAACAAATCCCGGTGTTAGTATCTCAATTAACGTCAGAATCAATGCGGCAATAAACCAATAATAATAAACCATAATGCCTAATAGATAATGTTAAACAGATAATATCAAATATAAATCTTTTTTTGCTTAAAAAAAAGAAAAAATAAAGTGTTAATACAAATAATATGATTTAGTTTTGTAAATTTTTACGAAACAGCTCTTTTAGAGGATATTTGACAAGCCGAAAACTGACAACGTTGCGATTGTTTTTTAAATAGTTAAAATTAATTACAGCCATAACAATAGCCATTGGGCCCCAATCATTCATTAAGACAAAATTATTTCCGGAAATAAAGTTAATCAGAAACAATACAACCATAATAAAAAATGGAATTCGCTTCATCAATTTTTCTTCATTTGATAAATGCTCATCGTTGTGTTGCTCTCTTGCCAAACGATAGGCAATCATTACAAGTGAGGTAAAAAAAGCAAGAAATGTCAGCAAACCGAACATTCCATATTCTGCCAGCAAACCAAAAACAGTAAAATCGGAGAACTCTAAATTATTTATTTTATTCTTATATGACAAACCCGCACCAATACCAAAAACCGGATATTCCTCCCATACTTCAATTGCTTTTCTTGCTGATGCGCGTCTAACATTAAAAGATTCACCGATTACCATTTTGTCATCGCCTTGACTAATATTTAGAATTCCCTCAATTCGTTTCGAGAAAAGTTCGACAACGCTTATACCTAAATTTTTTGAAAAAATACTATCGGCAATCACGATTACTATTACAATTGAAATGAAAATTAATATGAATCGAAAGATATGTCGTACTTTCTGCATTAATAAAAAAGCGGAGAAAATCATAGCGACACCAACCATAGCGGTTAATGAAAATGTAGCAAGAGTACCAATTGCAGTAAATACCAATGTTGTTATAATAAATGTTTTGTTAGTAATCCAATGCTTCAACTTATAGACGAAGGGAAGTACTAAAAAAGCAAATATATAAGAATTAAATGAGCCCAAAGCAGATGGCTCCGAAAAAATAGAAGTTGCCCGAAAAAAATTACCATAACGTAAGCTAAGCTGCTTAATCTCATCTGGTGGTCCTTCGCTTGCACCACGAGCCAGACTGACATTCGTAAAATCAATCCAAGCAAGTGGCAAATCAGCTGCACGAGCAATTATTTGATAAATCCCAAATACATTAATAATTAATGCAATAATCAACCATAGGCGAATCACATTGCTCCAATTTTTAATGTCAATCGGATAAACGGAAGCAAGTAATGCAAAACCTGCCAGAAAATAGAAATGAATACTGGTTTTAAAGTACTGAATAATCCAATCACTTCTGCCTTCAAATAAAGGGTGAATGCCTGATAAAAATACAGTTGCAAATACTGCTAATATAAAAACCAGTGGTGGGGTTATTGAAAATTTTATTTCCTCACCATCCCATAATATATGCTTAAATACAATGAAGTAAAAAGACAATAGAGCAAAATCCTGCAAAGTTACTCCATATCCGGCAAAAGATGTAATCTGAAAACCGGATACGAAAAAACT
>Ga0256846_1000525_pt1 | contig 15313 bp, 12 predicted proteins | sample TevniametaG_FD_189098 | JGI IMG/M metagenome (GOLD analysis project Ga0256846, IMG submission 189098) | Tube worm associated microbial communities from hydrothermal vent at the East Pacific Rise, Pacific Ocean - Tevnia | ecosystem: Host-associated > Annelida > Integument > Unclassified ...
GCGTATGGAACGCAATCCTTTAAGAGTATTTGACTGTAAGGTTAAGACTTGTCAAACAATACTGATATCTGCTCCTTCTCAGCGTGATTATCTTTGTGATGAATGCGCAAGTCATTTTCAAGGGGTTAAAAAAGGTCTGGATCAGTTTGCTATTCCATATAAAGAGAATATTCGTTTGGTTAGAGGGCTGGATTATTATTCCCGAACGGTAATAGAGTTTGTTTCAGCTGCCTTGGGGGCGCAAAGCGTTGTTTGTGGCGGTGGACGTTACGATTATCTTATGCAAGAATTGGGAGGACCTAGCGTTCCGGCTGTCGGTTTTGCCTTTGGAGTGGAGCGCGCGCTTCTCGCTAGTCAAGGGGAGCAGGTGTTTGTCTATCAGCAAGAACCTATTCCTTTGCTCATTATACCTCTGGGGGAAGCCAGTAGGGAATTCGTTTTAGATATTCTTTTTGAATTTAGAAAAAATTCCATATTTGCTGTTGCTGAATTCCGCAAAGGTAATCTTTCCCGTCAACTTAGGCGTGCCAATTCTCGTAATGTCAGTAAGGTACTTATAGTTGGTGAAGATGAAATTAAATCAGGGAAGCTGGTTTTACGTGATATGCGTTCAGGTGAGCAAAAAGAGTTGACTTTGAAAGAGCTTATTGACCTTTTAGGGTTAAAAAAGAGCAATATTAGTTGACAAGCCAAGACTATTCAATAACATATCGGATGCGTCGTATTGCTGTTGTGAACCAAAAGGGCGGAGTTGGTAAAACAACTACTTCTATAAATATGGCAGCAGCGTTGGCGGTGGCTGAGAAGAAAGTGTTGCTTGTAGATATTGATGCTCAAGCGAACGCTACTAGTGGTTTGGGTGTTGATAATCGTTCTTTACAGATGTCAACCTATGATGTCTTAAGTGAACCTTCTTGTTTGAAACAAGCTATTCGTTCCACACAAGTCGCCTGTCTTGATTTACTTCCGGCCTCTCTTGATTTGGCAGGTTTGGAGATAGAATTAATTGATGCCCAGGGCAGAGAGTCAAGACTGCGTGATGCTTTGGATGCTCTCAATAACTATGACTACGTTATTATAGACGCACCGCCTTCTTTGGGTCTTCTTACCTTAAATGCTTTGGTAGCTGCTCAAGGGGTAATTATACCGGTTCAATGTGAGTATTATTCTCTGGAAGGTTTAAGTAAACTTGTTGATACCTTAAATAGGGTTAGAGAAGCCTTGAATCCAAACTTGGAGATTTTTGGGGTGCTTTTGACAATGTATGATTCCCGAACCAATTTGGCTGAGCAGGTAGCAGGTGAAGTGAAAAAACACTTTGCGGATAAAGTCTTTTCAACTACAATCCCGCGAAATATTAGGTTGGCTGAGGCTCCAAGTTTTGGACAAACTATACTGCATTATGATATTAATTCCCGTGGGGCTCAGGCCTATCTTGAGTTGGCAAAAGAGGTGATAGCACGTGACTAGAAAAGCCTTAGGTAAGGGACTTGATGCACTTATTCCATCCTCAAAATCCACTTCTGAGGATAAGAAGGCTACAATTAGTCTTTCCGTAAATCTTATTGGCGATAATCCGTATCAACCGCGTAAGGTCTCGGGTAAGGAAGTTCAGGAATTAGCTGCTTCCATTAAAGAACACGGTATACTTCAGCCTATAGTTGTTCGTCGTCACGGAGCAGGTTATCAGCTTGTGGCAGGTTCACGTAGGTTAAAAGCGGCTAAGCTTGCCGGTTTGAAAGAAGTGCCTGTGGTAATCAGGGAAGCCGATAACAAGCAGATGCTTGCTTTGGCTTTGATTGAGAATATACAGCGTGCGAACCTTAATCCAATAGAATCAGCCTTGGCTTTCAAACAACTGGCAGATGAATTTGGTTTAACTCAGGATGAAGTTGCACATATAGTTGGAAAGAATCGCTCAACAGTTGCCAATACGCTTAGGTTACTTATGTTGCCGCGTAAGGCAAAACTTTATCTTGAAGAAGGCAAAATTACAGAGGGTCATGCTAGAGCATTATTGCAAATACATTCCATATCCCTTATCGAAAAAATATGTGATAGGATTGTTGTAGAAGGTCTTACTGTTAGGGCAGTTGAACGTTTGGCTCAGCAGGCGGCTAAAGTAAAGATGCCGGAACGAATTAAGAAAACAGATGGTATTTCGGTTGATGCTGAGGAATTAATATCCCAAAAGCTTGGAGTTAAGACATCCGTTACTCGCGGAGCAAAGGGAGGAAAAATAGTAATAAATTTCTCCAGTGATGCTGAGTTTGCAAGGCTTCTTGAATGGTTTAGAGAGAAATGAATCACGATACCTTTTTAGAAATTCTCAATGTCCCTTCACCTTCCGGGCGTGAAGAGAAAATGAAAGCGTTTATTGCTCAATATCTAAAAAAAATAGGGATTGTTCCAATTGACGCTGGTTATGCAGGGCTTTATTGGGAAATTGGCGAAGGCGAAAGTTTGGCCCTTGTAAGCGCCCATATAGACCAAGTTTCATATACAGTGGAAAGAATAGACAAAGAAGGTTATATTTATTTTCAGATGCCTGGAATTGATGCAAGAATTGCCCCAGGTCAAGAAGTTAGTGTATGGGGGAAAAAGGAATTAACAGGTGTAGTGGGAATGGTTCCACCTCACTATTTATCTCAAGAGGAAAGGACGCGACCTGTTCCGCGAAAGAAATTATTTATTGATACTGGACTTGCGGCAGAGCAAGTTCACCAAAATGTGCATATTGGAGACTCGTGTACCTGGAGATATAGGTCTTCTCGAATGTTGGGAACGATGCTGACAGGGGCTGGGATCGATAATCGTGTAAGTTTATATCTTTCTCTTCTCCTTACCGAAAGGTTAAGCTCTAAAAGTTTGCCTGGTAGAGTGAGGTTTATTGCTTCAACTCAGGAAGAAGGTATGATGTTTGGTGCAGCAGCAGCAACACGGTTAGCCTTTCAATCGACGGAAGATGTTTCTTTCGCTTTAATCATGGATGCTACTTTCGGATTGTCTCATGGGGTTGAAGATTCGGCGTTTCCTTTAGGTGAGGGTTATACCTTAGGTGTTGGTCCAATTCTATCCAAATCACATCTGCACGTAATGAAGGAGGTTTCAGAGTCTCTTAATCTTTCCTATTCATTGGAACCGCTGACCAGAAGTACTGGCACAGAAGCAGATATCATAAGTCTTGTAGGGGAGGGAATGCCTGTAATACTTTTATCTATTCCCATTCGTAATATGCATTCACCTGTGGAAGTTGTGGACCTTAATGATGTTGAGTTATCCTTGAAACTTTTGGATACAGCGTTTGTAGAGGAGAAACTTTGGGAAGCATGAATCTTGACTTATTAAAAAAACTGTGCGATGTTTCAGGTTTACCAGGTCAGGAGGAAAAGGTTACCCAAATTATCAGAGAAGATGTCTCTGAATATGCAGATAAGGTTTATACCGATCATCTTGGCAATTTGTATATGGAGAAAGGTTTAGGAAAAAGCGGGCCGCATTTGATGTTTGCCGCTCATACTGACGAAGTGGGGTTGATGGTTGAAAAAATTGACGAAGATGGCTGTATAAAATTTCTTCCCCTTGGCGGTGTGGATTCAAGAGTTTTGCTTGCGAAAAGAGTAAGGGTTGGGGAAAACGAAATTACAGGGGTTATTGGAGTAAAACCCCATCATCTTTCTACCTTCGAAGAACAAAGTAAGGTAATACCTATACATGAGCTGAGAATTGATATTGGTTCTGCGTCCAAAATTCAAACGGAAAAATTTGTTCAGGTGGGAGATCCCATATGTTTTGATACGGTTTTTGAGTTGCAAGATGGTTGCGTTAAGGCAAAAGCTTTAGATGACAGGGTTGGGTGTTTTATTATGACTGAGCTTATCAAAGGTACTTTTGATATTCCTGTAACCTTTGTATGGACGGTTCAAGAAGAGGTTGGTCTTAGAGGTGCAAGCTTAGCGACAGCTAGGATTCAGCCAGATATATTGATAGTTCTTGAAGGTACAGGCGCTGCGGATGTACCGGTAAACGGTGATTTAGCAAGGAATCCTTCGCTTGGAGCAGGGCCTGTGATTACTGTTCTTGATGGCTCAGTTGTGTGTAATGAAGACTTATTAAATTTATTCACTGAGGTTGCTAATTCTAACAACATACCTTGGCAGTATAAGCGTCCGTTAGTGGGAGGAACAGATGCCGGAGCTGCAGTACGGGTTAAGTCTTTGCGAACTGCGGTAGTTGCAGTACCTTCGCGTTATATTCATTCACCTGTTGCTTTAACCACGCTTAGTGATATAAACACTACATTGGAATTGGTTCGGGCAACGTCAAGAAAGCTTGGAGAGGTTTTTTCATGAAAATTGAATTGTTAAAAGAATTATGTGAAATCTTTGCTCCAACCGGACGCGAAGGTAAAATAATTAAATTCGTTCAAAAAAAACTGGAACAATTCGGTTTTTCGTCTAAGATTGATAGTTTGGGTAACGTGATTGCCCTTAAAGGTAGACCGCCTTATAAAGTTTTTATGACTCATCTGGATCAACCAGCTTGGATTGTTGAACATCAGCAGGAAGACGGAATTTTGCAGCTGAAGCCTGTACCAAGGGATTCTAAGAAAACATCAGGTTGGGCGATTGACGCTCAGGAGAATAAATATTTAATTTTTGGTGATAGGGAAGGTAAAAAAATGTATGCTGAGCCTCTACATAACAATAAGATAGAGAATTCAAACACATTTTTAATTCCTTCTCCGAATTTTGAGGTAACAGAAAATGCTTACTATTCCAACGCTTTGTTTGATAGATTTAGTATTGCCGCTATGCTTTCCTTAGCCGAAGATTTATCATCAACAGAACAGTCCCTTGCGCTTGTTTTTTATGTTGGACGTTATCTGAATTTTATGGGAGTAAGTAGTGCCTTAAAGTCTATAGAGTTTCAAAGCTGTTTTTCTCTTGAGGCAATTCCTGTTGGAGAAATGTGTGTTTCTGCCCATGGTGCTGTAGTTGGTCTTCGAACGAAGGGAGCGATTGCTCCTGAAGATTATTTAATAGAGTTTGATAGGCTTGCAAAAGATCAAGATGTAAAAATTCAGAAAAGTCTATTGACCGGAATTTCGAGTCCTGCGGATAGTCTTTCTAGGCAAGGAGTTACCTGTATAGTTATTGGTGTTCCTGTAACCTATAGTGGATCGCGTACGGAAAAGATTTTGGCTGTTGATGGAGAGAGTTTACAAAAACTGCTTGTGGGATTGGTGTGATGTCGAAAAGAAGAAAGAAAAGGAACAATTCTAATCAAAGTAAGTTGTCGTCTGGGGAAGAAAACGAAGCTCAATTGGAGCATGATAAGGGAGCAGGAGAAAAGACAAGAAGGAAAGATAAAACCGATAACATCAAGAAAAGACCTGTTACGGGTGATTTGTTTAGTGATGATTCGCGTTCCGAAAAACCTAAAAATTCAAGTGTTTCAGGAGAGGCGGTTGTTTTAGATAAAAGTAAGACTTCTTCTGAAGAGAGAGAGAAGAAAGAATTATCATCTTCTAATGGAAAGAAAAAGCGGAAAGCTCCGTTTACGCGGGAAGAAATCAGAATAATGAAAAAAAGAGCTAGGGAACAAAAAAAACTGGAAAAAAAGAGAGAAAAGGAACGGACAAAGAACAGAACCGTTAAATCAGAACGTTCAAAATCTTCTTCCTCTCCTGTTTCACCCAAAAAACAGAAAGTCAAATTTCCTAAAACCATTTCTTTTCATGTAACAACCAATTATTCTAATAAAATATTTAGCAAAACATACTCACGTAAAAAATTCAGATTTTTTCTTTCAATTGCTGGATTCTTTTTAATTACTGTATTAGCAATGTTTATTTATTCCTTGACTCTATATGCTCAGCTTGCAGAACTCAATTATCTCCGCAGGCAAACCGCTAAACTGGAAGATGAATTAAAGGGTTTTCCTGAATTAGAGACAGAACTTAGTGAAACTCAAAAAATGCTTAAACAAATTAATATTATGTTGGGACTGGAAAAATCGCCGGATACCCTTGATTACAGCGAGTATATATTTACAATTAAGCCCTATCAAACCGAAACCCCTTTAGATACTCTTGATTCCCTTACTTCTGATTCTTTGCGTGATAATATTGGACAAAGCGGTATGGAGGGGTATTATCCTCAGGTTCCACCTACTGTTGATTTCAGAATTACTCGTAAGTACAGTAAAGATCACCCCGGGATTGATTTTGCCGCATCAGAGAAACAGGCTGTTTTTGCTACAGCTGACGGTGTAGTGAGAGAAATAGGTGTTGACAGTATTTTTGGAAACTATCTTAAAATTAAACACGGTCCATATTTTGAAACTTTTTATGGACATCTTTATTCAGTAACGGTTGAGCAAGGTGATAGCGTTAAAACGAAAGATGTTATTGGATTTGTAGGTAATACAGGCGTTTCGACAGCGCCTCACCTTCACTTTGAAGTAAGGCATAAGGGAACTCCAATTGATCCAGGGAACTTTTTTGAATTTAAACGTGAGCAAGGAGGAGGGATTTATGAGCAGTAATAATTATCAAAATAGAGCTTTACTAAAGAGTATGAGTAGTGAAAAATCAGTTCTTGAGTGCGTTATATTTCAAGAAGACAAAAATTATTATTAACTAGGGGGTTGTAAAAGAGACGGGATTGTATAGTATTTACGGGGAATACATTAATAGTTGAGTATGGGTAGTTCGTTGAAGCTGTTTACGATTGTCTGTTTTAATAATCGTAGCTGTATGGAAAAATAGTAATAAACCAGATTATGGGTTGCTGACTGTCGTTTGTTCTGCCGTTTCTTAGTATCTTTTGAGGTACGGTGTAATGACAATTCCGTTAAACCTGAAAATCTGTTTGTATTTAGACATTAGTGTCAAGGAGGATAATATGAGTAACAATAAAGATGCAAAGCTAGACACAATCATTGGAAAAGACACTGTAGTAAATGGAAATATCAAAACCAAGGGCAGTGTGCGAATTGACGGAGAGTTTGAAGGCAATTTAACCGTTTCCGAGACATTTACGGCTGGAGTAAGCGCTAAAGTGAAGGGTGATGTTAGGTGCCGTGATGCATTTGTAGGCGGACGAATTGAAGGTAATATATACTCTCATGGAAAAGTTGAGATGCATGCGGGCGCTCATCTTTTAGGTGACGTAACCTGTAAGGGGCTGATGATACAGGATAACGTGTTTTTTGAAGGACGTTGTTCTATGAAGGAGGGGGATCAAGTTAAAAAGTAGGAAATATGCACACAATCCTTGCCGCGCTGCTTGGCGTTCTTTTCCTAATGCCTCCGCGGCCTGGCGTTAAGCTTTCTGATGAAGCGTGGAGACACTATAAAGAGTTAAGTCTCAATAATTCACGTGCTTTTTTGGAAGGCAGTGTACCGAATGTTTTATCTGTTAAAGGAAAAAAGTTTTTTCCTGTAGTTATTATGGATTATAGTAATACTTCATCTGCTTATAAGGTGCAGGATTTTCAACAGATGCTTTTTGATGGTCCATGGATATCAGGTACCGCTCACGATTACTATAATGAAGTATCCTACGGTAAGGTTGACTTATCAGGCAAAGTCTACGGGCCTTATACAGCGGATAATCCAAGCGGCTATTATGCAAATGATAATTACGGAATAGGTAACGACTATCCGCGTTGTGCCGGAGCATTGGTATATGAAGCGTGTTTAAAAAGCGATCCGTTTGTAGATTACTCTATATACGATAATGACGGTGACGGTTATGTTGATATATTTACTGTAATTCATGCAGGTTACGGCGCAGAAGAAAGCGATAATAAGAATGATATATGGTCTCACGAGTTTTCTCTATCGGGATGGCAAGCGCATGGTGGTCCTGGCCCTTATAAAACAGATGATGGCGTTATGATAGATGTCTACACTATAAATCCGGAATTATCGTCCTATTCAATATCAGACTCTATTTCCAATATTGGAGTTTTTTGTCACGAATGGGGACATGGTTTCGGCTTACCTGATTTATATATTACGGAAGGTAAGTATGCGGGCAAGGCCGGTTTGGGTCAGTTTTGTCTGATGGCTTCCGGTTCATGGGGAGGCGAAGGTAAATACCACGGTTCTTCTCCGGTACATTTATGTGCCTGGTGTAAATATTTTCTTGGTTGGCTTGAACCCAAGGCTGTTGAACCAGGAGGTCTTGAAGCCGTTCAGGGTGCGCAGTTAAGTAGTGTCTCAACATCACCATCTGCCTACCGTATATATCCGAATCCATCCGGTGTTGATTGGTCATTTACCTCCGTCGGTTCAGGTGAATATTTTTTGGTCGAGAACAGGCAGCAAACTGGTTTTGATAAAGGTTTGCCCGGAAGTGGTTTGTTGATTCTACACGTAGATGAATCTCAAGCTAATAATAGCAATATTCAGAATCCGTTGGTTGGAATAATGCAAGCAGATGGCGATTCCCGTTATCTTTTTACTTCAGACGCAGGACAAGCTAGTGATTTATGGAAAAATGATGAGGAAGGATTTTCTAACTTTTCAACACCATCTAGTCGTTTCTATTCAGGATTGCCTTCAGGGATTTCTATTACCGCAATATCTCCATCCAAAGAAAATATGACTGCAGATATTGTTATCAAGCCGCCGCTTCTGGGAAGTATTTATTCTTATCCGAACCCTTTTAATCCGCACGAAACAGATTATGTTACGATTGTGTATCAACCTACCAGTTCAAATAAAACAGGTGCGCAGTTTCCTAAATTCAGGGTAATGATTTATGATCTTTCGGGTAAAAGAGTGCGTGTGTTAAACGATGAAGGAGAAGTTAATATTTACAGGCGTGTGGCTTTTTGGGATGGTAACAATGATTGGGGGCGACCTGTTGCATCAGGCTTGTATTTCTATATAGTTGAAACATTAGAGGGAGATGTTGTTAAAGAAAGAAGTAAAAGTATGCTAACTATGGTTAGATAAGAGAGTATTTATGTTTCTAGAAGTGTCAATTAGTAATTCAAGGAGGAACTGGTGATTGAAGATAAGAGAGCGCTTATTACCGGAGCTGCAGCCGGAATTGGTAGAGCCATTGCTTTAGAGTTGGCAGGACTTTATCCATTAATCCTTTTGGATGTAAATGAAGATGGTTTAGTTGAAACTAAAAAAATGGTTGAGGACAAGGGAGGTCAGGCGTCTTATTTTAAGGGTGACGTTACCTCGCTTGATGCGATGAATCAGTTGGCGGATGAAGTTGCTCAAAAAGAAGGAATGGTTACCATAGTTATAAATAATGCGGGCATTACCCGCGATACTTTATTTATGCGTATGGATGCCGATAAATGGGATTTGGTTCTTAAGATAAATCTTACGGGTGCTTTCAATGTATCTAAGGCCTTTCTTAAACCTATGATGAAGGCACGTTGGGGTAGGATAATAAATATGACTTCAGTTGTAGGACAAATGGGCAATGCCGGACAAACCAATTATGCCGCTTCAAAGGCAGGATTGATTGGATTTTCTAAATCCCTTGCTCGTGAACTTGGCGCACGAAATATAACTGTTAATTGTGTGGCTCCAGGATATATCAAGACACCTATGACAGAAGTATTACCCGATGAAATTAAAGATGCGTTCTTGAAGCAAATTCCTCTAAAACGTGCCGGAACCCCCGAAGATGTGGCAAAGGTTGTTAAGTTTTTATGTTCAGATGATGCCGAATACATCTCTGGACAAGTAATAAGGGTTGATGGCGGAATGTTAATGTCGTAGGTATTTAAGTGGTTGTTAATCTTTTCTTAATACTGCTTTCTGTAAGTCCGCAGGAAGATTTTAGGCAGGCGGTTGAAGCCTATAAAAAAGGTCTATACACTCCGGCTTTGTATGCAATGGAGCAATTGTTGCTTGAACCTGAATTTAATAAGGCTGATAGCGCACTTTTCCTCGCAGGCCAGGCTGCATTTCAATTAGATCGTTACGAAAAAGCTCTGCGTTATCTTGAACGTCATATGAGTGAAGCTCCTTATCCATTACCTAAGGCACTTGAGAATGCAGTTATTTCAGCCCTTGAGCTAAATCAGGTAGATAAGGCTTATGAATTGTTTTCCTCCTATCCGCGTTTTGACCTTAGTCAAAATACTAAGTTGCGTTTAGCTAAGCAGTTGGAAGATAAAAAAGATTATAAGAGGGCGCGCGATTTATATGCTGCTATCAATGATCCTGAAATACGGTTGGTTGGAGCTAAAATGCTTATTGCTGCCAGCAGATTTGATTTATTATCAACCTACCTTGCGGATTTAGAACAAACATATCCAGAAGTTGCAGCTACTATAGCTTCTCTGCAAATAGAAGCTACTTTAAGTAGAGGAGATAGCCTTTCTTCCCTTGAAGCTGGTTTGGCAATGGGGACGCCGCGTGATGTCGCATCAACTGAAGCCTTTAATTTAGGTGAATTATTTTCAAGCTTTGACCTATATGAAGATGCCGTACAGTATTATTCGTCCGCAGTTAAAAACCGTCGCTATGATGCTTTGCTTCCTTTGGCGCATTCTTATGCCGCATTAGGACAAAATCATGAAGCTGTGAAAACCTTTGATAAGGCAAGGAAGAAGGGGTATAGCTTATCGGCAAAAGATGCTTCAGTTGAAGCACGGGTTAGGTTGTTAGCAGGGAAAACCTTTAATGCGTCTGCTCTAAATCCAAAAGTATTCAGAACTTACGAGGAGTATGTACAGGCTCTTGAGCTTCTTAAAGAAAAAAAACAGGATGATGTCTATGGACATTTGCTGTCATCATCATCTTTTCTGCGCGGAGAAGATATCCTTAGGCGGGCAAGACTTTTAAGTAAGCAGGGGAGAGTTGTTGAAGCCCTGGAATCATACAGACAATATATTGAAAAGGTTCCATTTGGCAATGAAAGGACTCAAGCCGCTAAAGAGCTTTCCATTCTGCTCAATTTTCAGGTTAAAGACCCTCAAGCCGCTCTGAACAAACTTATTATGGCTACGACACCTTCAGAGAAGGGTAAAATTTTATTTGAGGACGCCAAGGATTATAAAGCGGCTATTTCATTTCTAGATACAATTTCTACTGCTCAGGCATTTTATTACTCTGCTCTGTCATATGAACGTTTGTATCAGAAGGAAGGTAAGGTTAAATACCTTGATAAGGCGAGGGAGCGTTATCAGAATTTATGCTGGCAATTCCCAGAAGATAGTCTGGTTGAAGACGGATTTTACCGTCTTTTTATTACAGAAATTCGCGATCCATTGAAAAGAATGGATAGAGGCCTTGATTATCTGGATCATTATCCCGACGGTAAGTACGCAGATGAGATTAGATTCAAAATAGGCTATGTTCATCTATCCAGAGGTGATACAGTATCTGCCAAAAGTGACTGGGAGACACTTTATTTAACAAAACCCAAGAGTGAATTTAACTTTCCTGTTCTGTTCGAATTGGCAAAGCTTGCTTTGGCGGAAGCCGATACTGCTGATGCCGCTGCTAAATTATCCCTGATAGTTTCTGTTGCGCCGCGGGATACTCTCTATTATTTGGCTTCTTCGTATTTAGCAAGGCTTGAGGAAGCAAGGGGCAGGAATTTGCAGGCTTTAGTTATTTACAGGAATATGGCTCAACAGCTTGGTTATCTTCCACGTAAGTTATGGAAGCGTTCATTAAATCTTTTGTTCACCTTAAAGCAATATAATGAACTCCGAAGTTTTTACAAGGCTTTGGGTGACCGTGAATACAGAAATGAAATTGATTTTTGGCAGGAAGTCGCCAAGGTTGAACGTGGTGTTGTTTCAGATGAAGATTTGAAGGAGTTATTCCATACGCGCCCTCCTGTTCTTAAAGACCCTTATCTGTACTGGGCCGCTATAGGGGCTTCATCTTTACATCATGATCGTCTTGGGAGGCATTTATTTGAAAGGTTGGTTGCAGAAGGGCAGGATTCAACCCTTATCGCTAAGGCTGAATTCCTTCTGGCTCAGATTCAGATAGCTGGAGGAGAAGATTCAAGTGCAGTTGCAACCCTACGGAAGCTTCATGCAGCTAGTCCTAATGATACACTTATTATGTCTAAGTTGGTTCTTGCCCTGTATCGGTCTGGAAAAATTGATGAGGCTGATTCTTTTTGGCTGAAGCTTGATTTGATGAGTACCAGTGATCAATCGCCAATTCTTTTAGAAAAGGTAGCTTATCTATTGACTGCGAATAGGATAGATGAGGCTGACACGGTTCTTACAAAACTTGCTAATGTGCGTTTCTTGTGGAAAAATGCCGATTTCCTCTATTATAAAGGATTGGTTGATGCAAGAAAAGGCAGAACCGTTGAAGCTATGGATATATACTTAAAGTTTATTTCTGAATTTCCTTCCAGCGAAAGACTGCCTGCGGTTTATTTTAAGATGGGTACTTTATTCTATATGCAACAGGAATTGGATAGCGCTTCAACCTATTATCTTAAAGCGCTTGATTCCCCTGATTTAAGAATACCTGCCTTGGAGAATTTGGCAAAAATTGCTAGAAGTCAACGCCAATGGGATAGGTCGCTTCAATACTTTGAAGTGCTTGCAAGGGAAACATCAGACTCTCAAAAAAGAGGGGAGATATTGGTACAGATGGGGGTAACTGCCTATAATGCTGCAAAGTTTACTAGAGCACTTGAATATTTTAACAAAGCTATTCCATTGGTCGTCGAAAAAGGGCGGGCGCGTCTTTTATATTGGAATGCACGCGCACATGCCGCATTTGCTGACCCTGAACATATTGAGCAGGCTATTGCTCTATTCCTTCAATGTCACGAAGAGTTTCCTCAAGACCAGTGGGGCCTTGAGTCTTGGTTAATGGCAGGTGAAGGATATCTTCAACTTGAGCGTTATGAGGATGCCAAGGTTATATTTAAGGCAATAATTGCACAGCGCGGTGAAAACGATCCTTTTGGTATGAGGGCGCGTACTTATCTTGATAAGTTGTAATGAAATAAGGGGGAAAAGATGATGATGTTACTTCTCAGTGTGTTGACGGGAATTGACCTTGAACAAACACAATGGGAAACACTGCTTAACTCTAATGCCGTATATGATATAGAACCTGTAAAAGACGGTGCATGGTTAGCTACAAATGGGGGGGTATTGTTTTTCTCTTTGAAAGATTCATCCTTTACTAAACATTATACCAATATTGACGGTTTGCCCTCAAATAAATGTTTGGATATTCAAGTGCTTCCGTCTACTGAGGTTTGGGTTGCTACCACTAAGGGGTTGGCACAGATAGACCCTCGTAAAGAAAAGGTTTCGCCATATCTCCTCTCAACTCCTACACAACCTTCCATTTCTTCCATGGCTTTGAATGGTGATACCCTTGCTTGTGGCACTTCTAATCAGGTTTTTGCTATTGTAATGAAGCATTCGCCGAATAATTTTGAAGACGATTACTTGTTCGTTATGGTTAATAAACCAGCTGACCTTATATCATGGGATGCTGCTAGTTTATGGGGAGGAGCAGAGAATTCACTTTTTAACTATAACCCTGTATCAGGAAAACTTACTGAATATGCTAAAAAAGATGGTCTTGCTTCACTTAATATCAAAGATATAGAGATAACAGATTCGGTGAACATTCTTACGCAAGAAGGTGTTTATCGTTATCAGAAATCAACCCATAATTTCAAACAGATTCTTTCGCTTACTGATTCCTATCTTGTTCTTACTGATTTAGCTTTTGTTTCAGATACTGCTTTTATTACATCTCGTTCAAGTGCTGGACCTTATCGTAGATTGATAAGATACGTAGAATCTACAGATGCGCTTGATACTTTGGGGTTTTGGATAAACGCACCTTCCTATATTTCTCCGCGTTGGGCCAGAAATCTTGGCAACATACATTTTGATTCTTGGGGACGTAGATGGATAGGTTGTTATGGTGAGAATGCAGGTGATGGCTTTATTTTATGGCAAGCCGATAAGGGGAGGTATAAGAATTTTACCGCGGATGGTTTGAATTCCAACTATGTTTGGCATGTTCTTTTAGATTCCAGGGGTGGTGTGTGGGCCTCGCATTGGCTTATAGGTGGTGAATATGGTGTTAGTTTCTATTGTAACGGCAGTTATAGTGAACATTTTTTCTATATGCCGGACTCAATTCCTTTTGATGTTTCAACAAAAGTGTCGGCTGTTGATTCAAAAGGAAGAGTTGTATTTGCATCATGGGGGCAAAATAGAGGAGTATCCCGATACGACCCTTCAAAGAAGGAACCGCTTAATACGGATTCGTGGAGTGGGTTTAGTTGGGGAAAGGGTGCTGTTAATAATACTGTTGCCTGGATGGGAGTTGATTCCTATGATAGAATTTGGGTATATCCTTTAACTGCAGGGCAATTGATAGTTCTTTCACCTGAGATGAAGGAATTAACTAGAATCCCATGGCCATACGGTCATGTTATGCGTTTTGAATTTGATTCAACGCATGTTTGGATGGCTACAGAAGGAGGCTTAATCAACTATACCTCTTCTGATTTTGCAAAAGATCCCGGGGGCGGTGAACTGAAACTTGTAGCTAAAACCTCATATAGAATAACGGATATTGTTCTTGATGGTTCTGGAGGTGTTTGGGGTACGACTTCTGCCGGCGTGTTTCACTGGAGCGAGGATCTAGGTATGATTTGGTTCAAGGCTCCAATGTTCTCAAATGGTGCTATATCGGTTGATAGGGACCCCTGGGGTAGATTATTCTTTCTTACCTTAAGGGATGGTTTGGTAGTCTATGATCCAACGAGCCTAGCATATGATTCTACCGCAAGCTCATGGCAAAAAATTACTTCCGTGAATTCACCCTTGCCTGAAGATGTTGACTATCAGTATTTAGATATAGATAATACAGGTAAAGTAGCTATTGCTACTCTTGGATGCGGAATTTCTTTAATTACCCTACCGCCGCCTATAAATCCCCCTAAAGTTGCTGTTTCAGTGTATCCAAATCCATCATATTTGTCTTTGGGGCTTCCGGTAAGATTTACGCCTGTGGATAATGCTGAATCTGTGAGCATATATACCATTTCCGGTGAAAAGCTGCAAGTCATTGAACCAGATAGTTTTATATCAATTCAGGGCAAGCTTCAAGCTGAATTTAATATTCATGGCCTAGCTGCAGGTATATATATAGCGGTTATTACTTTTTCTGACAGGGTGGAAAAGGTAAAATTCATCGTTTTGAAATAAAACTCAGCCTGTACTTTCTCCAACTTTTATCTTAAAACAATGTGAATAAATATATGTGGATAAGTGGATAAATTGTTCTGCTTCGCTCTTTTTTTCTCTAAAA
>Ga0256846_1000526_pt1 | contig 15304 bp, 15 predicted proteins | sample TevniametaG_FD_189098 | JGI IMG/M metagenome (GOLD analysis project Ga0256846, IMG submission 189098) | Tube worm associated microbial communities from hydrothermal vent at the East Pacific Rise, Pacific Ocean - Tevnia | ecosystem: Host-associated > Annelida > Integument > Unclassified ...
GTTTAACTTCTGGCAGTCTGGTATCTAGTATCTAATAGTCTAGTATCTAATAGTCTAGCATCTAATAGTCTAGCATCTAATAGTCTAGCATCCGGCTGTCTAATATCTAAAAAATTATGAAAACAATATCAATTAAAGTAGAAAACTTAAAATGTAACGGTTGTGCATCAACCATAAAAAAAGCGTTAATGAAATTTGACGAAGTCAGTAATGTTATTGTGGATATTGATAATTCGGTAATAAAACCCGAATTTGAAGGAAACGATAATATTGTTGAGAAAATTAAAAACAAACTGGCAAGTCTCGGTTATCCCGAATCAGGGAACAACAATACAATATCGGTTGCAAAATCGTATGTAAGTTGTGCCATAGGCAGAATAAATAAATAAAAATTAATAATAACTTAAAAAATTAGAATTATGAAAAAACAAATTTTCTTTTGGAGTTTGGCTCTGTTTTTATCGGCAGGAGCAATTACAATTACAAGTTGCACAAGCAACAGTAAAAAAACAAATACGGAAGTATCGCAAGAAACAGCAGAATATGCTTGCCCTATGAAATGCGAAGGTGATAAAACTTACAGCGAACCGGGGAAATGCCCAAAATGCGGAATGGACTTAAAAAAAGTTGAAAATCATAAAGAGCATAAGCATTAAAAATCATTATCAAGGTTTTATTGTATAACAACTGTTATTTCACATACAATAAAACCTTGACTTTTTTATTAGCTTCATTTAATTGTAAAATTTAAATCATCCTCGGGCATTGCAATCCACAAAATTATATAGATTAAAGTACCGGGAAATCCGGCACTTAATATACTGATTAACAGATATAATATTCTCACTGTAGCAATATCCCAACCTAACCATTCGGCAATGCCGGCACAAACACCTGCTATTACTTTGTTTTTTGAGCGAGTTAATTTTGCTTTATTCATCTGATTAAATTTTATTTTCAATGGTCAACCGAAACATCCTGTTTGCTAATTCACATTCTCAATTTTAGTATTTCTTCTATAATCATGCTTTCCGAAATAAATTCTCCGAAAAAATCGGAGTAAACCGGAACAAGCTGCGTGGGTTAAATAAAATTATCATGGATGTTTCATATTATCTTAAATTTATTCTCCTGTCATAATAAATGTAGGTTTTTGTTGAAATGTTTTATATAGTGGTCTGAGCCTCTCTGTATTGTAAAATTGATTAATATCAATCAATTTTTTCGAAGCAGTAACCACATCAAGCGGAGCATTGTCGTAACGTCCGTTCCTGAGAATAATTAATCTGCCGTGAATACCTTTAAGAATTAAGTCTAAAGCCAGATTACCATAAGCCATAGGCACAATAGAATCCATAGCATCGGGGTCGCCGCCGCGAACCATATAACCAAGATTCTGATTAATATAATTAATAGTTACTCCATTATTATATTTTGGTGTTAAATCCTTAATTCTATCAGCAACATCTTGTCCTATACCGCCAAGTTTTTTATGTCCGTAAGCATCGGTAAGATGATTAGAAAAAGCCATGGTATCCATTCCCTTATATTTTGCACCTTCCGACACAAGTAAAACCGAATATTTACTCGGATTAGTATTTCTATCCTCAACAAGTAGTTTTGTAAGATGTTCTATATCAAATTGATACTCAGGAATAACACACCTATTTGCAGCTCCTGCCATAGTAGGCAACAATGCTGTATATCCGGCATATCGTCCGAAAACCTCAATTACAAGAATACGCTCGTGTGAGCCTGCTGAAGTTCGTAAATTATTTACCAATTCTATTGTTCTGGTAACACAAGTACTAAAACCGATACAATAATCAGTTCCCGGAACATCATTGTCCATAGTTTTGGGAATTGCTACAACCTTCACCCCTTCAGAATACAATCTTACCCCATAACTCAAAGTATCATCTCCTCCTATCGGTATCAAATAATCGACACCCAAAAACTCAAAATTTTTCAGCACTTCGGGTGTTAAATCATTTACATCATCACTATATTTATCTTTCAAATACTCAGGCACTTCATTCTTTTGCACATGACTCGGACGAGTTCGTGAAGTATGCAAAAAAGTTCCGCCTGTTCTACCCGAACGATTTACAATTTCTTCGGTAAGTTCAATAACAAAATCGGTATTATCGGCTTTTTTATCTCTTATAATATTTATGGGACCCGCCCAACCCCGTCTAAAACCCAATACACGATACCCTTCGCGTAAAGCACGTATTGTAATTGCTCGTATTGCCGGATTTAAACCCGGAACATCACCCCCACCGGTAAGTATTGCTATTGTTCCTTTGGCATTTCCCATAATTAATAAATTTTAGTATTTTATATTTATTTTTTTTACAATAAAATGGTATATTTATTGAAATATATCTACTAATTTAATCAATTATTATTTTAAAAAAAAGGCAGTGTCAAATAATATTTTTAGATTTGCATTGTTTTTATATATAAATAACTTGATAACTAAATTAATTTAAATGCCGAAAACAATTAATAATTTTTTTTCAAACAAACTTGTCTTAATCACAATTTTTTTTATCGCTCTTATATCTAAGCACGACTTGTTATTCGGGCAACAAATAGAAAAAAATTATATTATCGGCGAATTAGTCATCAATTCAAAGGACGAAATAAATCCCGATGAGTTTCACAATGAGATTATCGAAGAGATTATTTTTGATGAAATAAATACCATTTTAAGTAAAAAAGGTTTCGATAAAAAACAAAAAAACAGTTTTCTTAAAGAAGTAGCCGAATCACAAGCAATTTACATGTCGGAAACAGGTTTGGCAAATACCGAAAGAGATACCAAAGACAAAAGAACAATAGTTGACAGATTGAAATTTTACGGCGGATCGGGAATAGGTGCCGAATTGGTTGCAAAAAGCAATATACGAAGCGGAAAAATCCCTTATACTTATGCAAAAGTAGCTGATGATATTGTTTTTAAATGGTTTGCAAGTTCTAAAAAATCAAAACTTCTTCAAGGGCTCGATTATAATCAAATAGGCATTAGTGCCAGATTAGACGAACAAAAACGCAAAGTCTATATCTCAGTTGTTTTCGGGAATTTTAAATCTTTAAACGAAGGAACAAAATATCTGTCGAACCTGAAAGTACCTTATTCTCAAAAAACTTACGGACTGAAACCTGCCGACAGAGTATTTTGCAAAAAAGTTTATCGCTACAATAAATTGCCTGAACTTCAAGACGGGCTTACCGTTGAAGGAAATACAATTTATTTTGAAACTAACAATATTAAAACCATTAAAAAACTTGTGGGTAAAAAGAAAGACGGACTGGCTGTTGATATTATTCAGAAAGACCAATTTGCTTGTGCTTATCCTAATATTATTAACCATAGCCTTATTAACACCGGAATTTTAACCAAAAGAATTTACTCAAAAAAACTATTTAAAAATAATTTGGCAGACATAGAAACAAACCCTAAAGCTTTTAAAGTTCAATTGGGTGTTATTCCCGAAGAGTTAAATGACGAATATGAATTAAATCTTGTAATTATTAAAAATAAAAGCGTTTGCAGTATTGTGCCCGAAAGTTTCGTTATTCAAACAACCGGAACTTATACTCGGAATATAAATTTGCTTGCCGATACTGTTACTGTTAATTCAAAATTTAATTACAAACCTGTTGCCGACTCTATGGACTTGTGTTTCAAAATACCATTTGAGAATAAAAAATACGCATATAAAGCCGAAGATATTGAACCGTTTTTAAAACTACTTAATGAACCTGCGTTTTTAATTTATGACCTGAAAATTACTGCTTATAGTTCAATTGAAGGTTCTGACAAAGAAAATGGAATACTTCAGCAAAAACGTGCCGAAAGTATTATTAAAGCTCTGAAAGACCGCCAAAATCAAATAATGGATACCGAAATTATCACTGCATATAATTGGAAAGATTTTCAACGCGATATAAAAAAGACACAACATAATATCTTAGCATCCATGACAATGGAAGAAGCTCAGGAATATATTAGAAATTATAAACTGAATAAAGAGCTTGAACCTATCCTGAAAAATCACAGATATGCCAAAATTGATATGAAAGTTACTTACGACATATCAGGCGAAAATGAACAACCTTTTGTTATTCGTAAATTTAATAATGCAATAATTGCCGAAGACAGAATTTTAGCTTTATCGATTGAAAAATACATAATGAAACAGGTTTTAAATTACAAATATAAGCCGCAAGTATTTGAGCAATTACAAATTCCCGACAAAAAACAATATGCCGGAATGTTAATGAATAAATATTGGATATTGTATTTTACAAAACAGATGTCGAAAAAAGATTTTGCACTTAAAGTTGAAGAACTGAATGAACTCAATCCACGAAATGAATATATTGCTTTCAACAATCTGTTCTTAAAAGTTACACAACCGAAAGTAAATATTGCCGACGCTTCAATTATTCAAACAAAAATAGACCAATTGTATTATACTCCTCTCAGAAAAAAAACAGTTGACGGTTTAAATATTAAATATCAATTTAAATTAATTAATTATGCCGACTCAGTTGGCGACACCAAACTAAAAGCCGAATGTATCGACAGAATTAAAGGTATTGTTGACATAAGAGAAGAAACATTGCCCAATTCGTTAAAACTTGCCGAACTGTTTATTGAAAATGCCGATTATCCGTTTGCAATAAAAACTCTTGAACCGTGGATTTATCATCCCAATGCAAATGAAAATCTTTTTTACACATACGTTTCATTATGCAGCAGATACGAAATGCGTATGCACACTCAAAAGTTTAATTATGCTATGAAAAGAGCACAAGAACTTAATCCCAAACGTTATTGCAATTTATTTGACGGCAATCATTTTTCATTAAAAGTGCTTGAAAATAAAGAGATTAAAGAAAGCTATTGTAAATATTGCAGCGAACACGAAAAAGTTGCACAAGAGTAATTATTAATTAATTTTAATTGATGACAGAAAAGATACTACACGTTGAAGCCATTGACCCACTTGAACTGTTCGGAGTAAATAATACTAAACTTGATATAATAAAAAAAGCATTTCCTAAAGTGCAACTTATAGTTCGCGGACACGAAATAAAAGTTATCGGCGAAGATAAACACATTACCGATTTTGAAAATAAACTTAAAGAGATAATTAACTTTTTCGATAAATTCAACAAACTGTCCGAAGACGATATTTTACAAATATTAAATGCTACTGTTATATCATCGAATCACGATGCTCAAGACGATTTTATTCTTTTCGGTAATCACGGAAAACCAATTAGAGCACTAACAAAGAATCAGAAAAAACTTGTTGCCGAAAGTTATAAAAACGACTTGCTTTTTGCCTTAGGACCTGCCGGCTCGGGAAAAACATATACAGCAATTGCATTGGCTGTTCGTGCTTTACGCAACAGAGAAATAAAACGTATTGTGCTAAGCCGTCCGGCTGTTGAAGCAGGCGAAAGATTGGGATTTTTACCCGGTGATTTAAAAGAAAAAATAGACCCCTATTTACAACCGCTGTATGATGCCTTAAATGATATGATTCCCGCAAAAAAACTCGAAGGATATATCGAAGAGGGGATAATACAAATAGCTCCGCTGGCTTTTATGCGTGGGCGAACCCTTGACAATGCTTTTGTAATTCTCGACGAAGCTCAAAATACTACAGCATTGCAAATGAAGATGTTTTTAACACGGATGGGGCTTAACGCAAAGTTTATTGTTACAGGCGATATTACACAAATAGACTTGCCTAAAATTAGCGACAGCGGACTTATTAAATCAATTAAAATACTGCAAAACATTTCGGGCATAGGAATTGTTAAACTTGACGAAACCGATATTGTAAGACATAAACTTGTAAAAGAGATAGTAAAAGCATATGAAGCTAACCACGATGAAAATCGTTATTCTCGACAACACAAGTAAATAAATACAATTAATGTAATAGTTAATAATCTTCAAACTTATAAAAAAGTTAATATTAAAAATCAAATAAATATGGATAAGGCAATAATTGAAACTAATTTTAATTTTCCTAAACAAAAGAGTGTTTATAAAGGAAAAGTTCGTGATGTTTACAATATCAACGATGAACATTTGGTAATGGTTGTATCCGACAGAATTTCGGCATTCGATGTTGTATTGCCTAAAGGAATACCTTACAAAGGACAAGTATTAAATCAAATAGCTGCCAAATTTTTAGATGCTACGGCAAATATTGTCCCCAACTGGAAAATGGCAACTCCCGACCCGAATGTTACGATAGGAATAACTTGTGAACCTTTTCCCGTAGAAATGATAGTTCGCGGATACTTGACAGGCAGCTCGTGGCGATTATATAAAAACGGAGGACGCGAAATTTGCGGTGTACCATTACCCGAAGGATTAAACGAACATCAAGCATTCCCTGAGCCTATACTTACTCCCACAACAAAAGCTGAAATGGGTTTTCACGACGAAAATATATCTCGCGACGAAATAATCAAGCAGGGATTAGTATCGGAAGAAGATTATATACAACTCGAAAAATATTCAATGGAATTATTTAAAAGAGGAACTAAAATTGCCAATGAAATGGGGTTAATTCTTGTTGATACAAAATACGAATTCGGCAAAAAAGACGGTAAAATTTATCTGATTGATGAAATTCATACTCCCGACTCATCTCGCTATTTTTATGCCGACGGATATGCCGAAAGGTTTGCCAAAGGCGAAAATCAAAAGCAATTGTCAAAAGAATTTGTTCGCGAATGGTTAATGAATAACGGTTTTCAAGGTAGAGAAGGTGATGTATTACCCGAATTAACAGATGATTTTATAAATCAAGTATCGGAACGTTATATTGAGCTTTACGAAACAATTACCGGTGATAAATTTAAAAAAGCCGATTTATCGTCAATAAATGAACGAATAGAAAAAAATGTGACAGATTATTTAAATAATTTATAGTCAAAAAGTTATAAAGGAGCGTAAAAAAAAGAGTAAAAAAAATGATTTTTTTACTCTTTTTTATTTGCACAAAAACATAATTGTTTTACTTTTGCACACCGTTTTGAGACAGTCAAGACGGTAAGTTCTCTTAAAAATGGTTGTGTTGTGAAGCCGATGTAGCTCAGTTGGTCAGAGCAGCTGATTTGTAATCAGCAGGTCGTGGGTTCGAATCCCTCTATCGGCTCAACTATAAAGTTCTTTTTATTATTATTGGGGAGATACCAAAGTGGCCAACTGGGGCAGACTGTAACTCTGCTGTCTTACGACTTCGTAGGTTCGAATCCTGCTCTCCCCACACATCTTTATAAGCGGGAGTAGCTCAGTTGATAGAGCATTAGCCTTCCAAGCTAAGGGCCGCGGGTTTGAATCCCGTCTCCCGCTCAAAATAAAAAAGACATTATCCTAATTCCTTTTTTGCATCATCCCATATTTTATCCATCTGCTCAAGAGTCATATCTTTAAGACTTTGTCCTTGTTTTATTGTTCTTTCTTCAAGATAATTAAACCTTTTTATAAATTTAAGATTAGTTCTTTCCAAAGCATTTTCAGGATTTATACCGTATAATCTTGCCGCATTTATCAAACTGAAAAACAAATCGCCAAACTCCATTTCGGCTTCTTGAGAATCGGGATTTTTTACTAATTCATGTTTCAACTCTCCAAGTTCTTCTGCAACCTTATCCCATACCTGTTCTCTTTTGTCCCAATCGAACCCCACACCACGCACCTTATCTTGAATTCGGTATGCTTTAATAAGAGCAGGCAACGATTTTGGAACTCCTTCCAAAACTGAATTTTTTCTGCCTTTTTCTTTTAATTTAAGCTGCTCCCAATTTTCCTCCACCTCTTTTGCATCTTTAACTTTTGTATCCGAAAAAATGTGAGGATGGCGATAAATAAGTTTTTGATTTAAATTTTCAATAACATCCGAAATATCAAACTCTCCTGTTTCGGAACCCAACTTTGAATAGAAAACAATATGCAAAAGCAAATCACCAAGTTCTTTTTTTATCTCTTCAAGATTTTTCTCCGTAATAGCATCCGATAGTTCGTATGTCTCTTCTATCGTAAGCGTCCTAAGCGTATCAAAAGTCTGTTTTTTATCCCACGGACATTGTTCTCGCAAAATATCCATTATCTCCAACAACTTCCCGAAATTTTCTTTATGCTTTTTCATAAATAATTAAATATTTTCTATTGTCCATGCAGAGTATGGTTTTTCGCTCCACTTTTGAATATTATTTTTAAACTCTTTGTTTAATTCCGACTCTCTGAAAGCACTCAAAGCATCTTCAGTTAACCATATTGTATAAACATGAAAATAGTTTTTGTCATCTAAGTCGGCAAAACAATCGGCATGATGATTGTTTTTGAAATTACGAACCTTTTGCACAAACGAGCCGATGTAATTTTTAAAATTATCATAGTCATCGGCTTTAATTTTAACCTTTACTATTCGTGTAATCATAAGAATTTAATTATTACGGGTGTGTTAATTTGAATATCTGCCAACTCTGCTATTTTGCCGTCTCTCATGGCAAATTCGAGTAAACCGGCGGAATTAAACAACGCCAAAACCTCTCCCCTTTCCACATCGGAATATTCGCTGCAAATTTTATTTACTTTATAACTGTCGCTTTTTACAGCCACAACAAACTTTTTGTCTTTTTTTAAATCATAAAACAACTGCTTGCTTATATTGGTAATAGCATTTTTATACGAATCAATATAAATAACTTGCCCTGTTATAACATTTTTGTCAACAGCAGGCATCATTTGCATAAATTGAGTCATTTCGGTAAACTCATCGCCAAGTTGTTTTATATCTGCACCATTTGCTATCATTACTGCTGCTTCGGCAAATATTGTCAGCTCAGGAAATGTTGACCGCTTAATTATGTTGTTTTCGTTTATTCTAACAACAATATCGGGCTTGTTGTCAAATATTAAGCTGAATATTCCTCCCGATGAACCTATAAAATACTGATTATGGATTTTTACACATACGGGATGTTGTTTCTCATTTATATTACTCTGAATACCTACAATATGAATTGTTCCTTGCGGATAATATTTATACACATTTCGCAAAATAAAAGCCGCTTGTGTATATTTAAAAGTGTCTATCTTATGAGTTATATCAATTACCTTAACATCGGTGCACTTGGCATAAAGCAATCCTTTAATTGCTCCCGTATAAAAGTCGTCGTTATGCCAGTCGGTTGTTAAGGTAATTATTGCCATAAATTTAATTTATTAACAAATGTAATTAACAATAGGCAATTATCAATTAAATAATTATTTATTATTGTGTCTGTTCATTACTTGCTGAATACCTATTACGGGAAAATCAAGAATAGCATCAATACTTTTTTGTATTCTTTCAGGCAATGTGTTTTTTTCTTCGTCAGTCCATTTTCCCAAAACATAATCAATTTGTTGCCCTTGCAAAAAATCGTTACCTATTCCGAATCGTAAACGTGCATAAGCATTTGTTCCCAACATTTCATTAATACTTTTCAATCCGTTATGACCTGCATCACTTCCTTTTGCTCTTATTCTGATTTTACCGAAAGGTAAAGCCAAATCATCGGTAATAATTAACAGATTTTCAAGCGGAATTTTTTCTTTTTGCATCCAATAATTAACGGCTTTTCCGCTCAAATTCATATATGTAGTAGGCTTGATAAGTATAAGTGTTCTGCCGCGATGTTTTAACTCCGCTTTAAATGCTCTTCGTGCATCCGAAAATGATATCTCTTTTTCTTTTGCCAATGCATCTAAAACCTGAAAGCCTATATTATGGCGAGTATTTACATACTCGCTGCCAATATTCCCCAATCCGACTATAAGATACTTCATCTGTTTAAAACGTATAAGTTATTAACTTGGTATTATTTTATCAAAATTACGTTAACATTTGATATAAAAAAAACCCTCTATGAGGGTTTTTTAAAAGATATTTAAAAAATAAAATTTATTCTTCACTTGTTTCAGCTTCAGCTTCGGTTTCAGCTCCGTCTTCACCTTCAGTTTCAGTTTGCTTAGATGATATTGCACTACGTGTTAATTTAACAGAAACGACAACAGCATTCTTAGCATCTAATAAATCAAGGTTTTTAAAATCCAACTCTCCAACCTTAATTGATTTTCCAAGCACTAACGGAGTAACATCAATATCCAATGTATCAGGGAAATCTTTTGGTAAACCGCGAACTTTCAGTTTACGCAATTTTAACATTAATTTACCTCCTTGCTTAACACCTTCGGCTAAACCATTAGTTTTAACAGGTATAGCAATATTAACTTTTCTATCATCTGCTATTTCAAGAAAATCAACATGTTCAATTGCATCGCTTACCGGATGAAATTGTATATCTTGCATAATTGCCTGATATTTTTTTCCGTCAATATCCAAATTTACAATATACACATTAGGTGTATAAACTAAATATTGGAAAGTTTTTTCTTCAACAGCAAAGTGAATATTTTTTTCTCCACCATACAATACACAAGGTACCATTTGATTGCGTCGTAACTCTTTTGTAGATTTCTTTCCTACACTTTTTCTTTCTGTTCCTTTAATATCAAAGGTTTTCATCTTTAATAAATTTTATGTGCTACCTGAGACCAAGTCTCCCATTACACGTTTGACAATAATTTTTGCGGCTGCAAAGATATAAAAATCAATTTAATTAATGTCTATAAATTAAAAAATAAAATTAGAACTTATAGAACGTTGATTGTAAACACTTTTAATAGTGTTGGCAAAAATATTTGCTACCGACAAAACAGTTATTTTATCACTTTTTTGTTTTAACGGAATAGTATTGCTGACAATAAGTTCTGTAATAGGTGATTTTTCGATACGCTCATATGCGGGCCCCGATAATATTGCATGAGTAGCCATAACTCTAACGGTTTTTGCTCCGTTATCCATCATTATTTCGGCTGCTTTTGTAATTGTACCGGCAGTGTCTATCATATCATCCACAATTATCACATTTCTGTCTTTTACTTCACCTATTACTTTCATATCGCCTATTTCATTGGCTTTTGAACGGCTCTTGTGACTAATAACAACAGGAGTATGTAAAAAAGACGAATATGCATTAGCACGTTTTGAACCTCCCATGTCAGGTGCAGCAATAGTAAGATTTTCAATATTTAAACTTTGTATATAAGGAATAAATATTGATGATGCATACAGATGGTCAACAGGAACATTAAAAAATCCCTGAATTTGGTCGGCATGTAAATCCATTGTCATAACTCTTGATACACCTGCAGCCTCAAGCAAATCGGCAACCAATTTTGCACCTATCGAAACACGTGGCTTATCTTTTCTATCCTGACGAGCATACCCGAAATAAGGTATCACAACTACTACTTTGTAAGCCGATGCTCTTTTTGCAGCATCTACCATTAATAAGAGTTCAAAAAGGTTGTCTGCAGGTGGAATAGTACTCTGTATAATAAATACATGAGAACCGCGAACAGTTTCTTCGTAAGCCGGTTGAAATTCACCGTCGCTAAAATGTTGCATACTCGTTTTACCGAGATTTACACCGTAATTTTCTGCTATTTCTTCTGCTAAATATTTTGTAGCAGTTCCCGAAAATAGTTTAATTGGAGCCGTTAAAGACATAAGGAATTGATTTTCTGAAAATTAATTTTTTAATTTAACTGTGTGCAAAATTATAATAAAAAATATATTTATTAATGATTTTAATTAATGTTATTAAAATAATTTATTTAATAAATACAAAAACAAAATCTTTTGATTTGTTCTATTTGTTAATTATCAACTTTTTATTTACCTCTATGTTATTATATTTTAAATGTAAAAAATAAATACCGTCGATTAAATCATTTAAATTAATATTTAAATAACTTTTTGTATTATTTTCAACTGCATAATAAACATTTCTTCCTGCAATATCAAAAACAGAAATTTCAATACTTTTATTAATAATATCTTCGGACTTAATTGTTATTATTCCTTCGCTCGGATTGGGATAAATAATAACATCGGATGATAATTCCGTAATAATTGAAGTTTCATCATCAAGAACAATATTAAGTTCTGTTAAATTTTTATCGGCAACATCAACCGCCGAAATAGTTTTGGTTTTATATCCCGATGCTTTTACAGTTATGTTGTAAGTTCCTGTTTTCAGGTAACGATAAAAAATACCGTTATGTGTAAAAACCGAAGAACTGTCTTTATCGTAATCAGCTATAAATATTTCAGCATCAACAGGCTCATTATCTTTATTTACAACTGTTCCTTTAATTCCGTATTGAGCCTGAGCAATAAAATTCAACAACGATTTATAATTTTTATTCCAAAATACCGGTAATTCTGATGCATCAACAAGTTTAACATCACTAAGTTCAGTTGTTATTTCCCTGCCTCGCAAAAAATATGTAACATAATCCTGACGACCTCCGGCAACAGAATACCAATCGTATCCGTTTGTTATTCCGTTGTTTTTATCGGTCATATAACCGGCATCTACAGCATGAACAGTGTCAACATATTCTCTACTAATATAAATAAACCAGCCGTTATCGGCGTGTCGTTGAGAGAATGTGTCCCAAGGATAGTTTAGCAATTCGGCTCCTCCGTGAAAGTTCATCGACAAATTAAAATGCCTGTTCTCCATAAACTCCATCATAGCTTTTGTTTCGGGTTGCCACTCTTTACCGTCAGGATGCTCGCCTTCTTTCGGGTCAGGAAAATTTCTGTTTAAATCTACATTGTTGGCATTAAATCTTTTAGCATCGCTTACGGTAGAATTATCATCGGTAAATGCTCCGTCGGGATTTGCCAGCGGATTGATATATAATTCAATATTTTCAACAATCTTTTTAATTATTTGAGCATCATCGCCCTTTACGGGATTTGAATAAACCTGCAAAATATAATCTGCCAACCTGAGCATTAAAACATATCCTGTAAGCTCATCGCCGTGCATTGAAGATGTATAAAATACTTGCGGTTCATTCTCATTTTCACTTACATTATCAGATATTTTAAGAGCAAGCAGCAGTCTGTTGTCTTTTGATGTTCCTATTGTGTCGAGTTTACATATTTCAGGATAATCGTTTGCCAATTGCTGCATCATTGCCAAATAAGTGCTGTAATCGGGATATGCATCCCAATTTTTCATATCGTCAATTGAATGAGCCATGTTAACGGTTAACTTTCTCGAAGGAGCAATTTCAGGTATAAAAGGTATTTTTAATTGTAACAGCTTATTGTAGTTTTCTTTGTTAAGATAAACTATTGCCCTGTCGTTTTCAACTTTATCAACCGACCACGATTGAACATCGGGAATATCGTTTAAATATTTTGCATCAAACGAAACTATTACTTCTCCTCGTTGTTCAAGTTGCAATTGCAAAGGCTGTTGTGCCATTACCGATACTGAAAAAATCAATAATATTAATTGCAGTATTTTTTGTTTTGCAAAAAAGATATTAATCATAAAGTAGTCTGTTATACGTAGTTATTTAATAACTATAAATTTATTTATTGTGTTAAAATATTAACAAAAGTAATGTTTTTTTAAAAAGATTATAATGCAATGTTTAACGACACATTTACATCTATTTATTTAATATATTTTTAAACCCGTCCGAAGCATATATTTTATAATTTCCGATAGAATCGGAATAGATAAAATACACTTCAAGATAATTTAACTTATTTACCAATTCTATACTTTTATCAACTCCCAATACCATAAATGCCGTAGCAAAAGCATCGGCAGTCATACAATTATCAGCCAACACCGATGAACTTAACAATCTGTTGCGTGCCGGATATCCTGTTTTCGGGTTTATGGTATGCGAATATTTTATACCGTTTTTCATATAAAATTGTCTGTAATTTCCCGATGTAGCCAAACTTTTATTGTTTAAACCTACTATTGCCTGTAATTCGCGATTCGATGCTGTTACATCATCAATGGGTTTGTCGATACCTATTTGCCAAAATTTACCTTTCGAATTTTTACCTTTAGCTCTAACCTCTCCTCCAATTTCCACCATATAGTTTTCAATACCCTTTTTTTCAAATAATTCTGCAACCACATCAACACCATAACCTTTTGCAATAGCACTAACATCAAGCATTATGCCCTTATCAGCTTTATAAATTTTATTATCTGTAAGTTTTATTTTATGAAAACCGACAAACTGCATCAACGAATCAATAAAATTACTGTCAACATTTTCTGTTTCGTTAAAACCAAATCCCCAAGCATTAACAACAGGTGCAACTGTAATATCAAAAGCCCCGCCGGTAATTTCCGATACATTTTTTGCTTTATTAAAACAGGTAATAAAAAAACTGTCAACTGTTACAGCAGTATCATTTCTGTTGATTCTGCTTATTATTGATGCAGAATCGTAAGTATTCAACGACTTATTAAACTGTTGCAATCGGGTTAATATTTCTTGCTCCAAATTTTTATCACTTTCATAAATAATATGGTAAGATGTCCCGAAAATAAAACCTTCGTTTCTGATATATTCTTTTTTAGAACATGCAGTAAAAACAAACAGTATTAATAAAAATGGTAATAAATTTTTAATCATAATTTTAAAATTTACTGCAAAGATAAATGATTTAGACCCAAACTATGCAATAGAAAACGAAAATAGTTTTCTACTGCATAAGTCGAATTAAATTACGCAGATAAAATTCTGCATAAAAAGATTATCAGTAACCATTGATTTTAATTAGTGGTATAAAAATACAAACACCCACAACGCCGCAGTCATCTTTTAAACAATTTTGCAAATACTTTTTGGTTCTACTACGAATTTAGTGGGTAATTAATATAACCATTCAAATATTATGCTTAATAAATCTTTATATTAAACTGTAAATAATTATACCAAATAATATTCTTTTAAATGCTTATCCGCATACTTACCCAATCAACTCTTCCGCCCTTACAGGGCTGAGTTTCACAAACCCACATTAAACACAGGGCGTTGCCCTGTACTAATGTTTTAGAGGCTTTCAGCCTCAAGTTTTCAAACTTTAGGCAAACAAGCGGATAAGCATATTTATTTAACCCAAACTATGCAATAGAAAACAAAAATAGTTTTCTATTGTATAGCGATAAAGAACTACATCTATTTTGGACAATAATCAAAATGGTGTATTTCTAAATCGGGGTTAACCCTTACTAAATGCCGTAAGTTCACTATTTCACAACTCCTACTGCATAAGTCGGGTTTAATATTTAACAATTTGATTTATTGGTATTT
>Ga0256846_1000527_pt1 | contig 15293 bp, 15 predicted proteins | sample TevniametaG_FD_189098 | JGI IMG/M metagenome (GOLD analysis project Ga0256846, IMG submission 189098) | Tube worm associated microbial communities from hydrothermal vent at the East Pacific Rise, Pacific Ocean - Tevnia | ecosystem: Host-associated > Annelida > Integument > Unclassified ...
CACTGGCGGCAGGGCCAGGCCGTAGCGGTTCACGTCCTGGGAGAGGATCTCTGTCGGGGGACCGTCAAGAACGATTTTTCCCTGGTGCAGAACGACCATCCGGTTGATGTCCGGCAGGGTGGGGGCCAGGCGGTGTTCGCAGATCGCCACGGCCGTCCCGCGCTGATTGATGGATATCAGCAGCTGCCGCAGCTGTCGAACGTGCATGTGGTCAAGATTGGCATAGGGTTCATCCAGAATGATCAGCCGGGGCCGGAGCGCCAGACAGGCGGCGGCGGCAACGAGGTATTGTTCACCGCCCGACAGGGTGCGGGGCGCGCGTGGCAGCAGCTTCGTCAGCCCCAGGTCTTCGGAGACCGTCATAATGCGTACACGGATTTCTTCCCGCGGCAACCCCAGGCTTTCCAGACCGAAGGCGATTTCCCCCTCGACCGTGGCCCCGAACAGCTGGGCTTCCGGATTCTGGAAAATCATGGCCACCTCGGAGAACAGATCGCCGAGGGTTCGGTCCCGGGTCGATACGCCGGCAACATTGACCGTTCCCCGCATGCGGCCGGTGTAAAAATGAGGGATCAGTCCGTTGAACGTCCGGCTCAGGGTTGATTTTCCGCAGCCGCTGGTGCCGCAGATCAACAGATAGTCACCGGTACGGATGGACAGGTTCAGGTCTTTCAGTATCCAGACCGGACCCGACTGGCGGTACGAATAGGAAAGGGCGTCGGTTTGAATGATGTGCCGGCAGCTCACAGTGAAATGATATCGTTTTTTTCAAGCAGTTTTAACGCCAGCATGCCGAGTATGGCGCCGGCAATGGTGCTCCCCAGAAAAGAGGGCATCAGGGCCAGCAGCGGGATGGCCTTTCCCATCAGGACCGGCGCCACAACCAGGGCGCTGACGACCGGTGCGATCAGCCCGGTGCCGATGATTTCGCCTGCGGCGGCAAAGTATCGATGGCGGCCGAGGCGGTACAGGAGACCGGCCAGAAAGGCGCCGATCATGCCGCCGGGAAAAGCAAGCAGCGTGCCCACCCCCATGACATTGCGGAGGGTGCCGATGACGGCGGCGATGAGGGTGGCCCAGCCGGGACCGAGTAGAACCGCACCGATGACATTGACGAAATGCTGGGTGGGATTGATCTTGGCAATGCCGACCGGCAGCGATGTATACGGAGAAAGGGCCACGCCGATGGCCGTTAAAATAACGGCGTAGGCGACCTTGCGGGTGGGTTGCATTTGTATCATTTTTGTTTCCTGATGAGCAGTCAACGGATTTCGCCGGTGCGGGGCGGTATGTTCCGGGGCCGGCATCCGCAGGCATTTCCAAAGGCGCGGGCGGCGCGAAGCGGATCGGGGGCCCGGGTGATAAAACTGATCACGGCCGCACCGGCCGCACCGGCCGCACGGCAGACGGATACGGTGTCGGCCGTCATACCACCGATGGCCACCATGGGCAAGGGCGATACAGCGGCCACTTCCGAGAGCCCGTCCGGTCCGCAGACCGGCTTGGCATCCGCCTTGGTCCGGGTGGCGAAGGCCGGGCCGGTACCGATATAATTACAGACGGTCAGATCGCTTTTTGCCAGTTCGTGGCGATTGGAAACAGACAGACCGATCAGGGCGTCCGGCCCCAGGATCTGACGGGCCAGCCGGGGCGGAGTGTCGTCCTGCCCCAGATGGATACCGTCGGCAGCCAGGGCCCTGGCGAGGAGGATATGGTCGTTGACCAGAAAAGGCACCTGGCTCTGGCGGCAAAGATCCCGAACAGCGGCGGCCTCGGCATAGTGGTCCAGGGTAAATGCCTTGTTCCGGTACTGGACGGCCGTGGCCCCGGTTGAAAGGGCGAGGCGCACCTGGGCCGATGGCGGGAGGGCCGCGCCGTCATGGTCGGTAATAAAATAGTATCTCAGGCAATCACGGATTTTTTCCAGTTCCATCCTGTTTTCCTCAGTGGTCCGGGCCGACGGCCGGTGGTTTCTGGGCCGGGCGGCTGAAAAAATTAAAAGCGCCGGCGCTGGTCAGAATGAACAGGCTGCCGACAGCCAGTCGCGTGCCCGGCGTCTCGTTTAAAAAAATAATACCGAAAATGGATACGAAAATCACTTCGCTGGTCATCAGCAGTCCGCCTTCCCAGCTTTTACAATAGAGAAAACCGGTGGTCATCAGCAGCTGGGCTGCTACCGATGTCAAGACAATGCCGCCGATAATCACCCAGTCCATCCCCCAGCGGGGAATCTGCGGCGCGGCAAGAAAAGGGCCCATGCAGATGGCGGCGCCGATCAGGCAAAAGTAAAAGTAAATCATGATCGAGGAGTGGGTCGCCCGGAGTTTCTTGATGATGGCAATCGTCAGGCCTGCAAAAAAAGCGCCCACCACGGCCATGATCTGCCCCGGCAGGGTGCCGGCGAGGCTGAAATCGAGGATGATGGCCACACCGACCAGCGCCAGGAGGATGCAGCCGATTTCGGCCAGGCGAATCCGTTCGCCGAAAATCAACGGGGAGAGCAGGGCGGCAAAGGCCGGAAAGCTGTAAAACAGAACCATTGCCGTGGAAAGAGGCAGGCTGCGGATGGCGATAATACAGGCCACAAAGGCCGCTGAACCGGTCAGGCCGCGGATGATCATCAGCTTCGGGTTGGCCGGTTTAAACAACTGCCGTCGCTGTCTGGAAACAGCCACCAGCACCAGAACGCCGCCGATAAAGCGATAGGCCGCGATATCCCATGTCCGATAGCCGGGGCCCATGATTTTGATCAACAACCCTAATACGGCGAACAGCAGGGATGCGGTAAGCATTAAAAGGATACCTTTCAGCGGCTCCCTTTTGGCATCCCGGGCGATCTCCGGGCTGGTGATCGGGGCGGGTGGAATGGCGGTAGCGGCAGCTTTTTGCATGGCAGGTCCGGGTATGATTGCTTGACGAACGGGTTTTCGATGCTAAAATAGTAACAACTGGGTAAAAATACAATAATCCCAAATCAATGGTGTCAAACCCAGATAACGTATGTGAATCGGTAAAACAACATAATATCGCGCGGGCGCGATATCGGAGCCTCGATTCCACAATTCCGGGAAAGTACAGGATGGCGCTTTCGGCGGCACAGAAAATAGAGCGGTTTTACAGCCGGTTTCAGGGTGATGATAACGTGCTCATCGTCATTGTGGCGGATCCGGATGCCATGGCCAGCGCCATGGCGGTCAAGCGGCTGTTATGGCGCAAGGCGGCAACAGTGGACATGGCCGCCGTCAACACGGTGGACCGCCCCGACAATCTGGCCATGATTCAGCGGCTGGGCATTAAACTTCAACCCTTTGCCGATATAGACCTTTCGGCTTATTCCCGATTTGTCATCGTCGATTCCCAGCCGAATCACCACGAAGCGCTGGGCCGGTTTACGCCGGACGTGATTATCGATCATCATCCCGATACCGGATGTCAGGCGCCGGTGACCGATATCCGGCCCCAATACGGTGCGACGGCCACCATCATGACCGAATATCTGCGGGCCGCCCGGATCAAACCGTCGACCCATCTGGCCGCCGGGCTGCTGTACGGCATTAAAACAGATACACGCAATTTCGAGCGACAGACCATAATCGAGGATGTGCGGGCGTTTCAATACCTTTTCCGGTTTGCCAATCAATATCTGGTCAACAAACTCGAACGCGAGGAAATCAACATTGCCTATCTGAAATATTATCGGCGGGCAATTAACGTGAAACGCAAACGCAAAGACTGGGTTTTCGTTCACCTGGGAAAAGTGGAAACGGCGGATGTCTGCGTGCTGATCGCTGAATTTCTTCTGCGGGTAAAGACCATCAACTGGAGTGTTGTCTCCGGCATCTGCGATCAGAAGCTGGTGGTGGTGTTCCGCAACGACGGCCTGCGGAAAAATGCCGGCCGGGTGGCCAAGCTCAGTTTCGGTCGGCTCGGTTCCGCCGGCGGGCACAAATCGATGGCACGGGCGGAGATCGATCTGGCTGAATTAAAATCGCAGGTGGCCTGCCGGGATGACACAAAAATGGGCCGGTGGATCATGCGTCAGATTCAAACGCGGGCACACAATCGCAGGTAAAAATGAAATATTATCCCATTCAGCTGGATATTGCCGGAAAGCGGTGCCTGGTGGTCGGCGCCGGGTCGGTTGGTACGCGGAAAATCGATGGCCTGCTGGCCTGCGGTGCCGATGTGACCGTGGTGAGTATCGCCACCACCCGCCATGTTGATGCGCTTGCGCATGACGGCCGCGTGACCTGCTATCACCGGGCTTACCGGGCCGATGATCTGGACGGGATCTTTCTCGTCATCGGCGCCACCAATGATGTGGCCCTGAATCGGCAGGTTTACGAAGATGCCGGCGACCGCAATGTTCTGTGCAATATTGCCGATCAACCGGCATTGTGCCATTTTATCCTTCCCGCCGTGGTCCGGCGGGGCGACCTGGTCATTGCCGTCTCTACCTCCGGCCAAAGCCCGGCCCTGGCCAAGCATATGCGCCGGAAGATGGAAAAAACCTACGGTGAGGAATATGCGCTTTTTCTTCGGTTGATGGGGAGAATCCGTAAAAAGCTCCTGGCCGCCGACCATGCCCCGGAGGCGCACAAGCCGCTGTTTAACGCCCTGATTGACAATGGCCTGCTGGAAATGATCCGGGAAAAACGGTATCAGGACATGGATGCGTTGCTGGCTGATGTGCTGGGGACGGAGTTTGACTGGAAATCATTAATGGCGGAATCTGTCAATCGGAACTAACCAATTTTAGGGAAACCCCATGGAAATACTGGTTCTCATGGCTTGCGGGTTCTATTTTCTGAGTGCCGCGGGATACCTGCTTTACCTGATTTTTCAGAAGGATGCCCTCCAGCGGGCGGGTTTTTATCTGCTGCTGACCGGGTTTGGCTGCCATACCATTGCCCTGGCCATGGGATGGGGGCAGAGCGGGCATATGCCGGTGCGGAATCTGTACGAGACATTGCTGGTGGTCGCCTGGGCGATGGCTGGCGCGTTTCTCATCTTCAGCTGCCGGTCACGTATGAAAATTTTCGGTATTTATGCCGCGCCGTTTATTACGCTGGTCATGATCATCGCCACCCAGGTGGCACGGGTGCCGGTGAGCGCCCGGCCGGTTTTCAACAGTTTCTGGCTGATTGTTCATATTCTCACGATCTTTCTGGGGGAAGCCGCCCTGGCGCTGGCCTGCGGCGCCGGCGTCCTCTATCTGATTCAGGAACAGGCCATTAAAACAAAAAGCCATGGTTTTTTTTACAAGCGGCTGCCCTCTCTGGATCTGCTTGACGGAACGGGGTATGCCTGCCTCATGACCGGATTTACCCTGATGACCTTCGGGCTGGTGACCGGAATTATTTATGCCAAATCGGTGTGGGGACGTTTCTGGGGCTGGGACCCCAAGGAAGTCTGGGCCGGTATTACCTGGCTGCTCTATGCCGCTTTGATCCATGAACGCCTGACGGTGGGCTGGCGGGGCCGCCGATCGGCCATTCTGGCGATCATCGGTTTTGCCGTGATTGTGTTTACCTTTTTAGGCGTCAACTTTTTTCTTCACGGCCATCATGGTGAGTTTACACGATTTTAATTACTAATAAAATAACTGGCCGCCGAAAAACAGGGGCGGCCGGGTATACATATTATCGAAATATTGACCCCCTTATGCAGCAGATTATCCTTATTGGCTTGAACCATAAAACCGCGCCGGTCGCCCTGCGGGAATGTATTGCCCTGGCGCCCGACGAAACCATCGATACCCAGGCCGGACTGCATGCCCACCCGGACATCAGCGAAGTGATTGTGTTCTCCACCTGTAACCGGGTGGAAATTTTAATGGCCGCCCGCGACCGGGAAAATGCCATCCAGCTGGCCAAGACCTTTCTGGCACGGACCAAGAAAATTTCCGTTGAACAGTTCGAAACGGCCCTGTATGCCCACCACGGCAACGATGCCGTCCGCCACCTCTTCCGGGTTGCGGCGAGCCTCGACTCCATGGTGGTGGGCGAGCCCCAGATATTGGGTCAGATCAAGGCGGCCTATCTGGCCGCCACCCGGCAGAAGTGTTCCGGGCCGCTGTTGAACCGGCTGCTCCATCGGGCCTTTTCCGTTGCCAAGCGGGTGCGCACCCAGACCGGTATCGGTGACCGGGCCGTGTCCATCAGCTTTGCGGCGGTGGAGCTGGGGCGTAAAATATTCGGCTCGCTGAAAGAAAAAAAGGTGATGCTCATCGGTGCCGGTGAAATGGCCGAACTGGCCATGGAGCATCTCGTGCGGCAGCAGGTGGGGGAGATTATCGTCGCCAATCGGACATTTGACCGGGGGCTGGCGATTGCCCGCCGCTTTAATGGCCAGGCCATTCGTTTCGACGAGTGTGACGCGTATCTGAAAGTTGTCGATGTCATAATCGGCTCAACCGGCGCGGAAGAATACGTCATTACCCGCGACCAGGTCAAAAAATCCCTGCGGGGCCGCCGCAATCGGCCGCTTTTCTTTATTGACATTGCCGTACCCCGCGACATTGATCCCCGGATCAATCATCTGCCCAATACCTTTGTGTATGATATTGATGACCTGCAGGGGGTGGTCGAGGAAAATATCAGGGACCGCAAGGAAGAGGCGGCCAAGGGCGAGCGGATCGTGGAAGAAGCCACTCTCCAGTTTGCGGACTGGTACGAAAGCCTGAACGTGGTGCCGACCATCGTGGCCCTGCGCCACAAGGTGGAATCCATTGTCGACGGGGAAATCCAGCAGACGCTTTTATCACGGCACGGCATTCTGGACGAAGATCGGGCGGCCATCGACCGAATGCGCAATGCCCTGGTTAAAAAAATATTGCATCACCCCACGCTGTTTTTAAAAAAGAATGGCTGCCAGAAAGACCGGACCGTATATCTGGACGCCGTCCGCAAGCTGTTTGATCTGGACGGCGATATCTGATTTAATTCAACGGGTTACAATTAATACAAATGGCGGCTTTACATTTTTGATTCAATAATATATTATAACAGATTCGGAAGAGAATACTTTGAGAGACCGTTGAAATAAGACATACGCTGTTTCGGGAGGGACGGTTTTTCGCTGACAGCTGCGTTTTCTTTCAATAGTCCCCATGCGTTGATAGAGGGTTGCCATGAAAAAAGAAGACATCGAATACTTCAGAAATCTGTTAAACACACGGCTGGAAGAACTGGTAAGCCATGGCGACGATACTGTTTCAGGGATGACGGTTCCCAAGGAAAATTTTCCAGATCCAACGGATCGGGCCACCCTGGAGACAGATCGAAACTTCATGCTGCGGATTCGGGATCGGGAACATAAGCTCATCAAGAAGGTCAAAAAAGCCATCGCCCGGATCGAAGATGGATCTTTCGGTGAATGTGAAACCTGCGGTGAGCCGATTTCCATCAAACGGTTAAAAGCCCGGCCGGTGACAACCCAGTGCATCGAATGCAAAACCAGGGAAGAAGCGCAAGAAAAAGCTCTTGGACTCTAACCGCCACGGGGCAGTGCGCCCGGGTATTGATTTGCATATCCATTCCACGGCGTCGGATGGTACGGTTGCACCGCTTGATATTCTTGACGAAGCCCGCCGTATCCCTCTGGGCGCCGTTGCCATTACGGATCATGATACGCTCGCCGGTGTCCGGGAAGTGCTGGCAGCGGGGAATCCTGTTGATATTCCCTTTTTAACCGGCATTGAAATCAGTATTTCGCCACCCCGCCCGTTTCCCATCCAGGGAAGCCTGCACCTTCTCGGCTACGGCATGGCAGTGGATGATCCCGATTTAAATCAGGCGCTGGATGAACTCCGCCAGTCGCGGGACAGCCGCAATCCCCGTATCATCACGAAGCTCAATGCGCTGGGCATTCGTCTTTCATATGATGACGTCTGCAGAGAAGCCGGCGACAGCCAGATTGGCCGGCCGCATATTGCCACGTGTCTGGTCAGAAAAGGATATGCAGCCGATATTAACGACGCCTTTAACCGGTATCTCGGAACCGGCCGTCCAGCGTATGTGAATCGTCACCGGATTGCTGCTGCCCGGGCGATTGCGCTGGTACGGGCCGCCGGTGGTATTCCGGTACTGGCCCATCCGGATTTATACGGCTTGCCGGATTCCGGAACACTCGAAAAACTGATCAAAGTACTCGTCGATGCCGGTATGATGGGTATTGAGGTGTATTACCCCGGCCACAGCGCGGCGGTGGTCCATCATCTCGAGACTATCGCCGGGCAGATGGATCTGTTGATGTCCGGAGGGACGGATTTTCATGGCGATTTGAAGCCGGATACCCGCCTGGGGGTGGGGACAGGCGATTTCTTTGTTCCGGTGGCGCTTTACGAAAAATTACGGGCCCGGCTGGCCCAGATGCCGGCCGGCCAGGTGTAAAGAGGATGCATGGGCGGTTGCAAAGAAAAAAAACGGCCGCAATCGAATCGGGGAGACGGCCCGGATCTGCGGGCCCCGGCCCAGCTGGAAACGCAGCTCGGATATCACTTTAAAGATGGACGGCTTCTGGAAACAGCGCTGACCCATCCCACCTATGCGCATGAGCATCCCGCTCCGGCGCAGGCAGACAACCAGCGGCTCGAATTTCTGGGCGATGCGGTTTTGAATCTGATCGTGGGACACCTGCTGATGATGCATGCCCCCAATGCCCGGGAAGGGGAGTTAACCCGGATGCGGGCCCGTCTTGTTAGTGAAACCGGGCTGTGTGCCCAGGCACGGGAGCTGGACCTGGGGGCTTATATCCGGCTCGGTGCCGGCGAGCTTGCCACGCATGGCCGGGAAAAGAAATCGATCCTGGCCGATACGTTGGAAGCCGTTATGGCCGCTGTCTATCTTGACGGCGGGTTCGCGCAGACATTTACCATTGTTCAAAATTTATTCTCCCCCCTGCTGGGCGCGCCGGAAAATGATACCAAGACCGCCCTGCAGGAGCTGGCTCAGAAGAAAATGCGGATGGCGCCGGTGTATCGGGTCCTGGGCGAAACCGGCCCGGCCCACGAAAAAATGTTTACCGTTGAGCTGATACTGGGTGATATTATCACCACCGGGACCGGGAAAAGCAAAAAACGGGCTGAAAAATCAGCGGCGGGAAAAGCGCTTAAAAAATTATCCAACCGTGAAGACTGACATCTCTCCGCGGATTATTCCGGTATTTATACCCCACGCCGGCTGTCCGCATCAATGTGTGTTCTGCAATCAACGGGCCGTTACCGGTTCGGACACGATGGCACCGGCGGCAACGGCCGTTGCGAAGGCCATGGCAACCTGTGCCGGGCGCAGGGAAACAGATCCGCGTCCGGCGCAGATTGCTTTTTATGGCGGAAATTTTCTCGGGCTTCCCCCGGAGACTGTGGTCGTCCTGCTGGCGGCCGCTGCCCGGTTTGTTGAATCGGGCCAGGTTGACGGCATCCGTTTTTCAACCCGGCCGGACACGGTCAGCGTCGATACACTGGCGCTGATCAGCCGTTATCCGGTGGCCACCGTGGAAATCGGGGCCCAGTCCATGTCGGATACGGTGCTGGCCCGGTCCCGCCGGGGACACCGGTCCGGCGACACCATCCGGGCGGTGCAACTGTTGAAAATGACCGGGCTTGAAATCGGGATCCAGATGATGGTGGGCCTGCCCGGTGATGATGACTCGACGGCCATTGCATCCGGGCAGGCCATTGCCGCCCTGGTGCCTGATTTTGTCCGTATCTATCCCACGGTGGTTCTGGCGGGCAGCCCGCTGGCCCGGTGGTACAGGCAGGGCCGGTATCGGCCGCTGGGTCTGGAAGCGGCGGTCAATCTATCCAAAAACCTGCTGATTCTCTATCACAATTGCCATATTCCGGTCATCCGCATGGGTCTGCAGGCGTCCGCCGAACTGGACAGCGGTCCGTCCCTGCTGGCCGGTCCCTACCATCCGGCCTTCGGGCATCTGGTGTATGAAGCGCTTTTTTTTGATGCCATCTGCCGTCGGCTCAGCGGACAGCGGCAGGGCCAAGGCGTTACTATTGCCGTCCACCCGAATAATCAGTCGAAACTGCGGGGATTGAGAAACCGCAATATCAAACGCCTCGAGGCCCGGTTTCAGCCGCAGGGTCTCACAATTGAAACAAATGCCGGTCTGACGCCGGAGGTCGTCGTTGTCAATGGGCACGCCTGCCCGGTGTATGACGGTCCCGGCAATACGGAAACTGCTGGCGGAGACGCCCGATGCGTCTGAGAAGTATTCTGATGGCGCTGGCCATCCTGGCCTTTCTTTCAGCCTCGGTGGGCGGGCTGCTCTTTTATTCTTCGATGCGGGCAGATGCCCTGGCCGAAGCCGAGCTTCGGGTGTCCTCCCGCCTGGAGATGATTAAAAAAAACCTCTCTTCCTACCTGTCGGAAAATATTAAACCAGTACGGACGCTGGCCGGCATGCGGGCACTGCGCGGCAGGCTCCGGGCACCGGGCAATCTGGAATACATCCGGCGGGCAGATGAAATTCTCGACCACTTCACCCGTTCGCTGGATGTGGGCGTCTGCTACCTGATGGACCGGGCCGGCACGACGATTGCGTCGAGCAACCGGTACGATCCTCACAGTTTTGTCGGCAAAAATTTTTCCTTCCGGCCATATTACAAAGAAGTTTTCTCCAGCCGGCCCGCTACATATCTGGCCCTGGGAACCACATCGAAGAAACGGGGAATCTACTTCAGCTATCCGGTATTTGGCGAACAACGAAAGACGATTATCGGTCTGGCGGTGATCAAGGCGCCCATCGAAAATATCGAAAAAAGCCTGAAAACCCTTGCCGGTGAAATTATTCTCGTGGCCGATCCGCATGGGGTTATTTTTATTTCCACCCGAAAAGGATGGCTTTACCAGACGATTTTTCCGCTCTCTGCCGCGCAAAAAGAAGACGTTGCCACCTCCCGGCAATTCGGCGGGGGGCCCTGGCCCTGGGTCGGCCTCAGGTTTGACCGAACGACGGCAACCGGCCCGGCCGGGACGGCCTATCTTCTTCATCAGACGGCGCTGGCTCATTTTGAGGGGTGGACTATTTATCACCTGCAACAGGTCGATACCATTGCCCGGGGGATTTCCCGCCCCATTATCCGGATCGCCGGCCCGGTTATCTTTTCCCTCTGCATCCTGATCGGTCTGTCGGTATTTCTGTTATACCGCAAGGCCAGTCATGACCTTTTCCGCAGGCGCCGGGCCGAAGAAGCATTGCGGGAGAGCGAGGAACGGTACCGGTCTCTTTATCATGACACCCCGGCCATGCTGCACTCCATCGATGCCGAGGGACAGTTGATCAGCGTCAGCAACTACTGGGTTGAAGCCATGGGGTATGCGCCGGAAGAAGTGATTGGTCGAAAACTGACCGATTATCTGACGCCTGTTTCCCGGTATCACGCAGAAACAGAGGTTATTCCGGAATTTTTCAAGACCGGTTTTTGCCGGGATGCGGCATATCAGTTCGTGAAGAAGGACGGGGCCGTTATCGATGTACTTCTGTCGGCGATTGCGGTGCGGGACAAAGAAGGGCATATCATCCGCTCACTGGCCATCTCCGTGGACGTGACTGAACGTAAAAAAGCGGAAGGCGCCCTGCGCCGGGCCAAGGAGCAGTTGAGCCGGTATTCCCGGGATCTCGAACGGCAGGTTCGGGAGCGGACCCGGGAAATATCGGGTATTTTAAAGTATACGCCGGATGTGGTGTATATTAAAGACCTGGAAGGGCGGTACGTCTTGATCAATGCGCGCTATGAAGAGATCCTGGGGATGGATATGGCCCGGGTGCGGGGCCGCACGGATGCCGATCTTCTGCCGCCCGATATCGCCGGGCAGTTTCGCGACAATGACCGGCAGGTCTGCAAAAGCGGCCGGCCCCTGCAGGTGGAAGAACGGTTTCCGCACACGGACGGCGTGCATGTTTATCTGTCGGTGAAGTTTCCACTGTACGATGACCCGGGCGATGGCCAGCCGGGCCGGATCAGCGGGGTCTGCAGCATCTCGACGGACATCACCGCCGAAAAACAGGCGCGGGACCAGTTGCGCCGATTGTCGGCCGGGGTCATGGCGGCGCATGAGGCGGAGCGATCGGCCATTGCCCGGGAACTGCACGATGAATTGAGCCAGGTGTTGACGGCGCTGCGCATGGATGCGGCCTGGATGGCCGGCCGCCTGAAGGATACCGATGCGACCGCCGCCAGACGGGCCCGGACGATGAGGGATCTGATCGATCAGAACATCGAGGATGTCCGCGGCCTGGCTATCCGCCTGAGGCCGGGAGTCCTCGACGATCTGGGGCTGGTCGATGCCCTGGAATGGCTGACCACCGATTTTGAAAAACGAACGGATATCACCTGTGTCTACGAGCATCACCGGATTCCCGATCTGTCCGAAACGACTGCCACGGCCGTATACCGGATTACCCAGGAAGCTCTGACCAATGCCGGACGGCATGCCGGCGCCGATCATGTAACGGTTCGGCTGGCATCCGGAAAAGGGACGCTGGTTCTGTCGGTCATTGATGATGGCCGGGGGTTTAATGTTGCCGGCCTGACGGAATCCGCTGGTCTGGGCGTGGTCGGCATGCGGGAGCGGGCCACGCTGGTGGGGGGGCGGTTGCGCGTATCCTCCCGGCCGGGCCGGGGCACGCAGGTGCATCTGACCGTTCCATTGACAGGAGAAAAAGCATGATTCGCGTTCTGCTGGCTGATGACCACAGCATTGTCCGGGATGGTCTGCGACGGATCATCGAAGAGGACGGCAAGATGGCCGTGGTGGCCGAAGCGGCCGATGGCCGTGAAGCCGTGGCCCTGACCCGGCAGGTTCAGCCAGATGTGGCCGTGATCGATATTTCCATGCCGGGGCTGGACGGACTCGAGGTCACCAGCCGTCTGGCGGTGCATTTTCCCGACCTGCCGGTGCTGATTTTAACCATGCACGAAGAAGACCCGTATATCATCCGTGCCATTGAGTCCGGCGCCAAGGGGTATATCACCAAACGGTCTGCGCCGGAACAGCTGGTGGATGCCATCGTCAAACTCCACCGGGGCGGTCGATATCTGACCGAAGCGGCCACGGAGGTCCTGGCCCTGCATGTGGCCAAAGGCGAAACCGGGCGCTCTCCGCTGGATGCATTGTCGATGCGTGAACTGCAGGTCCTGCGGCGCCTGGCCAAAGGCCGGACCAACCGGGAGATTGCCGAAGCCTACGGCATCAGTGTTAAAACCGTAGATACCTATCGCGGCCGCCTGTTGAAAAAGCTCGGTCTGCGGAACAATGCGGAACTGTCCCGGTTTGCGATTCTCAACAAACTGATCGATGCCTGACGGCGGTCAATGGTCCGCCTGTAAGAAAAATTCTGACAAAAAAATCAGAAATAGTCCAATTGACAGGGATGTTATTTTGCGGTTACAAAAGTAACAGTCCATTTTCCGGCATGGGTTTTCTCTCCAGATGGAAATGGCCGGCCGCATGGGCGATTTGCAGGAGATATACGTTATCATCCGGGGCGGCACCGCCGTGCCGGTTTTCAACCGGCGGCGATACTCAAAAATAAACAGCCTGTGTGTATTTTATCCACCCAAAAGAAGGAGAAAGAAATGAAAAGACTATTCTGTTTTCTGTCCATTGCGGCGTGTTGTCTGCTGATTTCCGTGCCGACGGTCTCGGCCAAAAAGAAACCGTTTAAAATCCGGTTTTCCCATGTGGTGTCGGAAAATACGCCCAAGGGCTGGGGCGCCAAGGAATTTGCCCGCCGGGTCAATGAAGAACTCAAAGGCAAGGTCGTTGTTAATGTTTTTCCCAATGCGCAGCTGTACGGCGACAATCAGGCCATTGAAGCCCTTTCCGCCGGGTTTATCGAAATGGCGGCGCCGTCGTCAGCCAAATTTGTCGGGTCCGTACCGGCCCTGCAGTTGTTCGACATGCCGTTTCTTTTCAAAAATCTCGATGCGGTTCACAAGACCGTTGACGGTGAGATCGGGGATGAAATCCGCACCCTGTTCGAAAAAAGAGGCCTCGGCATCAAGCTGCTTACCTTCTGGGACAACGCGTTCAAACAGTTTTCGTGCAATACGCGTCCGCTGATAAAACCGGAAGATTTCAAAGGCGTTAAATTCAGAATCATGAGTTCCGATATTCTTGAGGCCCAGATGAAGGCCCTGGGCGCCGTTGGTCTGAAACTGCCGTTTTCCGAAGTGTACAATGCCCTTGAGCAGGGGGTGGTCGACGGCCAGGAGAATACGGCATCCAATATCTTTACGAAAAAATTTCATGAAGTCCAAAAATATCTGACGTTTTCCAATCATGGCTACCTGGGGTACGCGGTGATTATCAACCAGAAATTCTGGGACAAACTGCCCAAGGATATCCAGGCGGCCCTGTCGAAGATCCTGATGGAAGTAACGGTCGAAGTCCGCAAAAAAGCGGTGGAACTGGACGAGAAGTATGCGGCCCAGATCCGGGATTATGCCAAAAAGGGCGGCAAGCTGCAGATATTTGAACTGAATGCCGATCAGATCAAGGCGCTGCAGAAAGCAGTGTCGCCGGTTCACAGTCAGTTTACGGATATTGTACCGGCTGCCTGGATCGAAAAAATCAAAGGCATGTAACCCCAATAAAATCCATTGTGCCCGGAAAATAGATATTTTCCGGGCACCTATATTGACAGGTAACGCCATGATGATGCGTAAAATTGTTCAAATATGGGATAAACTGGAAGAGATCCTGATTGTCATTCTGATTTCAATTGCGTCGTATCTCTCGTTTCAGGAAGTGATTTTAAGGTCGGTTTTTAATACCGGCTGGAGCGGCTCATATGAGATTACCATCATGGCGCTGATCTGGTGCACCTTTATCGGCGTCAGCCTGGGGATCAAGGAAAATGTTCACATCGGCGTTGATCTTTTGATCAATAAATTTCCGCCTAAAGTCAAACAGCTGTTTGTCTACCTGTCCATTGCGTGCTGCATCACTTTTGGCGCGGTCATCGCCTACGAAGGGTATCAGTTTACGCACTTTATCAGCAAGAGCCACCTGCTCTCGAGGGATCTGCGCATTCCGATGACATGGGCCTATATGTCAGTACCAGTGTGCGGTGTGCTGGTAACGCTGCGCTTTATCGAGCGTCTGGTGTATGTCATGCAGGGCAAAACATTTGAGCACGATAAAATGGCCGAACTTTCCGAGGAAGAAAAGAAAATTGTGGCAGGAATGCAGGCACAGGGAGGCGTATAAATGGAAGTCGGCTTAACCTTGTTTGTGGTCTTTTTTGTTTTCCTTCTCATGGGGATTCCCCTG
>Ga0256846_1000528_pt1 | contig 15289 bp, 12 predicted proteins | sample TevniametaG_FD_189098 | JGI IMG/M metagenome (GOLD analysis project Ga0256846, IMG submission 189098) | Tube worm associated microbial communities from hydrothermal vent at the East Pacific Rise, Pacific Ocean - Tevnia | ecosystem: Host-associated > Annelida > Integument > Unclassified ...
CAAAGGCATTGGAGAAAAAAAGGGAGGAAAAATATAAAGTTTAATATACGTGTATCTGCAAATCTTCATGCAAATATTGTTAGTGCTGCTATGACTGAAGGGAACAGTCTGAATCAATGGATTGTTGACGTTATTATTAATTCCTTGGCTCATGCAGACTAACCGGGAAAACAGTCTGAAAATTAATAAAGTCTTTGTCTGTAGTAAAAACAGGCATTTTACGTCTTGATGAAATTGCACAGATGAGAAAATCAGTATTCGAACCCTGAATTCCCTTTTTTCTTGCCGCATTAAAATATTCTGCTGCCAATTCATAATCTTGTGCATCCAGAACAATATCATCAAAGGGTTGAAGATGTTGTTTTAAAGTATCAAATTGTTTTTTTAATTTTATACCACTTAAAAGTTCTTGCCGGATTGGACCCGCTAACTGGACACGAACTTCATCTATTAAATGTATCAACTCTTCAGTGTACGAAGTTTTCTCAACATTATTTTTTCTAAGTGCCATTGACCATATACAAGTATCGACAATAACTTTCATTTTACAGCTCGTTGTTGTTTGTAATCATAATCTTTAGAAAAATCTATTGTATGAAAAATCTTAAGAATTTCAACCTGTTTTCTGCGCTGGATATATTCATGCAGGGCTTCTGTAACAACACTTTTTTTGGTTCGATGTTTTCCAATCAGTTTTGCTTCTTCTATCAAAGAATCATCCAATGCTAGATTTGTAGCCATAATAATACCTCTATTTTATTTACACATCAATATAAGTGTTTTGATGTGTAATGTCAAATCGTATATTTTCTATATTGTTTCAGACAAGTCAACAAAAAAAGGTGTTAGTTTATCATTTCTGTTAAAAGGCTTTTGCCTGTGCCTGGATTGCTAAAATTTTATAATTAAATTTCAAATATCAGTGATATTGATTTTTACAGGATGATTAACGGATTTGATTTTTCATCATGTGTGTGTGATCTGAAAATTCAGAAACCGTCCTGCTTGCTGAATATACCTGTGGAATATCACATATAAAGTTATGGGAAAAATATTAAAAGGATTTCCTGAACAACCTCTTATTATTGGAAGATAATGTTATTGTGAATCTAAGTGTTGCAGGATTAAAACCGCCGATTTTATATCAAAAGCCTGGATATAGTATAATTCTAAACCGGCATGTTGATTATACCTCTATGTTGAAATGAATACCCCTTCATGCAGAAAATGGGGATAAAAATTGCTGTGAATCTTTATCATAACTATCAATATCTGGATAACCAGTTGTAAATTAATAAAAAATCATTGACGGTTTTATGATACTAATGCCTTGACATTTATGGGTAAATGTAGTTTTATTAATGAATCATTATTCATTAATTATTATTTGCATGGAGTAAAATATATTTTGCCAAAGGATAAGTCAAGGAAATATTATGAAATATTGAAAAGTGCAGGTGCTGTGTTTGCAAATCTCGGATTTCATAAAGCAACAATATCCCAGATTGCCAGGGAGGCTGATATTGCTGACGGGACAATTTACCTGTATTTTAAGAACAAGAATGATATTCTCTACCAATATATAAGCTATAGAACCGAGGCAGTCTTTAAAATCATGCGCAGTGCCGTGGGCGAGGCTGGCAAAGCAGAGGAAAAACTCAGAAATCTCATAAAATGCCACCTGGAGCAGTTCCAGCTGGATCGGGACATGGCCGTTATATTTCAATCAGAAACAAGGTATAGAAGAGATATTGAGCCCCAGATGAAAGATATTTCCAAAATGTATCTGGAGCTTCTTTCAGATATTATTGAACAGGGACAGATAGAAGGAGTCATGAGGCAGGACCTTTTTGTGGGCCTTGCCAAACGCTATGTTCTGGGAGCTGTTGAAGGAGTTATAAATACATGGGTTGCAGCAGATGGCAAGTATGATCTGGTTGCCATGTCAGACCCTCTTGTTGATCTTTTTTTAAATGGCTTAAAAGGCCCGGGATAAACAGGAAATATATAATAAATCCCATACATAAGAAAAATCCGGTTTTGCTTGACGAACAAGGTTTTCTTTATTAGAAATTTAAATTATATTTTTTAAGAGTTAAAAATAATTAGGAGGTTTTCATAATGGTGTTATATGGTCCGGCAGGTTACAAGTTGTTTGGTCTTATCCCCGGAGTTCTCATATCTTTAATAATTGCTGTGGCAGGAGTAGGTATCTTTGCATATATTATTGTAAGGCGCATTGCCCCCCTGGTGCGCTCCAAACCGGATTGCAGAACAGATAATATTCCGGAACGCATTAAAAGAGTGCTTGTTATCTGGCTTGCCCAGTACAGGCAGCCCAGGTATATGCTGGCAGGTGTCCTGCACATCATCATCTTTGCAGGTTTTCTTATTTTATCCATAAGAACCCTTTCCCTTGTGTTTGTAGGATTTTCAGAAGGGTTTGAGATCCCGGGATTTGGCGGTACCCTGGGGCATGTCTACTATTTTTTCAAGGACTATGCTGCCACTTTTGTCTTTTTTGCATCTGTTATTGCAGGTGTCAGACGTGGGATTTTCAAGCCTGAAAGATATGCAGTTCCTGCAAAATATGGTAAGGATCATACAGGAGAAGCAGTGTTTGTCCTTTTTATTATTGCACTTCTCATGGTTTCAGAGAGTCTGTATGAGGCATCCGGTGCTGTTTATGAATTAAAACGCATAGGGGAGAGTGAATTTCTCGCCCCCTTGTCCCTGGGCTGGATGTTTAAGGGTGTTATATCCGGATTTTCCTTTAAGACACTCCAGAGCATACATATTCTAATGTATTATATCCATGATATTACATTTTTCTTTTTTCTCTGTTTTCTGCCCCTTGGAAAGCATTTCCATGTTATTACATCTCTTTTCAATGTCTTTTTCATGAGACTTCACAAGGGCAGAATCAAACCTGTTGTATACGGTGTGAGTGATGCAGAACTGGATGACCTTGACTCCTTTGGTGTAAAAAAGCTTGAGGATTTTACATGGAAGCATATGCTGGACTTTTATTCATGTGCAGACTGCGGCCGGTGTGCTGATCAATGCCCTGCCAATGCAGTCGGCCGACCCCTTTCACCCCGGTTCATCACAATTAAATCAAGGGATCTTATTTTTAAGAACTATCCTTTGTCAGGGAAAATATTCAAGAGTGAACCATTGATAGGTACTATTTTTACAGAGGATGAGATATGGTCATGTACAACATGCGGTGCCTGTGAAGAAGAGTGCCCGCTTGGCATAGAGTATATTGATAAGATAGTTGATTTAAGAAGGGGCATGGTTGACGAGGGAATGGTGCCCCAGAGCCTTCAAAAACCGTTAAGCGCCCTTGAGAAGCGAGGCAACCCCTATGGCAAGATGGAGAAAAAGCGTGCTGACTGGGTAAAGGATAAGGAGTTCAAAGAAGAGTGTGAAGTTAAAATCCTTGAGAAAAAGAATAAGGCTGAAGTCCTGTACTTTGTTGACAGCATAACTTCCTATGATGACAGTATTCAGCAGATTGCAAGAAATACATCGAAAATACTTTCCAAAGCAGGAGTGGATTTCGGTATCCTTGGAAAGGGTGAGAAAGACAGCGGTAATGAGGTCATTCGCTTTGGTGAGGAACTTCTTTTTCAGGAGCTTAGGGATAGTAACATTGATGCCATTGAAAAGTGCGGCGCAAAAACAATTATTACGGCTGATCCCCATGCCTTTAATACTTTAAAAAATGAATATCCTGACCTGCCGCCTGTTAAACATATAAGTCAGTTTGTTGCAGAACAGATTAATTCAGGGAATCTTACCCTTACGGCTGCTAAATATCCTGACAAGACCTATGTATACCATGATCCATGCTACCTTGGACGTCACAATGGAGTCTATGATGATCCCCGTACTGTTCTTGATTCCATTAACGGGTTAAACAGAGTCGAACTGCTGAAGAGCAGGGACCGCTCCTTCTGCTGCGGCGGCGGTGGTTTAATGCTCTTCTATGAACCAGAGGAAGAGGTCAGAATGGGTGTACTGCGGGTTAATATGGCAGCAGAAGCAGGAGCCAGTGTCATTGTTACAGCATGTCCTTTCTGTCTTGTTAATATCGAAGATGCAATCAAGGTGGCAGGGAAAGAAGGAGAGATGGAAGCCATGGATTTTACAACCCTTGTGGAGGAGCATCTTGCATAAAGTTTTATTGGAATCGTGAACTTTTAAGTTTAATTTAAGTTGGAATAATAAATTCGGAGGGAAAAATGGAGATTTTAGTTTGTATCAAACGGGTGCCTGACACTGCTGAAAATGAGTTTGAACTCAACAGTGAAGGTAATGATATTGATCGTGATGATCTTGTATATTCCGTTAATGAATGGGACAACTATGCAGTTGAAGAGGCAATCCAGATAGTGGATGAGCATGGCGGCAGTGTTACTGTGGTCAGTGTGGGTGATGACGAATCAGAAGAGGTTTTGAGACGGGAAATGGCAATGGGCGCCGACAATGGTGTTCTGCTTTCCGATGATGCCTTTGAAGAATCTGACTCCAGAGGGATTGCAACTATTTTAAAGGCTGAGGTTGAAAAGGGAAGTTATGATCTGATTCTCACAGGAGCCCAGGCAGATGACGGTGCAGCAGAAGTAGGTGGAATGCTTGCTGCAATGCTTGATCTGCCCTATGCATCCCTGGTGAATTCCATTGACATTGAAGATGATAAAAAGATCAGAATAGGAAGGGAGATTGAGGGCGGCAACAGGGAAATGAACGAAATTGAGCTCCCGTGCGTACTCTCCATCCAGACTGGTATTAATGAACCTCGGTATGTTGGTATCCGTGGCATAAGAAAGGTTGCTAAGATAGAAATACCTGTCAAGAGTGCTTCGGATCTTGGTATTGATGCAGGCTCCGTGGGAAAAGAAGGGGCAAAAATGAAGAAAATTGATTACTTTGTACCTGATCTTGGTGAAGGTGCTGAAATGCTTGAAGGCTCAACAGAAGAAATTATTGAGCAGCTCATTGAAAAATTGAAAAGCAAAGGAGGGTTGGCATAATGGCACAGATATTTGCATATATTCCCCACCATGACGGTGTGGCCGATGATGTAGCATATGAATTTCAATCAGCAGCAGGTAAACTTGACAGTGGAGCCCAGGTCACGGCAATTGTTACAGGCCATGGCGACACATTGGATAAAGCTGCACAAGAAATGACCGGATATTACAAGGAAGTTATCAAGATCAGCAGTGACGATCTTGCTTATCCCAATGCAGAAGTTGTACGCAAAGCCCTTTGCAGCATACTTCCAGCCGATGCAATTGTACTTGCTGCCCATAATACATTTGGTATGGATCTTGTTCCCGGGTTGTCCATTAAACTTGATTCTGCCTGCGCTTCTGATGTCATGGATTTTGAAGACAGCGACGGATCAGGTGTAACGGTTATTCGCCAGGTACTTGGTGGAATCGTGAGCACCCGCAATAAACTTGATATCTCAGGCGGTGCTGTTATTACCATCCGCCCGGGTGCGTTTGCCCCTGATGAAAACAGCTCTGCCGGAGGAACTGTGGTTGACAAGTCAGGAGAAGCAGGTGACCTTTCAGCCAGGAGACGTTTCCTTGAAATAGTCGAGGCAGAAGTGGGTGATGTTGATATTACAAAGTCTGATGTGCTTGTCTCCATTGGACGCGGCATTGAGGAAGAAGATAATATTGAAATCGCCCAGGAACTTGCCGATGCCATGGGTGCAGTTGTTTCGTGTTCTCGTCCAATAGTTGATGCAAACTGGCTTGAAAAATCACGTCAGGTCGGGACTTCAGGCCAGACAGTAAAACCAAAGGTTTATCTGGCCCTGGGCATAAGCGGATCATTCCAGCATCTTGGCGGACTTAAGGGCGATCCCTTTATTGTTGCCATTAACAAGAATGCCAATGCACCCATATTCCAGGTTGCTGATGTGGGCATTGTGGAGGATATCCTGGAGTTCATGCCTGAACTTACAGACAAGATAAAAGAACTTTAATTCTATTGTATTTAATAGAATTTCCCAGGCCGTACAGATTCTCTTTTCCTCCTTTTTTACTTAGAATCTGTACGGTTTTTTTTAAAATTGCTTTTGCTTGATTTTTAGTATTTAGTTCTTATAATAATTATTTATATGCATTCATCTTAAATTCCATGGCCGGAGGCAGATATAATGGGTGGTCTTTCGAAAAGTATACGGGCACTGTTTGTTATCCTGGTTGCTGTACTGATTGCCGGAATTTTATTTATTACCAAAACAAAACCTGAGAAAATAGAACGGCAGGAGATGGCACCCCTTGCCGAAGTCATGGTTGCAGAACCCTCCACCATTGTTATGAAGGTTGAAACATTTGGGACTGTAAAACCCAGGAAATCAGTCAAGATAACCGCAGAAGTGCCTGGCAGAATAGAATATATAAATCCATTGTTCAAGCAGGGCGGGTTTTTAAAAAAAGGTGAATTGATTTTAAGGATTGATCCGCGCTCCTATAAGTTCAACAGTGATGCCTGCAGAATCAGAATACGCCAGGCAAAGGCAGATATAAGCCGGCTGAAACAGGAGATCAGGAATTTAAAATCAGACCTTATCCTTGCAGAAAACAACCTTAAACTCTCGACTAAAGAGTTGAACCGCATATCAAAACTTGCCCGGGGCAGCTATGCTTCCAAAAATATGCTGGACAGTGTTGAAATGGCACATCTTAAGGCCACAATGCAGGTTCAGGAAATTAATAACCGCCTTGCCCTGACAGATTCAATCATGGAACAGAAACAGAGTATCCTCAAAATGGCAATGGTTGAACTTGAAAAGGCAGACCTGGCTCTGGAAAAGACTGATATTAAAGCTGATTTTGAAGGCTATGTCATGGATAAGCTGATTGAAGAGGGAGAGTATGTCAGGACAGGTCAGATACTTGGCCGGATATATCTTAAATCAGAGCTTGATGTTAATATAAGCATACCCCTTGAAAAAATGAAATGGCTTGACCCTGTCATGGAAAACGGCATGGTGCCGGAGGTGGAAATCAGAATGGCAGGTTCCTCTGGTGATGGGACAAGGGTCTGGCATGGAAAAGTAGCAAGGGTTAATGCCAATATCGATGAAAAGACAAGAACCCTTCCCATGATCATTGAAATAGATGGCGGCAATAATGGCGGTACTGCCCTCCATGGATTACGTCCCGGAACATTTGTTAAGTGCAGTATCCAGGGACAGGAGTATAATAATATTTTTATCCTGCCAAGGTATATATTCCGCGGTACTACTCTTTTCCTGGTAAAAGACAACCAGCTCAGCAGCCGGGAAGTGACAATCCTGCGTAAGTTTGAGGATAAGGTTTATGTAAATACCGGCCTTAACAAGGGTGATAAAATATTGGCAATTCCAATTCCCGGAGCAAGGGAAGGCATGAGAGTAAAACTTAAGAGTCAGCCCAGGGGATAAATCTGAATGAAAGCTTTGGGAAAATGGTCAGTTGAGCACAGGGTCACCATAAATCTTCTCATGGTGTTTGTTATTGTGGCAGGGCTGTTGACTGTGAATACCATGAGAAGGGAGCTTTTCCCCCAGTTTGCCCTTGATTTTATTTATGTGGAAGTTGTCTATCCGGGAGCAACTCCCCTGGAAGTCGAAGAGGGGATATGTCTTAAAATTGAAGAACAGCTCAAGGGTGTTGAGGGTCTGAAAGCAGTGCATTCCAAGGCACTGGAAGGAGTTGGGTCTGTATTTCTGGAACTTGAGAAGGGCGTTGATGTAAAAGAGAAGCTCAATGATATTAAAACTGAAGTCGATCTTATTGATTCCTTCCCGGATGAGGCCAGGGATCCTGTTATAATTGAGATTAAACAGAATGACCCTGCCATTACCGTTGCAGTGTATGGTGATGTTGATGAAAGAGTACTTAAGGAGTGTGCTGAAAAAATAAAAAACGACCTTGTGAATACTGATGTGATATCCCTTGCCAAAGTACTTGGTACAAGAGATTATGAGATTTCCATAGAATTATCCGAACAGAACATGCGGCAGTTTAATATCTCCTTTAATCAGGTTGTGAGGGCTGTAAAAACAGGTAGTATTGATCTGCCCGGGGGAAAAGTCAAAACCAGGGGACAGGAGATCATTGTCCGGGCCAAGGGTAAGCTTTATACGGGTGAGGAGTTTGAAAGAATTCCTGTTCTTACCCGGAAGGATGGAAGCCAGGTACTTTTGGGCGAAATCGCAAAGGTGGTGGACGGGTTTAAAGATACAGACCTTGGTGCAAGGTTCAATGGCAAACCCGCAGCACTTGTGAGGGTTAACAGAACCTCCACCCAGGACACCATAGAAATCTCAGAAACAGTGAGAAAATATGTTGCTGAAAACAGTGATAAACTCCCTGCCGGAGTTCACCTTGCCCAATGGCAGGACCTGGCAGAGATGGTCCAGGGAAGGATTGATCTTCTCCTTAAGAACGGCACCCAGGGTATTATTCTTGTTTTTATAGTTCTTGCCCTGTTTTTAAACCTTGGCCTTGCTTTCTGGGTTGCAGCGGGTATACCTGTTTCATTCATGGGAGCATTCATTATTCTGCATTACATGGGCGCTTCCATTAATATGCTCTCTTTATTTGGTTTTATCATGACACTTGGCATACTGGTGGATGATGCAATTATCATTGGTGAGAATGTATATTCCCATTATTCCATGGGGAAAACGCCAAAGCAGGCAGTGATAGACAGCATGGAGCAGGTAGGAGGCCCGGTTGTCATGGCGGTTCTTACAACAATTGTTGCCTTTACCCCCCTGATGTTTATTGCAGGTGTAATGGGGAAATTCATGTCCATAATGCCCCAGGCAGTCATTGTTATCCTGGTTTTTTCACTTATTGAGGCATTGATTATACTTCCTGCCCACCTTGAACACTCCCTTGCAAAATCTGATAAATTTAAAAGACTTTTCACATGGCATGAAAAAATAAGGGCTGTTGTTGAAAAAAAACTTGATGGTTTTATTGATAACACATATACCAGAATTCTTGCCTATACTGTTAAAAACAGGTATTTTACTTTGAGCATCGGGGTGGGTGTTCTCATTATCAGCATTGGTGCCCTTGCAGGGGGACATATCCCCTTTGTATTTTTTCCCAAGGGTGACAGTAACTGGGTTACGGCAAAGATTATCTATCCCCAGGGAACCCCCTATGAAGTAACCTGTAAAAGTATAGAATATATTGAAGATGCTGCAGTCAAGCTTAATGAACGTTATAAAGGTAAGATTGAAACCAGTGAGCCCCTTGTGAAGAACATTTTTTCCCTTGTTGGGGTCATCCCCAGGCAGGACTGGTCACCAGGGGTTTACGGAGCCCATTGCGGAGAGATCTCCATAGAAGTTCAGCCGGCAGCCAGCCGGCCCGGGTTTCCAGTGACTGATATAATCTCAGAGTGGAGAAAACTTGTTGGTAATTTACCCGGCACTGAAGAGTTGACCTATTCCATTCTGAGCGGTGGACCTGCGGGAAATCCCATTGAGATACAGCTCATAGGCAATGATTTTGCCAATCTTACTGCTGCAGCCGAAGATCTTAAGGCAGAGATTGGAAAATATCCCGGTGTTTTTGATGTTACAGACGATTTCCGTCCGGGAAAGATGGAAAAGAGGATCACTATTAAAGATGGTGCAAGGTCTCTGGGCATCACCATGGCAGATATTGCTCTCCAGACAAGGCAGGCATATTATGGGGATGAAGTTCTGCAGATCCAGCGGGGAGAGGATGACCTTAAGGTGGTTGTAAGATATTCCGAGGATGAAAGAAAGAGGATATCTTCAATTAAGGAGATGCGGATAAGAACTTCTGACGGCAGGGAAATACCCCTTGGAGAAGTAGCTGATATTACTGAAGAGAGAGGCTATTCTGTGATAAACAGAGTTGACAGGAAAAGGGTTATTACCGTTATTTCAGATATTGATGAAAATATCGGCAACTCAAGTAAAACCGTAAGGGACCTTGAAGAAAAATTTTTAAAGAAACTTGTGGAAAAATATCCCGGAGTCACCTATGATCTGGAGGGTCAGACAAAACGGACAAAGGAGTCTGTTGAAAGCCTTAAGACAGGATTTCTTTTTGCTCTGATGGTGATATTTCTTTTACTTGCAAGCCAGTTCTCTTCCTATATCCAGCCTGTAATAATAATGGCAGCCATACCATTTGGACTTGTGGGAGCAGTATTTGGCCATTTTATAATGGGTTTTCCCATTACCATCATAAGTTTTTTCGGTATTGTGGCCCTGTCTGGTATTGTTGTTAATGATTCTTTAATATTAATTGATTTTATAAATTCAAAAATAGAGCAGGGAGAAGATGTTGTGAATGCTGTTATGGAGTCTGGCAGGAACAGATTCAGGCCGGTACTACTCACATCGGTTACAACCATTGCAGGGCTTTTTCCCCTTCTGCTGGAGAAAAGTTTTCAGGCCCAGTTTTTAATACCCATGGCAATAAGCATCTGTTTTGGACTTATTGTTGCAACATTGCTTACTTTGGTTTATGTTCCTTCTTTATACATGATAGTGAAAGACGGTTCCGGGATCATTAAGAATCTGTCGGGCCGTTTTTCAGGAAAGTTTTTCCATGATTGATTTAACCGGGGCTTGAACAGACAACTGCCATGAAAGTGATGAATAATAATAATCAGAAAACGAGTGCTCCCATTGGTGTATTTGATTCCGGTATAGGAGGGCTTACCGTTGTAAAACATTTAAGGGATCTTCTGCCCCATGAGGATATAGTATATTTCGGGGATACAGCCCGGCTGCCCTATGGCATTAAATCAGAAGATGTTGTTAAACGTTTTGCCTTTGAAGACAGCCACTTTCTTCTGGAGCATAATGTCAAGATTATTGTAGTTGCCTGCAATACTGTTGGTTCCACTGCAATTCATCTTTTGGAAAGGTATCTTGATATCCCGGTAATAGGCGTTATGCAGCCCGGAGCCGATGCCTGTGTAAAAAAAACAAGGAACAGAAATGTAGGGGTAATTGGCACTTCAACCACAATCAGATCAGGTAAATATAACCAGAAGATACTCGAACTTGACAGTGGAATCAAGGTGATTGACCAGGCATGCCCTCTGTTTGTCCCATTGGTGGAAGAAGGCTTTTTCGAGGATGAGGCAACCCATCTAATTGCCAGGCGGTACCTGGATAAGTTCATTGAAAACAGTGTTGATACCTTAATCCTGGGCTGTACCCATTACCCTGTCATTAAAAACGCTATACAAAGAATAGTGGGTAAAGATGTTATTATGGTAGATTCCGGTGAAGAGACTGCAAAATTTGTAAAATCATTTCTTGAATCCAATGGTCTTGCAACTGACAATAAAACCAGGTCCAGCCTGAAGATTTATGTAAGCGATCTGTCCCACAAGTTCCAGGAGATTGCAGAAAGGTTTCTGCAAAATTCCCTTTCCCATATAGAAACAATTGATTTTGAACAATTTCTCATGGGAAAGGGCAAAGAGTTCAGGGATTATATCAATGGAATACTAATTAAAGAGTAAGGTTGTATTGTATCTGTTATTCCAGGTGTTCTATTCATCAAGCTCGCGTTCATGTATGCCAGGCAGATATAGCAGCCCGTTTGATAAGGTTTTCAGCTGATAATTAAATTTCTTTTTTGCATAGAATTTTCCAATCATGGCGTAAGCGCTTGATATTACAAGAAATAATAGGTCTATATTTTATCTTGAAATATTGTATAGTTTCAGTACCAAAAATGCCGGGCAGGCTTCAGTTCACGCAAAGAATTCTGGAATCAAATCCGATGTACTTTCCGATTCATGGTATTTGAAAGTTGGAAAATACAACAAAAGGCAAAAAAGTATTTACTTATCAGTAATCAAAACATGAATTTGCAGTATGCGGTCATATACATGAACATTCCGGCCAATGTGAAACAATCGGCAATATCCCAATCATTGAGGCAGGACCAGATGGATATCTATATGACTATGAATTACAATGATCTGGTCTGTTTAATGTAATTTTACTCGTAGTTTGTAATAAAAATACCTGAAAAAATCAGTATCATGGTAAAAAAATGGAGCATGCTTATACTTTCATGCAAAAAGAAACAGGCTGAGAACCCACTGAACAAAGGCAATGTATAATATACCATGCCTGCTCTCGATGCCCCGAGAGCAATAATGGCTTTATTCCAGAGCACAAATGCACACAATGAGGCAAAAATACCAATATAAAGTATTGCCGGGATTGTTGTCATATTTAAAAAAGATTGGGGGTGGATAATATGTTCATAAATAAAGAACGGGGATAAAAACAATAATCCAAGTAGAAAAGTAGAAAATTGTAAAGCTTTGATACTCAGGCCTTCAGGCTTATTCCTCAAAAAAAGGCTATATGTTGCAAATATTATGGAAGCAATTAACATCCATACATCTCCAATATTAAATGAAACCCCTGATAATCCTGCAATATCTCCTTTTGTAATCAGAAAAAGGACACCAGTCAAAACAAGGCTTATCCCAAACCCTTTTTTTATTGTGATCAATTCCTTATATAAAAATCTTGAAAAAATAATAATAAATATTGGGAAAGTAATGGCAATAAGGGACAAATTCATGGCTGTTGTCTTATGCCCTGCAAAATAAATCAAAGTATTAAAAGTGGTAATGCCGAGCAAAGAGGTGATGGAAAAATACCCCAAATGATCCTTTATTATTGACCATTCCCGAATAATATTTTTAAATGCAAAGGGTGCAAAAACGATTACTGCAACAGACCATCTGTAAAATGCAAGGCTGACCGGCAGGATATTATCACTCAAGCCCCTTGCAACGATAAAATTACCTGACCATATGGCAGTAGCAGCAATAGCAAACAAATATCCTGCAAAAGTTGAATAGGTTTTCAAAGCATCAGCCATTTTCTACTTCTGATTTTTGATTAGAGTCAAAGTCATAAAAAACGCTATACAAAGGATATTGGGTCAAGATGTTATTCCAGGTGTTCTATTCATCAAGCTCGCGTTCATGTATGCCAAGCAGATATAGCAGCCCGTCCAGACCAACTTTGGAAAGAGCACTATCTGCTTTTTCCTTGACAGAAGGTTTTGCTTCAAAGGCAACTCCCAGTCCTGCAAGGGATATCATGGGAAGATCATTGGCTCCATCTCCCACAGCAATTGTCTGGGCCAGGGATATATTCTCCTTTTTTGCAAGCTCCTTTAGAAGTGTAGCCTTTTTTTCACCGTTGATAATGTCACCTTTGATCTTACCTGTTACAATATTATCTTTAATATCAAGTTCATTGGCAAAGGCATAATCAAGATTGAGCTTGTTTTTAAGGTATTCACCTACACAGGTGAAACCACCGGAAATAATGGCAATTTTATATCCAAGTTTCTTTAAAATTTTAGTCACCCTTTCAGCTCCTTCGGACAGGGGAAGCCTTGCAGGCATCTCTTTAATTTCATCAAGGGTGATACCCTTTAAAAGAGCAACTCTCTGTTTAAAGCTCTCGTCAAAATCCATTTTTCCTTCCATGGCAAGGGTTGTAATCCTGGAAACCTCTTCTTCCCTGCCTGCAATTTTGGCAAGTTCATCAATGACTTCAGTCTGAATAAGGGTTGAATCCATATCAAAAACAACAAGCTTTCTGTTCTTCCTGTATATATCATCAACCTGGAATGACACATCTATGCCTGCAGCTTTTGATATGTTCATGATATCTTCACGCATCTTATATGCGCTTTTTGGTGTTCCACTGACAAATATCTGGATCGCGGTGATGTGTTCTGGATTGTCCTTTTTCAGGGAGACCCTTTCCGACAGTCTGGTAATGGTGTCAATATTAATATCATGGTCAGACATCACGCCGCAAACCTGGGAGATCTGCTTTGCAGAAAGCTCTTTGCCCATGAGTATCAGAATACGTCTCTGTTTATCCTGCTCAGCTGTCCAAACCTCATAATCCTCCAGATCAACAGGTTTGAAACTGACCTTAAGTTTATATTTATGGCCTTCAAATAAAAGGTCCTTTATGATGGCAGAGGATTTCCCGCATTCCGGTATTTCAATGAGAACACCAAGTGATATCTGATCATGGATAACTGACTGGCCTATATCAAGTATTTTTGCATCTGCATTTGCAATGATTCCAGTGAATATTGATGTAAGTCTTCTTCTGTCCTTGCCTGTTATATTTACAAGTATAACTTCTCCCATTTTATCTGTCCTGTTTCTATTCTTTAAAATCAGTTTGTTGTGATAAATTCCTTAAGCTTGTCAAAAAGTGTGTCCGGCCATTCTTCTGCATACAGGAACAGTTGCACCTCTTCATCTGTAAGCCTCTGTTTGATGATGGGAGGCAGGCTTTCAAAAGCTTGTCTGCGTTCAGGATCTGCTTTTTTTTTCTTGTTTTTTTCTTTTTTTCTGACCATGCCCTCTGCTCTTGTCTGTTTCCATATTAAATTATATTGCTGCTGGCTTTTTTATTTAGTAACTTGTATATTAATTATGCTTTTATAGGGCATGTATCATTGATATGCAAGGAAAAAGATATGCAGGAAAAAAAATCCGGAATTTAATAAACAGGAGCAGTAGAATGGATATTACTTTTTATGGTGCGGTGAGAGAAGTCACAGGTTCAATGCACATGTTGAATGTGAATAATGATAATATTCTTTTGGATTGCGGTATGTACCAGGGACGTCGTAAAGAGAGTGCACTGAAAAACAAAAGTTTTCAGATCGATCCTAAGTCCGTTACCAACATGGTTTTATCCCATGCACACATTGACCATTGCGGGCGTATCCCTTTGCTTGTTAAGAACGGGTTCACAGGCAGGGTTATATGCACACGAACCACTGCTGATGCCTGTAAATATCTTCTTCTTGATTCAGCCCATATCCAGGAATCAGATGCAAATTATCTTAATTATAAGACATTGAGAAGCCATCTTTATAAATTAAAGGATTCAAAACAGAGTGGACTTACAAATAAGGAAAAGGGAAAGATCTCACGGCTTCTTAAAAAAGGGCGGCATACACTGGATGTGGATACCATACGGAAAATGATGCAGGAGTATGAGCTTGAGATAGTTGAACCCCTTTATGATAATGATGATACCCTGGATGCCCTGGAGTATTTTGACAGCTATCCATATAATACCCCTGTGACAATTGCCAGGAATGTAAGTGTCAGCCAGTTTGATGCAGGCCATATTCTCGGATCTGCCATGAGCCTTATTCATGTGAAAGAGAATAAAAAAGAGTATAATATC
>Ga0256846_1000529_pt1 | contig 15219 bp, 10 predicted proteins | sample TevniametaG_FD_189098 | JGI IMG/M metagenome (GOLD analysis project Ga0256846, IMG submission 189098) | Tube worm associated microbial communities from hydrothermal vent at the East Pacific Rise, Pacific Ocean - Tevnia | ecosystem: Host-associated > Annelida > Integument > Unclassified ...
ATGTTCAGGTGGTATCATTTTTCCTTTTTTCAAATGGTTTCCAGATGATATTTATCCGGGCAAGTTCCTGGTTTTTAGATTCATTGAAAATGGAATGCCGGGTTGTAAGATAATCAGGTGAATAATTGATCTGGGCACATGCCACAATATTTCCGGGATAAAAAGACTCTTTTTTAAAGATTATATTTATTTTTTTAATTAAAAAATGGTTAAGTATCTCTTTGGGCAACGACTCAACTGCCCACTCAACATAACTTGAATTATTGACGTGTCTGTTTAAATCAAGGTCATGTATTCTGATCTTAAAGGTGTGTTCATGATCAATTCTTTTTACTTCTTTTAAATTTTTGAAAAATTTCTCTACACAGGTTGTATTCTCACAAAGCATTTCATCTGTCATGAATTTTCCAAGGTGGCAGGGGTTTCCTGTAAGTTTATTAACAATCACCCAGGAGCCAATTGCATTTGCAATGATTTTATTTGATTTTGTCTCAATTTTAAACCATCTTAAATCATAGAGCCGTTTATGTGTGTTTCTGGTAACAGTGATTTTAAGATCATCATTTAGTTGAGCAGTATCATTGATTTCAATTTGATACCTGGATATGACCCAGAAAAGGTTCAGGCCTGCAAGGTCTTTACTTGAAATTTCAAGTTTAATTGAATATTCAACAGCAATATCCTGGAGCATATTCATTATGTTAACAACTTTTAATTCTCCGAACCTGCCAATATTGGAGAATGAATTCTTTATTATTTTTGTATGAACAGAATCGTATTTCATTTGGTTTGATTTTCAGTACTATTGTTTTTTTGTGTGTTTGCCCCGGGTAATTTGTCAATCAGTTTAAAAGGTGCTTTGATTATGTTTGCAAAAAGTTCGATTACCCCTTTTCCAACAGAGGTTGGGTGCAGTGGTATAACACTTGGGTCTTCAAGGCTCCCTGATACTTTAACAGGAATGGATATCAAAGTGTTATTAAGTACTGTGTTCACAACCGGTATATTCTCGATGAGAAGATCAATGGTTTTAAAAGGTGCCACAAGGCAGATAATATCCAGTTCGTTTTTTTTCATATCCACCTTTCCCTGAAAAACAAGTGTCATATCCATGGCATCTATTACAGCCTCTTTTAACACTATTCTGTTGTTGATTATATCTGATTTTAAATTTATGGATTTATATTTAAAACCTTCCTGGGTGTAATCCGGTGTTCTGTTTTTAAAATAATTTGTAATGTTAATGGTGGATAATATTCTGGAGATTACGGTTAAACTGTCAATTTTTCCTTTTTTTGATGTCAGGTTGAGTTTTCCGGAAAGTTTATCAGATTGTTTGTTGATTACAAGATCAATTACAACATTTTTAAAGGATGATTTTCTGTATATTAAAAGACCTGTTTCGATGTGTAATGTTTTATTGAAACTTATTTCCTTGTTATCTGTCCGGGCACTTTTCTTACTAAAAAGAGTATCTTTATTTTTTACAAATATTTGATTTAAAATATTTTCAAGGTTGAGTGAATCAGCATAAATTGAAATATTATCCCCATCCTCTGATTTAAAGATAACATCCTTTCCATCTGTGTAAGCGGTCACCAGGTCATACAGGGGTGAGTCATGTTTAAAAATTTTTTTAAGGGTTCTTGTGTTTAAATAACCGGCAAACCTGGAGAAATCAAATTGTTCCCCGGGACTGATCAGGAATTTTATATCAGTATAAGGGCTTTCTTTAATGTGTACACCCTTAAAGTGGAACTTTTCCTTATTTTTATTTTCACAGGCAAGTTTAACTTCCAGGTTTTCCGGGAATTCAAGGGTGCCGGAAAATGAGGAATTATTATTAATTTTAATGGATTCGTATTTTCCATTTTTTACTAAAAAGGGGGTATTTATATACTGGATTTCTTTATTTGGCGTATAGTTTGTAATTACAGCAGTATCATCCACCTCTGCATTAATTTTATTAAACAATAATTTTTGATCTGACAAAACAAATTCACAGGTTTTTATCAGATTTGAGCTGCCGCCTGAGTTCATCAGCTTTATCCGGTTGTCCTTAAGAGAGCCTTTAACATGAAATTTTAACCTGTAAGGTGTCAGTACATTACCTTCCACACTGGCAGATGTGACTTTAATTGTACCTTGTTCAACCTTTAAGTTATTTACAACGTCTGAAACAGGTTTAAAACAAAAGAGCCATTTAAAAAATTCTCTGGAATCAATTAATGCTCTTCCTTTTCTGATGTTGATCAAGTTGCTGTTATTCATATTATAGGAACCTGTAAGGCCATCATAATGACTCTTTCCAATTTTTCCTGCAAAATCTGTAATTGCTACAATATTATTCTTATATTTAAATTTTCCGCGGTTAATTCTTATTTTCCCGGGCAGTCTCCTGTAAACACCTGCACCTTTAATATTTTCAGTTGTTACAATTACATCCAGTCTGCCATGGCTCTTAAGGTTAAGTTTAAGTGTCCCCTTTACCCTGCCTGTTACATCCCGGACACCTTTGAGTTCCCGGGCAAGCAGTGAACCATCAAACAAGTCGATTAAAATGTTTTGTACATCCATAAGGGGAGAGTCAATGTCAAAACTGCCATGGAAAGGGTAACCAGTGTTGTGCATAAGATCAATCTCAAGGGTGCTGTTGTTTATTACAGCATTGCGGATCCTGCCATTTTTAACTTTAATGTATAAAATCCCGTTTTTTATTAAGGCTGTGCCCTGAACATCAGATGGTATAAGGCCTGTGTTGGGGATCTTAATATGGCCTTCAGCGACCTGACCCTTGAGTATCATATTGCCAGGGCGTAATAATTTTTTTAACTTTGTCTTTTGAAAGAGCACGCTTATTTGCGGGGCATTGCCGCCCCTTACAATATCAAATATACTCTCACTTATTTTTTCCTTGTTAAAAAGGTCAAAGTAAGCTGTTTTTGCCTGTTCAATATTAACATCCTGTCCTGTAAATTTTAAAAAAGCATCAGAAGTATTGCCATTGTACCTGAATTCAATTCCCAGGGTGCTTGAAGGGTACTTAAAAATAATGGGTGAGGCATTAATTTCAACTTTTTGATCAATTATGGAGAAATCAGCCTTCAAACTTTTAATAAAAATAAGATTACCGGTTCTCCTGGTGTTAAGATTAAAAATTTTATCATTAAAATGGTATTTTTTTAAGAATTCTTTTTTTAAAGCAAGGTCAGTTATTGAGATATCTCCTTTGATTTTTCTATCTCCTGTAATTTTAATTGTAACATCCAGGCTTTTGGCAAAATTATGTTTCAGGTGTTTGATAAATATAAATAATCCCTGCTTTTTATCAATATATTTACCAATCAGGCCTGCAAGGGAGATATCAATTAGTTTTAAAGGCTTTTGCCCATGGTTTTCAGGAGGAATCACATCCAGATTTGAATTAAATATCAGGATTTTTTTTAAAACCACTCTGCCCTTTAAAAGTTTATAAAAATCAGGGGATATTGAAAATGTTTTACAGGTAAAATGAGCCATGGTTTTTGATTTAATGGTAAAATCTGTAAATTTTACAGTAAACCCGGGAAACAGATCAATATCAATATCTCCTGCATTCACCATGGTGTGTGTCTGATTTGTAAGAAGTTTAATCAGGTTGTTCTGGAAATAAGCTGTTTTTAAAAACCATGGAAAGGAGTTTAATAAAAAAAAGAAAATAATGGAAAATACAACAAGGGAGTGGAATAATATTTCCAATATATTTTCAAGTCTGGACACAAGCATTAATTACCATGTATAACCTTTATTCTTAGATACCCGGATAAATTCAGATGTGATAATTTGAGCCTCATCCAGAAGAAAATCCTTATTTATCTCTTTTATCTCTTTGATTTCAGACAGACTTTTTACAGGTTTGATTTTTTTTGCAATAAGAAGCCTGTTCTCTATTTCAAGCTCTTCTGCCTCATCAAGCTTTTTTCCTGCCATCCTCTTTTTGAGGTTCAATGAGAGATAATCCCGGGCTGCAATTTTTTTCCCCAGGGCATATTTTTCATTTATATATTTAAATTCTATTTTATCTTGAGTTCTTTTTTTATAAGATATGTTTAACAGATCAATGATATCTGACATATCCCTGTATGATTTATAAAATGCCCGTATTGCAGTATCATAGGGCAGAGCATAGTCAAGGGAGCTTTCACCTACCTGGTCTGCATCGTAAATATGGGGAAGCTCTATATCAGGAGGTATTCCTTTATTTTGTGTGGATTCTCCGGAAATCCTGTAAAATTTAGCAGTAGTCAGTTTAAGCCTGCCCTTTGCAAGGGGCATTAATGTCTGAACAGTACCTTTGCCAAAGCTTCTGGTACCGACAATCAAGCCACGATTATAATCTTTGATTGCACCGGCAAAAATTTCAGACGCTGAAGCACTCATGCGGTTTATCATGACAACAAGTGGGCCATGGTACATTATATCTTTGTTGTTATCCTGGAGCCGTTTTATCCTGAATTTGGTTTTTATCTGAACAACCGGGCCTGTTTTTATGAAAAAACCTGTTAAAACTTCGGCCTCATGCAGTGCACCGCCGCCATTGCCCCTCAGATCAACTATCAATCCGTCAATGTTTTCATCTTTGAGCTCATGGAGCAGTTTTGCCACATCATTTGTAGCGCTTTTATAGTTTTCTTCTCCATTGTGATATGCTTCAAAATCCAGATAAAAGGCAGGTATTTTAATTATGCCAATTTTATACTGCCTGTTGTTTTGATTAATGGTTTTAATCTCTTTGGTTGCAGACTGTTCTTCAAGTTTAATCTTATCCCTTTTGATGCTCACGATTTTTGTGGAATTTTTCTTTTGAACAGGAATGATTTTTAATCTGACAATGGTTCCCTTCTTCCCCCTGATTAATTTAACCACACTATCAAGGCGTAAACCAATGACATTAATAAAAATACCGTCTTTACCCTGGCTGACCCCGATGATTTTGTCACCAGGCATGAGCTGTTTTGTTTTATCTGCAGGCCCTGCTGTGATAAGGCGTAAAATTTTTGTGTGCTGGTTCTCCTTCTGGAGTAAAGCACCAATACCTTCAAGGGACTGACTCATTAAAATATCAAAATCTTCATAATTTCTGGGTGCTAAGTATTTAGTATGGGGGTCAAAGCTTGTGGTTACAGCATCCATGAATATCTGAAAAGCATCACTTGAGTTGATTTGTGAAATATAATTAAGCCTGTTTTTATATGTATTTTCAAGGGTCTTATATATCTCTTCAGTCTCTGTGTTCTCAAGTTTCAAGCCGATAATGATATTTTTAATCTCTTTTCTCCACAGGGTTTTCAGCTCATTGATATCCATACACCAGGTCTGTTTTTTCCTGTTGATCAGCAGCTGTTCATCCTTAGTAAAGTCCAGCTCTTTCTCCCATGATTCTGATAATAAGGAAAGATATTCCGTGCGCATGCGGGTGCGCTCAAGATAGAGATTAAAAACCATGTATGCAAACAGAAGATCACCCCTTTTCAGGTTATTGTCCAGCCTGAACTCAAACTTTTTAAAATTATCCATTTCATCCTTTAAAAACAGGTGCTTCATCGGGTCAAGGGTGTTAAGATAATTCAGGAAGATCTTTGAAGAGATGGCATTGTTAAGACTGTCTCTGGAATAATGATTTGATTGAATGGTCTTAATTATTTTAATGCATATATCAGAATCTGTCTGGGAGAATTTAACTTTTTTAAACTCCGTGCTGTCCTTTGACTGATTTGCATCTGCTGTAAAGGTGAAAAAATATATTGCAAATAGACAACATATTACTTTTAGTACTTTTTTTATATTTTTATTCATAGGCTCTCAAAATAGTCATCTGGTTTTTCAAAACTTACTCTCCCAAGTTTACCCCGGCGTAATTCATTTACAAGTATTTCATAGGTTCTTGTAATATCAACCATACCTCCTTTTTGCAAACAACCTCTCATTATACCAATTTTTTCAATAAGATGTACCTTTTTCTCTGGCAAAGCCTCAAATTTATACCTTTTTTTAATATAATCAGGATAATTTTTTAATAAAAAATCAAGGACAAACGCACCTGTATCATTGTAATCCATTGCTGTGTTTGAGATGGCACCGCTTGCTGCAATAATGTCTGCCCTGAGCTTAGGCTCAAGCACAGGCCATAGTATCCCCGGCGTGTCATAGATATCCATATATTTTGTGGCCATTCTTTGATTATGCCTTGTAATTGCCGGCACATTTCCTGTTTTTGCAACTTTTTTCCCTGCAATGGAATTAATAATGGTTGATTTGCCAGTGTTTGGAATGCCGATTACCATGAGTTTTATTTTCTGGGCTCTTTTTTTCTTTATATATTTATTACAATATCCCAAAAGTTTTTTTATATCTTTTTTCTCTTTTGCAGTAACTGCAATAGCTTTATCCTTGTTATCATTAAAATAGGTAAGCCATTGTTTTGTGATATCAGGGTCTGCAATATCGTTTTTATTCAATATTTTTATTTTTAAAATATTCCTGCAAAGCTTATTAATGTAAGGGTTGGAACTTGATAACGGTAGCCTTGCATCAAGAATTTCCAAAATAATATTGGCCTTTGATATGGAGCTTTTTAATAATTCCATGGACTCTTTCATATGTCCTGGAAACCATTGGATGTTCATTATTTATAATATATCCATTCTGTTATTATTCAGCAAATCAAGAGTCAGATATTATCATACAAGAAGAAAAGTATAAACAGTTAATAACAGGGCAAAACTGGTATATTTACTGTATTTTATTGACTTGCCTCTTTTGATTTGAGACAATCAGAAAATGGAAATAAAAGAAAGACAGATAAATATTTGTATCCATATATGCCATGTTTTGCCTTTTCTCATACTATTTTTCTTACCTGTTTTACCGTCCTTTGCTGAGCAGCTGCATCATCTGGATTCACAGGAACCCTTAGTACCAAGTCTTGTGGAAAGTATCAGATTTTCCAAGCCTCTGTTTTTTTGTGGCAGTAAAATCAAAACAGATGAGCAGTCTGTAAGGGAGAGACTTGAAAAAGAGGTTCTGTTGGCTCTATGGGACAGGCCCCAGGTTATTTTATGGCTGAAAAGGGCCTCAAAATTTTTTCCTCACATGGAAGAAATAATCAGGCAGGCAGGTCTTCCCGATGATTTAAAATATGTTGCTGTCATTGAGAGTGGATTAAGACCCCATGTAAGCTCCCATAAGGGAGCGGTCGGGTACTGGCAGTTTTTAAGATCAACCGGGAGAATGTATGGGTTAAAAATTAATGCACATGTTGATGAAAGGCGTGATCTGTTTAAATCAACCAAATCAGCATGCCGGTATTTAAAAGAGCTCAACAGACAGTTTGATGACTGGTTTCTTGCCGTTGCAGCATATAATATGGGCGCCCGCGGCCTGAAGAATCAGATAAAGATTCAGGAATCCTATGATTTTTATTCTTTATACCTGTCCGAGGAGACCCAAAGGTATGTTTTTAAGATCATTGCAGCAAAATATATTATGGAAAATTTTTCAAAATTCGGATTTGTATTTTCCAGGGAAGATTATTACCCTCTTTTTAAATTTGACAGGATCACGATCAACTCACCAAGGGAACTGCCCATAACACTGGTTGCCAAAGCAGCAGGTGTATCATTTAAGACTGTTAAAGATTATAACCCACATTTAAGAGGCTATAAACTTGACAGGGGAGTAAGCTCGATTTTAATTCCCAAGGGGTTATTGGGACATTTTGAAGAAAATTTTAAAGAGTATTATGGTAAATGGCTGGCATCAAAAAATGGCAGATCCGGAAAACAGGACAGATTAAAAGTTCCGTTGGATGCAGGAATCCATGATACAAGGATTCACAAGGTAAGGTCAGGGGAAAATCTTGCCCTGATAGCTAAAAAATATAATATCCGGCTCTCAAGTCTGATGAAATGGAATAATCTTTCGTCCGGAAGTACTATTTATCCTGGTGATAAACTCATAGTGGATCAAAACAGATAAAAAAGTGATAATATCTACTCGTCCAGCACCTCTTCAACAATGGGGGCTTGAGAACTTTTCCCTTTGGCACCAGGGGTTGTTTTTCCTTTGGGTACTATTTTTTTTGCAGAACCTGCCTTGCTTTTTTTAGATGATTTTGACAGTTTCAGTTCAAGTTTATCAAGTTTTGCATTGAACCTGTTATTCATTCTGTCAAGTTTAGCCACAAGGGTTTTGTTGGTCAGTGCATTTTTTTTAAATTCATCAAATCTTTTTTCAAGTATGCTCAGATTCTTGGATGTGGTTGCAACCAGAGTCTCATATTCATCCATCTTTATCAGCTGTGCATCAAGTTTTTTCCCAAGGTCTGCCATCCTGGCTTCAAGCTTATCCATTGATTCATTAAACAGCTTCTGGTTCTCAATGGATTTTTTTTCAATTCTGCCTGTAAGTGCCTTGTACTTTGAGTTATCTTTATTCAGTTTTGCAATACTGCTCTTTACCTTTTTTTTATCTGCTTTTGTGGAAGATAGTTTTGAAACAGATGCATCAAGCTTTTTTATTTTTTCTTCAATCCGTGGCAATGTTTTCTCAAGCATTGAATTGATTTTAGCAAGCTTTAAATCAAATGAGTTGGTCTTTTCCCCAAATTGTTTTGTAATTTCAATGATCTTATTCTGTTTTTTCTTATTTACATCAATAACTGTCTCTTTCATGCCAAGATAGGCAAAAATCAGAACAGCACCTATGATACAGGGGATAATTATGGAAATAATTGTCACTCTATTGCTTAATTTATCAAGCTTTAAAGTGTTTATCTCTTCTTGACGGGCCGAAATGTCAGGCTGGCTGTTCATATGGTCAAAGCCGCCGATCTTTAGTTCTTTCATTGAATATATCCTCTATTGGTTTATATCATTAACGTAATTTATTCCCACTCTATGGTTCCGGGAGGCTTTGATGTAATATCAAATACAACTCGATTTACATGGTCAACCTCGTTGATAATCCTGTTTGATATCCTGCCCAGAAGATCATGGGGCAGTTTTGCCCAGTCAGCTGTCATTGCGTCATTGCTGTTTACTGCACGTATTGCAATACAGTTGTCATATGTTCGTTTATCACCCATAACACCGACACTCTTGATGGGTAATAAAACTGCAAAGGACTGCCAGAGTTTTCTATACATTCCGGAAGCCCTGATCTCTTCCAGTACAATTGCATCTGCATTTCTTAGAATGGAAAGCCTTTTTTCAGTAATTTCACCCATAATCCTGATGGCAAGTCCGGGTCCTGGAAAAGGCTGTCTGAATACCAGATCTTTGTTTAATCCAAGGTTAAGGCCGAGTTTTCTTACTTCATCCTTGAATAACAGGTCAAGGGGTTCAATAAGGTGAAGTTTCATCTTTTCAGGAAGACCGCCAACATTATGATGGGATTTAATAATGGAAGTAGGGCCTCCAAAGGCAGATTTTGATTCAATTATGTCAGGGTATAAAGTGCCCTGGCCAAGGAATTTTGCATTGTCTATTTTTGAAGCTTCGGATTCAAACACTTCAATAAAGAGATTGCCGATTATTTTTCTTTTTTGTTCAGGCTTTGATACACCTTTAAGTGCAGAAAGGAACTTTTTCCTTGCATCCACAAATTTTATGTTCATATCCAGACTGGACCCCAGATTTTTTTTTAAATCTGCTTTTTCATTTTTTCTTAAAAGGCCGTTGTCCACAAAAATACAATGGAGATTTTTCCCAACTGCTTTGTGAATAAGGCTTGCTGCAACTGAGGAGTCAACACCTCCTGAAAGGCCCATGATAACCTTATCACCTTTTACTTTATCCCTTATCTGTTTAATTGTTTTATCTGCAAATGATCCCATGGTCCAGTTTTCAGTACATTGGCATACATTAAACAGGAAATTTTTTATCATGAAAGAACCCTGGTTTGTGTGTTCAACTTCAGGATGGAACTGAAGTCCGTAAAAATCATTCTTAAAATCTGCAATAGCTGCATTTTCAGTATTTTCAGTAAAAGCAATTGATTCAAATCCAGAGGGAAGCTTTTCAGGAGAGTCACCATGACTCATCCAGCATTGAAGCGTATTATCAAGCCCTTGAAACAGAGGCTTATGGTGTTTGATTTTAAGCTCAGCAAATCCATACTCTTTTTTTTCAGCGCGTCTGATAACTCCGTCAAGGGCATGGATCATAGCGTGCATGCCATAGCATATGCCAAGTACAGGCACACCAAGGTCGAATATTTTTCTGTCAATGGAAGGGCTCTTATTTTCATATATGCTTGAAGGGCCGCCGGAAAGAATAATACCCTGCGGGTTAAGGGCTTTAATTTTTTCAATTGAAACATCCGAGGGAATAATCTGGCAGTAAATTTTATTTTCCCTGACACGCCTTGCAATGAGCTGGTTAAACTGTGAACCAAAATCAATAATTACAATCATTTTTTAATCCTGAGTATATAATTTAAATTTTTATGTTTAAAAAACATTTTTTCCTATATTATTAGCAAAAAATCAAGGTGTTTTATGGTATAGTCTGCTAATGGATAATAATCTTTTACTGATTTATATAACACAAAAAGCATTATAATTAAATTCAGGAGTTGGATATGTATGAAGCAAGTGATTTAAGAAAAGGGTTAAAACTTGAGATAGACGGTGCACCCCATGTTGTTGTGAGCTTTCAATTTAAAAAACCTGGAAAGGGCCAATCCCTTTATAAGTGTAAACTTAAAAATATGATCACCGGGGCCCAGTTTGAAAAAACATACAGGTCAGGAGATAAATTTCAAAAAGCTGCCTTGGAACAGCAGGAGATGGAATACCTTTATTCAGACAGCCAAAGTTACTGCTTCATGAACACCACAACCTATGACCAGGAGTTTCTGACAAGAGAACAGGTTGGTGACAGCATTGATCTTATGGTGGAAAATACTGTGTGCAATGTGCTTTTGTTCAATGGCCAGGCAATTGAAGTTACACTGCCCAACTTTGTCAATCTTGTTGTAACAAAGGCAGAACCGTGGGCAAAGGGTGATACTGCAACGGGAAGCTATAAACCTGTAACCCTGGAGACAGGGATTGAAATCCAGGTCCCTCCCTTTGTTAATCAAGGGGAAAAAATAAAAATTGATACAAGAACCCGTGAGTATGTTGAAAGGGTAAGTGATTAGAATAGTGACGTTGTTTCAGTTTCAGGAACTGAGTTTTTCTTTATAATTACAATTTTTTTCCGGGCACTTGAGAAAACGGCCTGCTTTTTTGGTGTTTTTTTCCAGAAGATATGGAGAGTTACATTCAGGGCACCTCTTGTCAACGGGCTTGTCCCATGTAGCAAATGTGCAGTCAGGATATCTATTACAGCCATAGAATATTTTGCCCCTTTTGGATCTTTTTTCAACAACAGAACCCCCGCATTTTTCAATGGGACATTTCATACCTATCTTTTTACCATTGGAGGTGCCATTGACAGATTCTGTGTGTTTGCATTCAGGATATCCTGTGCAGGCAAGGAAAGTACCGTATTTACCATCTTTTATAATCATATCCCTGCCGCATTTAATACACTCTTTTACCTTTGTATTATCAATATTTTTTTTGATTATTTTAATATTGCCCTTTTCATCACGTTCATAGTTGCTGGTGAATGAGCATTCAGGGTACCCTGAGCAGGCAATGAAATGGCCGTTTCTGCCAAGTTTACGTGTTAAAATCTTTGAACATTCAGGGCATTTAAGATCAGTTTCAATCCCAACACCTTTTACATTAAGCATGTTCTTATCGGCAAGCTCAAGTTTTTCCTTAAAGGCAGAATAAAATTGTCTTAATACATCAATGGATTTTTTCCTGCCAATTTCAATGCTGTCAAGGTTGTTTTCAAGGTTTGCCGTAAATGAAGCAGTCAAAATATCCGGGAATGAGTCAACAAGCAGGTCATTTACAATAAACCCAAGTTCACTTGGTACAAAATACCTGTTGATAAGTTCCACATACCCTTTATCCCTGATGGTTGACAAAATGGCAGCATAGGTGCTTGGCCGGCCAATACCATTCTCTTCAAGCTCCTTGACAAGGGATGCTTCTGAAAATCTTGCAGGAGGTTTTGTGAAATGCTGTTTGGAATTAACTCTCTTTTTTGAAAGTTTATCTCCGATTTCAAGGGCAGGCAGTTCCTGCTTTGTTTTTTCATTTTTTTTATTATTGGCAGCATATAGTTTCATAAAGCCGGGAAAGGCAGTTGTATTACCTCCTACACTTAACTGATAATCAGATCCTGCTTTAATGATTATGGTTTTCTGGTCTATTTTTGCCTGGGCCATCTGGGATGCCACAAACCTCTTCCATATCAGATCATATAGTTTGAACTGGTCCCTGGATAGATACCTTTGTATTTTTCCGGGTGTGTTCATAACAGATGTAGGCCGGATTGCCTCATGGGCATCCTGGGTATTTTTTTTGTTTTTGAAAAATCGTGGTTTTGCAAGGGAGTACTCTTTGCCATATTTGCTTTCAATAAAAGCTAATGTTTCAATCGCAGCGTCCGAAGCTATTCTGGTGGAGTCTGTACGCATATAGGTTATTAATCCCTCAGGACCGCCGGTTCCTATCTCAATTCCCTCATAGAGCTGCTGGGCAACAATCATTGTTTTTTTTGCAGAGAATCTGAGCCTGTTTATTGCATCCTGCTGTAACTTGCTGGTTATAAAGGGTGGAAGCGGGTTGCGTTTTATCTGTTTTTTTTTAATATCATCCACTTGATAGGGCAGGTTATCCAGATCCCTGGTGATTTTTGATGCACTTTCTCCATTTTTGATTTTTACTTTTTTCCCTCTGATTTTTGTAAGGGCAGCATTGAACACTGGTGGCTTTGAACCTTCCAGGTCAACGGTAATGCTCCAGTACTCTTCAGGAACAAAGGCCATTATTTCCCGTTCTCTGTCAATTATGATTTTTACAGCAACGGACTGGACACGGCCTGCACTGAGGCCCTGCTGAACTTTTCTCCATAAAAGAGGGGATAACTGATACCCCACAAGTCTGTCAAGTTTACGCCTGGTCTTTTGTGATTCAAATTTACATGTGTCAAGTTCAGATGGATTTGCAAGGGCTTTTGTAATACCTTTTTTTGTAAGCTCATGGAACAGAACTCTGTAAAATTTTCTGTTTTTATTTCTTAAAATCCATGCAGTATGGAATGCAATTGCTTCACCTTCCCTGTCAGGGTCAGGCGCAAGATATATTTCAGTTGTATTCCCAGCCTCTTTTTTTAAATTCTTAATGACCTTTGATTTATCTTTAATGTTAACATATTTTCCCTTAAAATCATTGTCTACATCAATTCCAAGCTCTTTTGGGGGAAGATCACGTATATGTCCAACCGTTGCAACCACATTATAATCCCTGCCAATATATTTTTTTATTGTTTTAATTTTTGTTGGTGATTCAACTACAAGTAAGGGTTTTGCCACGTTTACTCCTCTATTTTAGAAAAATATTTACCATTTGACTGCTTGATTTTACCATTAAGCTCAAGATTGAGCAGAGCCGGTAAAAGGACTTTTGTATCAAAACCTGTTTTTTCAGCAAGTGCATCAATATGTACAGGATAGGGATCGAGAATGTTGAGAATAGCAGTATCTATTTTATTCAAATTGTTAAAACCCTGGTCTTGTTTTATATTTCTGCTGTCTCTCTTTTCTGTCTTATTATCATCGGCTCTATGAACAAACTGGTTAAGCTCTTCTATAATGTCATTATGATTTTCAACCAGTTTTGCACCCTGTTTTAAAAGGTGGTGTGCTCCATGGCTCTTACTGGAAGCTATACTCCCGGGTACTGCATAGACTTCTCTTCCATACTCACCTGAAAGCCTTGCAGTAATAAGTGAGCCGCTCCTGAGGGCAGCTTCAACAACACATGTACCGGTTGACATGCCTGCAATTATTCTGTTTCTTATGGGAAAATTTCTGGGGTCAGGGAACTGGTTAATATCAAACTCTGAAATAACGGCCCCATTTTCCTTGATTTTATTATAAAGCCCGCTGTTTTCCCTGGGGTATATATAGTTAAGCCCTGAACCAAGTACAGCATAGGTTCTACCCTTTGCTTCAATGGCCCCTCTGTGTGCTGCAGTATCAATGCCCCGTGCCATACCGCTTACAATTTGAAAACCTGTTTTTGCAAGGTTATAACCAAGTTTTCTGCTGGTTGATAAACCATAGGATGTAGCATTTCTGGATCCCACAATGGCAAGGCAGGGTCTTGTGTTATCAAGCACTCCAGTATAGTTAAGATAAGGCGGGGGATCGTCTATCTCCTTTAACAGAGCAGGGTATTCAGGATCATTTATTGTCGCAATTTTAAAACCATGTTTATTGATGATCTTTAATTCTGCCCTGGCCATATCAAAATATTTTCCATTGTTTTTAATGGCTGAAATGGTAGTTTTTCTGATTTTGTCAATTTTTTTAAGTTCTTGCTCAGAAGCAAGAAAAACATTTTCCGGAGATGAAAAAGTATCTAAAAGGGTTTTATATAAATAGTTACCTATCCCGGGTATTTTCTTTAATGCAAACCATGATAAATATTTGTTAACTGGATCAGGCATTACAATAATTTATTGAAATGATTTAAGTTTCAATTGTGCTTTTTCAGATGCTTCTGAAAACGGATATTTTTCAACAACCAGTTTTAAATAACGGTGAGCCTGTGCCTTATCCTTGAGTGACAGGTAAGAATATGCTGTTTTTAATAATGCATCCGGAACCTTCATACCCCTTGGGTATTTGTCTACAACCATTTTAAATGTAGTTATGGCCTTTGGAAAATCAGCAACTGCATAATAGCACTCCCCTGTCCAATATAGTGCATTGTCAGCAAGGTCATTATTAGGATATTTTTTTAAAAACCTTGTAAAAAGTTTTATGGCATTGTCATATTTTTCTTCAAGCAGGGCTGAACGTCCCTTTTTATACAGGAGTATTGGTTTTGTATAGGCATTTTTTTTAACAATAACAGCCTCTTTTTTGCTGCCAACCAGATTATCATTTTTCATATTATTAATGAACTTCTGGTGGGAAGCAAGCCTGTGTTCCATTTTTTCCTGCCTGTTCCTGACATTCTCAAGTTCATTATTTGTTTTTTCAAGTTCAAGTTTTAAAGAATCGATCTCTTTTTTAAGAGAAGCATTGGTCTGTAAACTTGTACAG
>Ga0256846_1000530_pt1 | contig 15196 bp, 11 predicted proteins | sample TevniametaG_FD_189098 | JGI IMG/M metagenome (GOLD analysis project Ga0256846, IMG submission 189098) | Tube worm associated microbial communities from hydrothermal vent at the East Pacific Rise, Pacific Ocean - Tevnia | ecosystem: Host-associated > Annelida > Integument > Unclassified ...
CGAAGCTACTGCAAGAGCTTTTTTTGAGTTGATTCGTAGAGGTATTTTCTCAGAATCGGAACTTCACAGAGAAATCGGTTATCTAAAAAAATTTCAAAATAAAAATCCCGAGATCTGCGCAGGCATCGGGCTCAAACACGTCAATCTGAAAAGATGGAGTGCAGAACTCAAACAAAAAACCGAAACTAAGAAAAACAAATCCGTTGATATTGAGCATTTTACTCCGGATGATTCTTATTTTGCTCATCTTCATAATCATACGCAATATTCTGTTCTTCAATCAAATACAAAAATAAAAAAACTGATTGAAAAAGTTGCGGCATATCATATGAATGCAGTTGCCATCACCGATTTGAACAACATGATGGGCGTCTATAATTTTGTGGAAGGCATACTTTCATACAACAAAGGAAAAGACGAATCCGAACAAATCAAACCTATTGTCGGAGTAGAACTCAACGTGGTGGATGACCACACGGATAAAACAAAAAAAGACAATGGCTATGCCACCGTATTCTTGGCAAAAAATAAAGCCGGTTATCACAATCTTATAAAATTGGTGTCTATTGCACATACTGAAGGCTATTATTACATCCCGAGAATCGGTAGGGAAAGCGTTCAGAAATATAAAGATAATCTGATTGTGCTCAGTGGCGGACTAAACGGAGAAATTGCCAATAAAATTCTTAGTCTCGGGGAACATCAGGCAGAAGATGCTTTGCTCTGGTGGAAAGAAAATTTCGGAAACGATTTCTATCTTGAAATTATGCGACATAATCAAGACGATGAAGATCATGTGAATGAAACTTTGATTGATTTCTCAAAAAAGCATCAAATAAAGCTTATCGCCACCAATAATACTTTCTATTTGGACAAGGAAGATGCCGAAGCACAGGATATTTTACTCTGTATCAAAGAAAATGAAAAAAAATCAACGCCAATAGGCAGAGGAAAAGGCTATAGATTCGGACTGCCAAATGATGAATATTATTTCAAATCTCCCGATGAGATGAAAGAACTATTCAAAGATCTTCCAGAGGCTGTCTCAAACATTCAGGAAATTGTTGACAAAATTGAGACCTTCGGGCTGAAAAGAGATGTTTTATTACCCAAATTTGATATCCCCGAAGAATTTATCAATCTTTTGGATGAAAAAGACGGAGGAAAAAGAGGAGAAAATGCCTATCTGAAATACCTAACCTATGAAGGAGCAAAAAAACGCTGGAAAGAAATCACACCGGAAATTAAGGAACGCCTGGATTTTGAACTGGAAATCATTGAAAAAACAAAATATCCGGGATATTTTCTGATTGTTCAAGACATTATCAAAGAAGCAAGAAAAATGGGTGTGATGGTTGGTCCCGGGCGTGGGTCTGCCGCCGGATCTGCCGTGGCATATTGCCTGAAAATAACAAACTTAGACCCTATTCATTACAATTTATTATTTGAGCGTTTTCTCAATCCGGAACGAGTTTCGTTGCCCGATATCGACATGGATTTTGATGACGAGGGACGAGAAAAAGTAATTGAATATGTCATCGATAAATATGGAAAAGAACGTGTAGCTCAAATTATTACTTATGGCACTATGGCTGCCAAATCTTCTATCCGAGATGCCGGACGAGTGACAGAATTTCCACTTCATGAAACAGACAAACTGGCGAAAAAAGCACATGTATCACTTGACTTGATTATCAATAAAGATGAAGAAAAAATAAAATCAAAAGCCAAAAAGCCTGAAATCATTCAGGATGTAATGAATCTGGCGGAAATTGCCGGCGGAGATGATGCTTCCGCAAAAACCATCCGGATGGCAGCCAAGTTGGAAGGTTCCCTGAGAAACATAGGTTTACACGCCTGTGGTTTTATTATCGCACCGACAGAACTCTCCAACGTGATTCCGGTCACCACTGCCAAAGGTTCAGATATGTTTGTCACACAATATGACAATGGTGTGGTTGAAGATGCCGGATTGCTCAAAATGGATTTTTTAGGGATCAAAACACTAACGATTATCAGAGATGCAATACGTTTCATCAAAGAAAAAAGAAATATTGATGTAGATATAGATAATCTGCCTCTTGATGATGAAAAAACTTATCAACTTTATCAAAAAGGGCAAACCATAACGGTTTTTCAGTTTGAATCGGATGGAATGCGTAAGCATTTGATGGCATTGAAACCCACAAAATTTGAGGATATCATTGCCATGGTAGCGCTTTATCGTCCCGGTCCGATGGAGAAAATTCCAAGCTACATCAGAAGAAAATACGGACAAGAAGAAGTTACCTACGACCTTCCTGAAATGGAAGAAAACCTAAAAAACACTTACGGGATCACAATCTATCAAGAACAAGTCATGCTGCTCTCTCAAAAGCTTGCCAATTTCACTAAGGGTGAAGCCGACAACTTGCGTAAAGCGATGGGAAAGAAAAAACACGATTTGTTGGCAGAAATGAAACCTCTTTTCATCAAAAACGGACAGGAAAACGGTCACCCAAAAGATATTCTTGAAAAAATTTGGGAGGACTGGAAATCTTTTGCCTCCTATGCGTTCAATCGATCTCATGCCGTGAGTTATGCCTTAGTAGCCTATCAAACAGCCTATTTAAAAGCCAACTATCCTTCGGAATATATGGCTGCTGTTTTATCACATAATTTGAAAGATGCCAAAAAGCTTTCTTTTTTGATGGACGAAACAAGAAAAATGGGTATAGAAGTATTGCCTCCGGATATCAATGAATCCAGCTATCTCTATACGGTAAATAACAAAGGTAATATCAGATACGGATTAGGAGGCGCTTCCGGTGTAGGAGAAATTGCCGTTAACTCCATCATTGCAGAAAGAGAAAAGAACGGTGATTTTATTGGCTTTTTTGATTTTATTAAAAGAGTGGACTTGAGGAGTGTCAATAAAAAAACAATTGAAACTTTGGTCTATGCCGGTGCTTTTGACAGTTTTAAAGATACACATCGGGCACAATATTTTCAAACGGATGAAAAAGGCGTGACTTTTATAGAAAAAGCAATTAAGTTCGGAAACAATTTTAAAAAGAATCAGGCATCCATGCAAACTTCTCTGTTCGGAGATTCTTCAGACGTGCAAATTCCGGAGCCCAAAATTCCTCAATGTGAACCTTGGACAGAGCTACAAAAACTTGAAAAAGAAAAAGATGTAACCGGAATCTATCTTTCAGGACATCCGCTGGATACAAAGAGGAATGAATTCAAGTATTATGTCAAAAAAAACATTCACTTTATCAATGAGATGATACAAACACTCAGTGGCAACAAAGAAGAACAAACAGAAATCGAAGGAGATGAATTGTTGGACTCGGATGAAGAAAATGCTCAGATAGAACTAAAAAAAAGGCAATATGCTCAATTGTTCAATAAGGAAATCACCATCGGCGGAATGGTGGTGCGCACCAACAGTTTTGAAACCAGAAACGGAAAAGTGAAAGGAGAACTCAGCATTGAAGACTACTCCGACAGTCTCAAATTGGATTTTTGGAACGAAGATTTCTTAAAATACAAACATCTGTTTGTTCCTAAAACATTTCTATTAGTCAAAATCAGTATATCCAGAAATTATTATAATCCCAGTCAGCTGAGAATAAAGGTTATTGATATGATTTTGCTACAAGATGTTTTTAAAAAATTGCCAAAAAATCTATCTCTTTTCTTTTTATCAGATGTCAAACAACATAACATTGATCGGATCTTAAACATTCTGAGTTATTTCAAAGGGAAACAGAAACTGATTATCAACATTTTAGATAACGATGACCCTGCACTAAATATTTCTGCTGTCAGTAAAAAACTAAGTGTGAAAATGGATAGTAATCTAATCAATAAACTGGAAGAAATAAATGTTAAATTTTCACTGACCTGAGTTTTATGTCACACAACAAAAAACTTACGGAAGGCTCCATTTTCAGATCTTTGGTTAGACTATCTATTCCTTTGATTCTGACAAATATTCTTCAAACAGCCTATAATCTTACCGATACTTTTTGGGTGGGACGATTGGGAACCGATGCCGTTGCTTCCGTTTCAATCAGTTTTCCTATTATTTTCATTATTGTTTCTTTAGGAATGGGCATTGCCATTGCAGGATCCATTATGCTGGCTCAATTCAAAGGTGCCGAAAATCAAAAACAAATTGACCATGTCGCCACACAAACACTTGTTGGAGTTTTCCTGATTTCTATTGTTTTGGCATTGGCAGGATATTTTTTGTCTCCGTTTATTATTGAATTGATGCATACGGAAATTTCGGTTTATCAAGATGCTGTTGCCTATCTAAAAATTTCATTTATCGGTATGATTGCCATGTTTATTTTTATGGTTTTTCAATCTTTAATGAAAAGTCTTGGCAATGTGAAACTTCCCTTTTATATCGTACTTTCCACTGTTTTACTTAATCTGATTCTTGATCCGCTTTTCATTTTCGGATTTGCGAATATCGTTCCGAAAAATGGTGTCAAAGGCGCAGCGATTGCCACGGTTTTTACACAGGCTGTTGCCGCACTCATCAGCATCGCCTTATTGGTCAAGGGAAATAACGGCATACATATTCGGCTGAAACGATATAAACCGGATTGGAATATCATCAAAAAGCTGTTTAAAATAGGTATTCCTGTTTCTGTTGAGCAAGTCAGTCGATCTTTGGGTATGCTGGTGATGATTTTCTTGGTGTCTGCCTTTGGCACATTGGCAATTGCCAGTTATGGCATTGGCACCAGAATTTTCAGTTTTGTGATTATTCCTGCTTTTGGACTAGGTATGGCAACATCAACACTGGTTGGACAAAACATTGGCGCACTCAAAAGTGAACGCGCCGTAAAAACCGTAAAAGTCAGCATGAGTGTAGCCTTTATCGTTTTAAGCATTTTAGGAATATTGCTCTATATTTTTGCTGCAAGAATTGCCGGTTTTTTTGTGCCGAACGAAATGCTGACCATTCAAGAAAGCGCCATTTTTATCAGGATTATTTCCGTTTCTTTTGGATTCGTTGGCATTTTGATTGTCATCATTGGCGCACTGCGCGGTGCAGGAAACACAAAGTTGTCTATGTTACTCACCATTTTCTCTGTTTGGATTCTCAGATTCCCTCTTGCCTATTTTCTCTCTGAATATACCCATTTTAAAGAAATCGGTATATGGCTGTCTTATCCTGCGACTAATATTTTGACCGCAATTGTCGGACTATATATTTTCAAATACGGCAACTGGATAAAAAAAAGAATGGAATAAGTCTTTATTCTTCAGAATCTTTTATTCCGGGTAAAATACTTCTCAAATCTTGCGCTTGATGAATCAATATTGGAATGTGTTGAGAACAAATTTGATAAGTTTTTCCTTTAAATTCAAAATTGATTAGAGGCATTTCTTCAGCGCCTGATTTGCAAACAATACATGTTTTTTTTGTTTCTTTTGTCATTTGTAAATAATTTATTGATTCAACTTTTTAGCTTTAATATTTATTTGTATTTCGATTTCATCCGGAACAGTCCATCCGTTTTTATCATCGGCATAAGGTCTTTGAGGGGATAGTCTGTAAACACCCCAATCGGTTCTATCCAATAATATCTTCTCCGAATTCACGGAGAGTATCCCTGAACTTATTTTAACTCCCGTTTCAAAAGAAAGACAAATGCTGATTCCATGTAATGTAAAATCTCCCGTAATCTTATATTTCCCTGCTTCCGTTTCGACAATTTCTTGAATTTCAAAAACTGCTTCAGGATATTTTTCCACTTCAAAAAATTCATTCTTTAAGGTGTTTTCCAATATCATAACAGCCGTTCCATATTCCTTAGCAGACATATCCAAATCTTTCAATGAAGTCATATCTATGTAAAATAGTCCTCCCACAATCCGACCATTTTCTAAAACAAAACCTCCTCTGTCGAGATTTATTTTTCCGCTGTGTTTATCGCATTTCCACAATATCTCACTGCTTAAAGAGTCTGCCTGAAAAAAATAGAACGATTCAATTTGAGAAAACAAATTTTGAAGAGAAAACCCTACAAGCAATACTGATAAAATATATTTTTTAATCATCTTCATTTTGTTTAATCTTCATAGGCTTAAACTTTGGCAAAAATTATATTTAGTTTTGCTTCATGTCTTGCCATATTCCGGTTGCAAAACCTTTTTTGTCAATAAATCCTTTAATTTCTTCGGGAATATTCTTGACCCCTTTCATGTTAGTTGCTTCAAATTCCGTTCCGAAAAAATTACAACCATACAGATCTGCCCCGCTTAAATCTGCCCCTTGCAAATGCCCTCCCTGAAAATTGGCATGTCGCAATTTTGCATTGATAAAAGTGGAGCCTTCCAAACCGGCACCGGTAAAGTCTGCATAGGAAAAATCAATACTGTCAAGCGTGGAATCTTTCAGCACGGCACGAATCAATTTTGCCTTCACAGCTGTGGAACCGGTGAAATCCGCTCTGACAAATTCGGTGTCTTTCATCAAAGCTCCGGTCATATCACAATTTTTCAGCTTGGCAAAATGCCCTTCCATTCCAAACATATTTGCGCCTCTAAAAGAAGCATTTGAAAGGTTAGCATAATTCACATGCACATGAAATAAACGGACTTGATCAAAATTGGCATATGTCAAATTGGCACCGTCAAACAAAGTCCAACGGATATCTGCCGTTCTAAAATCTCCACTTTGCATGTTGACATCATCACACTTTGCCGAACGAAATGAAGCCCCTCTGAAATCGCCTTCTTTGATACTTGCACCGTTCCAATAGACTTTATCCAAGTTCACTCTTCTGAAATCATCTCCATCTTGAGGAACTGATTTTATTCCTACCAAACGGGATTTCCCATTGTCTAGATTTATAATGGAATCAATTTGACTTTCTTCTAAAAAATTAATCAACTCGGGAATATGTGTCGTATCTGATTCTTTCACCCGCGCATTTTCATCATTATTGGCAATATTGCCACAGGAAAAAGATAAAAATCCAATAATAAAAACTAAAATCACATTTTTTTTCATGTGTCTGTATTTTTTGTATTTAATTGTTATTCAATCTGTTATATTTTGTGTTGTTTCGTCGATTGATGAAACTCCGCTTTATTGTATCGAGACACCTTTCTCCTTACATATGCTGAATATGATTTAACAAGTTTTTTTGCCACGAATGCTGAATTTTCAAAAGCAAGATTTACTTCTAAAATTTGAAATCATTAATTTTCAATTATTTCTCCCCCCAAACTTTATAAACTTTTTACTTTGAACTCTAAACTCATAATCATTAATCATCTGTCTCCGGTTTCATTATCAACCGATTTATTATATTTTGTTATTGCCTTACACAACATCGTGTGATTTAAAATATCTGTTCCCGAAAAAGGCAAAAAACAAGCCTAAGACAAAAGGATAGGCAATTGAATAAATGACGAATGTTGTTCTGCTAACCGTGTCTAGTATATAATAAGATACAGGACCCATCACAGTCAGTTTAGGATCAAACAGAATTAGGCTTCCTGTTCTAAAAACTTGCAACGGATTGAACAGACTTGCTCCTATCACCAACTCTGGATTGATGCGCATTTTTAGCATTAATCCAATCAATAAAATATCCATAAAAGCAACCAATATCAACCAAACGATAAAAGCTGTGCTTAATGCCATTTCCTGTGAACGGGTAATGGTTGAAATGAACATACTGAATCCTAAGAAAAAAAACACCATAACCGCAAGCAATGCGCTGTATAGAAAAAACAAATCCCAAGGCACATCCAAATTGATAATTTTTCCCCAAATTGCTGCTCCCAAAAGGGCGATAACCACCGGAACATAAATCACAAAAAATCTGCCTAGAAATTTACCCCAGTAATAATTTGAAAAAGATATGGGCAATGACAAGGTATATTCCAAAACACCATTTTCTCTATCCCCGACCACAGATCTAACCGTTGATATCAATACGTATATGGGAAGTATGACCATGCTGACTTGCATAAATGTGATCATCAATCGGCTTAACCCCACAAAACCTACTACTTGAGATTCCGTAATTCCCGTTGCAAACATTGTGGCTACAAATCCTCCGAAAAGAAGACTGTAAATCCAAAATGATTTTGAACGCAAGTTTTGTTTGATATCTGTCTTTAATATTTGTATGAGTGTTTTATTCTTCATCTGTTTTTATCTGTTTTTTTGATATTTATCATTGAATATGCCTGCATCTTACTTTCCGCCACATTTTCCTGAAGCACATTTCATTTTCGAATTTTTTTCTCCATCTCCGCCACTTACCGACATTTTCTTTTCTTTCACAAAATCTGCACGCTTTGTTTTTCCTTCATTAATCAATTTAATCACCGTTTTAAAATCATACAGCGAATCTCCTTTGTTTTCCTTCAAGGCTCCATAGCCGTAACCCATGGGGGTTCTATCTCCAAAACGATACCATGCTTTTTGAGCATCAATCCATTTTCCGGAATCGGCATCACCTATCCAAATGACCACTTTATCCGCACTCCATTGTTTCCAATCTCCATCGCGCATATCTTCTATCAAACAGCCTAAATCATCATACCAACGTATTTCTCCGATTTTATTGATGGCTTGCACATCATATTTAGGGTCTGCCATTCCCATTTTGCATATATGACAAACGTCTCTGTCATAATTTACCTTTCTGGGTGTAAAATCCACCTCATGGTTACACGAGGAAATTCCCATGTACAGGAAACCGATTATTAAGACTAATTTTTTCATTTGCTTTTATTTTTATAATTTTTTGTTTGTCAATTTTTCATATTGCAATTCTCCTCGTTTCAATTCCCTAAATCGGCTACAACAAACCATGTCGGAATTTTTTCAATCGCATTCTTCGTCGGTTACCGGACATTCAATACTTTTCACTTTATATTTTTATCTACAACTATTTCTCCTAAATCCATTTCTATTAGTCTATTGACCAAATCTTCAATTTCGTCTACCCTATGACTGCTCAAAATCATTAATGTTTCCTCCGGCAAGGCTTTTAAATATTTAAATAAAACTATTCGAGCTTCAGGGTCTAAATTGGCAGAAGGTTCATCCATCAATAAAATTTTAGGACTTCTTGCCAAAGCCAAGGAAACCAATAGTTTTTGTTTCATTCCTCCGGACAGTTTTAAAAAAGGTTTATGGAGATGTTTGCTAACATCTAATTTCAAATCATTGGCAATCTCAATAAATTTTTCCTTGTCTGTTTTAGTGATAATCGAAAAGAAGTCCATTATCTCGGTGACTGTCATTTTCAATGGTGGAGGCAACTGAGGAACAAAACCCACATCTTGGAGAATATCTTCTCTGTCTGTTCTTGAATTTTTCCCCAATACGGATAAAAAGCCTTCATAAGTATATAACCCCAAAATGCTTCTGATTAATGTTGTTTTTCCGGCACCATTCTGTCCAATCAAAGCAATTCTGTCTCCCACAAAAAACTTGGTTGATAAATCTTTGATCACTCTGACCTTGTTGAAAGTTTTTGACAAATGCTCTATTTCTATTAATGCTTCTTTTTCCATATAATTCGATATCAAATTTGGCAATCAATCGGTTTCAAATCTTTAAGTATCTGTCACTTTTTCTTGCTCGATTTTTATTTTTTTGTTTCAATAGATTTTCCCGTACCTTTAATTCCGAACGATAGTGCATCTCCATAGCACACATCAATACACAATCCGCATTTGGTACAATCGCCTCCCGTGAAATGTACTTCTTTGGTGGCTGCGCCTCGTTTAACAAACCACAGCTCATGAGGCACCAGACAAACATCTTGACAGTCTGTGCAATAGCCACATTTATCCAAATCGAATTTTACGCCGATAGGAGATATATCTCCGAGAAAGCTATAGGTTGTGCCAATTGGGCATACATAACGACACCAAAATCGTTTTATGCCAAAAACTTCATAGAGCAAAATTGCAACAACCCAAATCAAGGCTAAGCCCGGACCATATATCATTGCTCTGGATAATATTCCAACCGGATTCAGCGTTTCAAAAACCAATGTCTTGGTCAGTAATGCCAAAAGAAGGAAACCAATCCAGAAAACATACTTCACGGTAATGTCATAAGTTTTTTCTTTAATTTTTTTCTTTTTGACTATGTAGTCATGTGCTTTCTCTCCCATTTCCGCAAAAAAATGATAAGGACAAACCCATGAACAAAAAGCCCGTCCGCCCAATAGCCAATAAAAAGTCAGGATGACGAAAAAGCCAATCCAAAAATTGGTGGTCAGCACGGCAATAAAACCTGCTCTGCTTCCAATGACAAGTTCTTGTGCCGAATTATAAGGATCCATCAAATAGATGCCAATCAGACGAGAACCACTCAACGATCCCTCCAATAAACTCAAATCAAAAGCAAAAGAAATAATAAACAACAGGTTTATAAATATAAGAAAAGTCCAGCGTCTGTTTCTCCACTTATGTGTGTTTTTGTGCCCGTCGTGCCACTCTTTAAAAGAAAATCCTAATCTTGCAAAAGGCAAGTCGTCTCTGTTTTTAGCAGGTAGAGGTTTTCTTTTTTTATCTCTTGTTATAAAATCGTGTAAAAATGACATAATTTCTTTGTTTTAAGGTTAACGGAACATATCTATTTATCGATAGGTTCTACAATGATAGCCTCAGGAGTTGTTGGACAAACCATTTGACAAACACCGCAGCCCACACAACCATCCAATACTTTTGGTAAAAATTTACCATCTTCTATTTTTTCCAAAACAATGGCTTCATCACCAAGCGGGCAATAGGTCACACAAAGGTCACAAATTTCTCTATCCACCGTGGTTTCGGCAATATCAATTCTGTCTGCTTTTCCCGGCGGTCGTAGCAAAGCACTATGTCCATCACCAACCACACCTTTATATCCTTGCCCTTGAAAAGCCAAGCATTGGCTTTCATTTGCTATTTTTGCCAATCCGAATTTATCGGCTTTTTTCATGGCAGAAACTTGTACGTCAAAAGGATTGATTTCTTTAGGAAAACGCCCATCGGGATATTTTTTGTATAGTGGTTCTACCGCTTTATTCCCCGCATTTTTAAATATTTGAAAATCAATGGCTGCCGTTGGACAGGTTTCTGCACACTGAATGGCATCACAAGAAAAATCACAAGCCTGTTCTCTTCCGTCTATATAGGGAGTTCCGTATGCCAAACCCGTATCCCAATCTGCCAGTTTAATGGCATGAACAGGACAAATCTGCACACACAGTCCGCATTTGATACAAGCAAACAAAAAATCGTCTTCTGAAATGGAACCCGGAGGTCTTAATAATCCTTTGGCTTTAATCTTATTTTTATCCTTGAAATAATATGCCGCACTTCCTACAACTGCCAGTGATATTGCTGCTGAAGCGCCGGCTTTAAGAAACTGCCTTCTGTTAATTTTTGAATTGGTTACAGCCATTTTTTTTTATTTAACTGTTAATATGCTTGTGTTCTGTTAGTGCTTATATTTTCTTTTCTCTTTAAATCTTTTCAGATCAAATATAGGTTTAGGGTCTTTCAATACAAATTGCGGTTTTGAAAATGGTGCCAGTTTTTCCAAATAATCTAAAATAGATAAAATAGGCGTGCCATAAAAATATTTAATATCTTTATTAAAACGCCACAAACGCGCATGATACTCATAAATTTTGAACGGAAAATCTCCAACATTGTCTCCATCTTTATCATAGCCGGCATAATTTCCCCAATAGTTTCCAATCCATCTATTTCTATTGGCTGTTCCGCCTCCTTGAATAAAAATTTGTGTCAGATTATCGTGAAACATATTTTCTGTGAAAATATTTCCTTCTTGATCTTTTAAAAACTCGATTCCCGTGTTACAAAACGCCACTTCATTACCTGAATAAGTATTGGTTTTCCAAGGAACAAAAGGAGAAACATCTATGTAAATTCCTCTGGCAGAATATAGAAACTTATTGTCTATAATCTGGTTAGATGACGTTTCTTTCATTCCCAGACACATACCCGTAACACCTTGCGAATTTTCAATCAAATTATTGTTCATAATGGTTTCTTCACTATACATCAGAAAAACACCAACCGATGAATTTGAAAAGTGATTGTAGGCAATATGATTTTTGTGTGCATACATGAAATGTATGCTGTATCGGTTGCCAATACCCCGATTACCGATAAAGTCATTACTCAAAGAATACCAAACCACCATATCACGCACTTGATGCCAGTAATTTTCTTGTATCAGGTTATGATTGGAATACCACAACCGAATGGCATCGCCCTTGAGTCCTTTCGGTTTTCTTTTAATGGAAGTGATATCATTATGTTTAATCAATCCTTTTTCCGACCAAAACACATCAATGCCAAAAAGCGTATTCTCAATCTTGTTGTTAATAATCTTAAAATTGCTCGATTTGGTGAGTTTGATAGCGCAATCTATTTGGTCAGGAGAATCTCCGGATTCGATAAGATGCAGATTTCTTATGGTTACATTATCTGCCTTATCCACATAAATCACGGATTTCAGATTTCTACCGGAAACCGTGACTTTTCCTTGTCCGTCTATCACAACATTTGATGTGGTGATATGTGCCGGGCCGTAATAAAATCCGGGCTTCAGAATCAGCGTGTCTCCTTCTTTTAATCGGTCTAAATAAGGTTGTAAATTTTCCATCTTCTTATTTGAAGAAAACCCTTCAATCTTTAATGTATTGCCATAGGCATACTTGCCATCATCCCACTGCGGAAATACAACATAAGAAAACAAAAACAATATGGCAATAAATAAATTCCTCATTTCACACAAAAAATTGCCCACACAAATATCCAAAATAAAAATCTGCGGAGTTTTAATAGACAGTTACTTCAAAAGGCTTATGATACCTTATTTCTTAAATATTTTTTCTTGAAACTGATTGCTAAAAGAAAAAATACAAAACCCGCCAGACCTATAAAAAATCCAACATAAGGATAAGACATAGTTGTAAACTGCGCCACCTTTCCTTCGCCAAAAACAGTAGGCATAAAGGGTTTGATACCGTTAAAAGCACCTCCGCCATGTAAACCTAAATGATGACCATACCAATATAGATAATAAACATAAATCATCAGAAAATAAAAAGGAGCAAAGGCGGGAATGAGTGCTGCCCATGATAATTTTTTGTTGGAAACAAACACAAAAACCAAACCTAGTAAACCAAATAGTCCGAATACCGCTATTGAATTTTTCATGATTATATCCAGCATTTTCAGATTCCCGGGAATTTTATCGTCCGGAATACTATCACCGGCATAAACCGGATATTTCACATGATTGCCCAATTCATCCACATCATTTACACCTTGTACAATCGGATACATTCCGATAAAATGATTGATTTTATTCATTTCTATCAAACAATCTGCTCCGGCATCCATGGCAAGTTCTTCTCTTTCTCTCACACCTTCACAACCATTATAGACACCGTTATATTTAAATTCTATCCTAATCCCTTTCGGATACATCGCCTTAGGATATTGAATACTTTGCAGTGCAACCCACCACGTTGGCAGGAAATATGATGCAACAATTAGGGCGGTTCCCAACAGCCCGAAAAGCATATACATCAACCTGAATTTCTTTCCATTCTCACTCATAATACTTTAGTTTTTAAAATTAAACAAATTTATAATCATTTTAAATAATAATCAAGTGTTTGGATATTTTTTTCTAACAAATTAGGCTGCCACGATTGACAGCCTAACTCATTGAATTATAAACAATTAAATAATTAATTATTTTTTCTTATTCATTTTTGCCGATTTAGCATTCATATACTCAATCAACTTATCAACATCTTTAGGATCAACATGTTGATTAGGCATTGCCAGTTTATAATATTGACGCATACCTTCAATGTCAGCATCTTTATATTTTGATTCAGGATCTAAAATCCAATCTTTTAACCATTTAGCATCTCTACGTTTGCCAATATTAAGCAAATCAGGACCATTGAACGGCTCACCGAACTTATGACAAGCATTACAACCATAGTTCAAGAATTCCATTTCTCCCGGTAACAAGTTTTTCAACTCAATTTCAGAAGGTTTGAAAGCTTGCATTTTATTGTCCCAATTAATTCTTTCAGTATAAGCCAATACACGCTTGTTTTCAGCACCTTGGTCAAATGCAACAGTCAGATGTCCTACCAACTGACGTTTTGCCGGACTATTTTGTGCATCAATTACAATCGGGTAAACACCTGCTTTTTCAGCATTGAATTTAATGGTTGCTGTTTCTCCGGGAGCATAAGGATACATCTTATCATAGGAAACCAATTCATAAACATAATGATCGTTCACGCTTGTTCCCAAATTGGTCAAATGCAATACAACTTCTTGTCCTTGTTTGACACTGATATCTGCGGGAGTCACTTTTCCGTCTTTAATCGTACCGAAAATTTCAACTGTGTTGCCTTTATCATTAGCTTTTTCAGCACCGGCAGCAGTTGCATAGGCAGATTTTTCCATTTTTGATATATTTGTTCCTACAGGATAAGTTTCCATGGCATTTTTCTCGTAATAAGTACGATCCATCATGATTGTGTAATGCGGTTCACCCATTGGGATAGGTAAATCATAAATCAGTTTTGGCTGATCTGCAGAAATATCGATCAACTGGTGATTTTGCGGATGTAGAGGTCCCACCGGATTAAATCTGTCGATTGATAATTTATTTAAAGCAATCAAATATTTTCCTTTGGGTTTTTTGGTATCTCCATGATAAGAAACCAAATGACCAATGTTGTAATGTGAAGGCACCATTGCTAATACTTTCAATTTTTTATAGTCCCATTTGGTCACACGTGAGTCTACATAAATAGATGTATAAATCACACCATCTTTGTTATCAAATTGATTATGAAGTGGTCCTAAACCTACTTCTACAGAACCATGTAAAGCATCCTCTAATTTAATGATAGGAATTCCATAATCATCTTTGCCGATGAATTTTTTGTTTTTGATAGCATCCATGATTTTGCTAAACTTGTACACCCAAGCATGTGAATCCAATTTACCGGCTACAATAATGTATTCTCCCTCCATATCCACATCTACACCGTGAGGCGATTTGGGTTCGGGAATCAAATACAATAAACCATATTTAATAGATTCTGCTATGGTAACAACATGCATACCATTAATAACTGTTCTACCAACT
>Ga0256846_1000533_pt1 | contig 15138 bp, 16 predicted proteins | sample TevniametaG_FD_189098 | JGI IMG/M metagenome (GOLD analysis project Ga0256846, IMG submission 189098) | Tube worm associated microbial communities from hydrothermal vent at the East Pacific Rise, Pacific Ocean - Tevnia | ecosystem: Host-associated > Annelida > Integument > Unclassified ...
TTCTCATACTCGGACAAACCCTTCCCATATCCTCTCAATTCATTTTGCTCAATGTAGACTGGGGTAGCATACCGAACACTTGCAGCTTCAGTAAGAAATCCAATTACATTTTTCCATATACAAGTCTCGGTAGAACCTGGCCAATAATCATCGAACAAATAATGCTGCGACACACCTTGCAATCCGTCTTTTGTCATATCTTTCATCAGGTTGGCTCCAAATATTCCGGACCAATTCCATATTCCCGCATCAATATTTTCAGCTATTGGATCGTGATTCGGAGGGACAAAATATCTCGATGTATTTGATCCCATCTGATGCTTTTCGACCATAACCTGAGGGAACCAATCAAGATTATATATCTTTGCAATCGTTTTGGTGTCGGTTTGAGAAAGTGTAACAAAATCTCTATTATTGTCATGACCAATATATTTATGATAGACTCCGGGAAGACTGCTTGCTTCATATTTCTTCCCTTTATATTTCCAATAATGGTGAATAACCATATCCATCCCATCCGGATTATGACAAGGGACCATTAAAATAAGGACATCATCCAGCCACTTCAACACTTCCTCCTTCTCCGATGTAACAAGATCGTAAGCAATCAACGGTGCGGACTGTGAAGGTCCGACTTCTCCGGAATGCATTGAAAGTGTCTCAAGAAAAGATACCGGAGATGATCTTAAAATCTCATTTAATTCATCCCGAGGTATATTAGGATCCAGAGCAAGTCTTTTATTTGTTTCCTTTATTTTTCGTAGATTGTTAATATTTTTTTCAGAGGAGATAAAAGCAATGTACATCGGTTTGCCCATTGGAGAAGTACCGATACGCTCAAGCTTGATCTTCATTGACGATTTATCAAGAATTTTAAAATATGTTATCAGTTGCTCATAATCAAAAAGCATCCTATCCGTTCCGGGTTTAAAACCGAAATATTCATCGGGAGACTTTACTATTGCATTGGTTTTTGCAATCACCGGAAACATAAACAGTAAAATAGACAAAACGATTAAAATCTGAATTCTTGTCTTCATCAAATCCTCCTTTGTTTCATATCATATTTTACACAATGATTTTTTTTTATAATACAGCTAAAGTGGGAAAAAATACTATTTTACTTATATTTCGGTTCGATTTGACCGAATATCGGTAAATGATTTTGCAATTCTAAACCGGATTAGATATTTCTATGAATTCACATTCTATCTCAAACGATTTTGACAAAATATTTTTTAAAGCCATAACTCCGGGTTTTTCCGAAAAATAATGTCCGAGATTGATGAAATTTGTTCCTGTTTCAAGAGATATAGCAGGAATATGCTCTTTTATTTCCCCGCAAATAAAAGTATCGGCTCCCGAAGAAACGGCTTCTTCATACAAATCGGTAGAGCCTCCGCTTGCAATAAACAGTTTTTGCGGGATTTTCGGACCATTATTCAGTATGGTAAACCCATATTCGGTTTTAATATTGAATCCGTTCACTATTTTTTCGTTTGAACAAAAATCCAATCCTTCAGGATGTATAAATCTGTGAAAACTTGTAACAATTTCATCAAGAGTTCTCCCCTTTTTATTGAAACCGAAAAATCCCCATTTCAAGGGATCTCCGATATCCGCATTTATCGCCTCCATTAAAAGCGAATTATGACCTATATCGGGATGGGCATCCATCGGTAAATGAATTCCGAATAACGATATATCATTATCAAACAGTTTTTTAATTCTATTTTTTTCCTTACCTTTCAATGAAAAAAAATTTTTCTCAAATATGGCATGGTGAACTATAACCGCATCACATCCCGACTTGATCGCCCGATCAAGAAACAACATGTTAAAAGAGACTCCGAGTCCTATCTTTTCCATCTCTTTTTTCCCCTCAACTACCAATCCGTTGATACAATAATCTTCAAAATTTTTCAGATCATAAGTTTCCGATAAAAAATTCTCCAGTTCCGTCAAAGTTATCATGGTTCAATCACCTCTCCCGTACGATCAAGTAAAACCGGATGCTCCATTATCTTCGTAATAAATTTTTTTGCTTCAAATACCGCATCTTTAATGGTATTTCCGAGAGCAATATACGCTGAAATTGCAGAAGAGAGGATACAGCCCGAACCGTGAGTATTCACACCGTCAATTTTTTCTCTTTCAAAACTAAACTCCGAATTATTAAAAAACAGAATATCAACGGCATTGCCCGTTAGATGTCCCCCTTTTATAAGTACCGGAATACCGATTTCCTCAACCATCTTTTTCCCCGCTTTTTTCATATCTTCTACCGATTTGATTTTAATTCCAGAGAGTACCGATGCTTCAAACAAATTTGGAGTTATTAAAGTTGCATATTTAAAAAAAGATTCTTTCAAATATTCAATATCGGTTTCCGTAAAAAAATTTCTTCCGGCAGTTGCAGTAAAAACAGGATCTGCAATAATCGGAATTTCAAGATTCTTTTTTTTCCACCTTCCGATAATCTCAGCTGTTCTTTTTGTAAGCAGACCGGTCTTTACCGATCTGATCTTATATCCTTTGCCCAATCCATTCAGCTGAGTTTTAAAAATTTCATGATCAATTTCAGACAGGTCATAAAACTCATTATGATTCTGTGCCGTGATACACGATATAACTCCCGTGCCGTAGACCCCTATCGAATGAAAAGTTTTCATATCCGCCGTTATCCCAGCTCCGCTGCCCGGATCGAATCCGGCAATTGCCATTACAACGGGTTTATAAAAACTACCCTCCATTCGGACCACCTAATTTTTCCCCGAGATTGTATATTTCGGTAAGTAATTTGTCATTCCTTTTTTTATCGTTTTCAACAAGATTGACAGGAATTCCGAGTTTTTCATATAAACTTGTTAGTTTTTCAACTCCGAATTCCAGTTGCCCTGAAATTGCAAGTCTCGTTCCGGAAAATGTGAACAGTCTGTTTCCCTCACCTAACTCTTTAACTATAAATTCCATGGAATCAACCATCCCCTTCCCCTCTCTCTCATTCGGAGAGCCCATGGATAACAAAAGGACAAAATCTTTTTTCCACTCAATCCACGGAGTGTGGATAAGCCCATGTTCGGTTATTTTAACATTAATAAACGAACGGAAACGGTCCAGAACCATCTTTAATTTGGAAGGAAAATGGAAAAAATAAACCGGTGAAGAGATAACAATAACATCGGCTTCATGAATTGATCTGCTGAGATTTTCCCAGTCATCCCCCCTTAAAGAACACCGTTTGATCAAATTACATCTGAGACAGCCGGAACATGGATATACATTCAATTTGTTTACATTGATTCTGTTTACTCCGGTTCCCGAAATATCCGCCCCCATAATAAAATGTTTAAGCATGATGCTTGAGTTGGCATTGCTTCTCGGACTCCCTTCAAAGGCAAGTATTTTCATTAATACTATTTTTTTATAACCGAAATAATCTTTTTAAAAAATGAGCTTTTTCTTACTTTTGCAGTATGACCGTCATTTATTTTAAAATTATCTCCATATTTTTTCTTATAATATGCAAGTCTCTCTTCTTCTGTCATCGGTTTTTTTGACTTTTTTAAAACACGGGAATCCTTCTTCCCGATATCTTTTCTAACACTTTTAACTCTCTCCACTCTTTTATTCCGCTTTTTAAAATCTTCCTTCTTTTTTCTCGCGGGAGGAGTATCTCGACCTTCTTTCTTAACAGATCCCCCCCCTTTTTTACTACCGGTTGGTCTCCGTCTTCCGGAACCCTTTTTTAACTCTCTCCCTTTATAAGATGAAGGAGGAGGAACATTTTCTATTTTTTCATACAGATCGTCGGAGGCATATTCTACGGGGATTTTCATTCCGATGAACTTTTCAATTGCTTCCAGATTAAAGATATATTCTTCACAAGCCAAAGCAACGGCTTTTCCACTCTTTCCGGCTCGTGCCGTTCTTCCTATCCGGTGTACATAATTCTCACAATCACCCGGAAGATCGTAATTAACAACAAGTTCAAGATCATCTATATGTAATCCTCTTGCCGCAACATCGGTTGCAACAAGTAAATTTATCTTTCCCGATTTAAAATCATTTATTGTAGTCAATCTTTTCTTTTGGGGAAGATCTCCGATCAAATAGTTACACTTTTTACCATTATTAACCAAATATTTATGAATCCTTACGGCTTGATGTTTGGTATTAGTAAAAATAAGAGCGTTCCTCGGTAATTCGGAGTTCAGAATACCCATAAGAAGACTGATCTTCTCCTTCTTTCCCACATGGTATAACACCTGATCAATATTTTCGACCGTAACGTTCTTTGAAACAATTTCTATACTTTCAGGACTATTCATATACTCCCAAGCCATCTGTTTTGCACTAATATTAAGCGTTGCGGAAAACAACATTGTCTGCCTTTTGAAATACGGAGACATTCGGCGTGCCATTCTCCGAATATCAGGGAAAAATCCCATATCAAACAATCTATCGGCTTCATCAATAACAAAATATCCTATATCTTTAAGACTGAGTTTCCCTTGTTTCTCAAAATCAAGCAATCTGCCCGGTGTTCCGATTATGATATCAACACCTTTTTTTAACATCTCCTCTTGAGGCTTATACCCGACTCCACCGAAAAAACAACCTATATTAATATTAAAAAACGAACAAAGTAGTTTTGCCTCTTTTTCTATCTGAACAGCCAATTCTCTTGTCGGAGCGATTATTAATGCACGTTTGTTGAATTTTAAAGTATTATTCTCAAAATTATTAAGGATCGTAAGTATGAATGCAGCAGTCTTCCCTGTTCCTGTCTGAGACTGCACATATACATCTTTACCCTTAAGAGAAATATTAAAAGTTTTTTCTTGAACCGGAGTACAATCAATATATCCGGCTTTATCTATCCCTTTTAATATTTTCTCACTAAAATTGAACTCGGTAAATTTCATCAAGATCAGTCGTCTTCTATCTCTGACAGCGATTGCTTCAATATAGCTTCAAATTTTTTCATTTTATTCTTATATTTTATATGTAGTTCCTCAATACGTTTTTCGTAATTGCTGGATAAATCATCCATTTTTCTTCTAAATTCATCCCGCTCCTTATCAAGTTCCTTTAACTTTAATTCGGAGGTTTCAATATCCCGCAAGAGCTTTTTCTTCTCCTCATCGGATTTTGCTTCACGCTCTTTAATCATATTCATCTCTTCCAAAAGAGCTTGTTTCTCCTTTTCAAATTCGGCTTCCTTCTCTTTCACCTCTTTTTTGAAATCATTGCTTATCGATTCCTTTTCATCTTGAAATCCTATTTCAAACGGTGAATCATCGGGAATATCGGTTTCCACAATATCGGGAATACTATCATCCGATTCAAGAAGCATCTGCTTAAGCTCCGTATTTGTATCTGGATCGGAAACTTCATTGGAATCAAGTGTAGAAGATTCAACAAAGATATCATCGCCGAGTATATCTATCTCATCATTGGGATCCGATTCGGTTTCAAGCTCAATAATATCGTCATCATCCAAGACATCGGTCATTGTAATCGGATCGGAAGGGATGGAACAAGAATCCGATTCAAGATTGTTTTTTAATATTTCTTTTAGATCGGACGAACTGACAGGTTTTTTTAAATAACCTTCCGCCGTAAATTTTAATTTTCTAACGGAAGATAGGATATTTTCCGAATTATCCGAATATAGCAGAAATATTGAGGAAGACATCTTTCCGCTACATCTTTTAAGAATGTCAAAGACAATAAAATCATTCACATCGGGAAGATCCAGACTCAAAAAAACCAATGTCGGCTCATCTATTCCGATATGAGTCAGTACATCCTCACTTTTTGAATAGTAATTTACAGTTGTTTTTGATGGGTTACAATAAACCTTTAACTCTTTTACAAATCCCGGATCAACGTCCGCTACTAATATTTTTTGATGCATTTCAGTATATTTTATAGTAATTTTAAATTTATGTAAAGATTGAATTTATTCAAAATTTTAATGTTTCCCGCCATAAAGCATTTTAATCCCGTGTTCGAGCAGCGGAATGATCAGATTCGTGCAGAAAGTTACCGCTTTAACCGAACCCGGAAAATTAATAATGATCGTTTTCCCTTTTACTCCTGCAATACCTCTTGAGAAAACCGCAAATTTTGTCTCTTTATAAGATTCATTTCTCAGCATCTCTGCTATTCCAGGTAATTCGACATCACATATCTCTTTTGTAATATCAGGTGTTATATCTCTTTCGGAGATTCCCGTCCCTCCGGTAGTTATTATGTAATCTTTATCAAGATTCCACTCAATCTCTTTTTTAAGAAGTCTTTTTTCATCGGGAACCACCGTTAAAGTTATTGTCGATTCGATTCCGCTCATCTCTATCATATCCTTTATTTTTCGACCGGACAAATCTTCATACTCTCCTGAGAATGCTCTATCCGAAGCTGTAATTACCGCTATCTTCAGCACTTATCACCCCCTCCTTGATCACTTTTGCGAAAACTCCCTCAACAGGCATAATACATTCCCCCACCGCATCATATATTGCACAACCGGAGTGACACTTCTTCCCTATTTGAGTAACTTCAAGAACAGCACCATTTATTGAGATTTTTCCACCTATTCGGATTTTTTTCCAATCTATCCCCTCGGTTATTATGTTTTCTCCAAAATCACCGTCTCCTATTTTAAGCTCTCCCGACCTCTTCCTCATATCGGTTATTGACTCGAAAGCAAGAAAAGAGACCTGCCTATGCCAATTGCCTGCATGAGCATCACCTTCAATACCATATCCTTTTATCAATTTTATCTTTTTTACAGGACGTTTTTGTACACCTTTTTTTTCCGAAATATTAACCGACCTGATACTAAATTTCATTTTTTATCTTCTCCACAAGTTTTATATCCGAAATTACCATATTTTTATCCACCGCTTTACACATATCGTAAACAGTAAGTGCGGAAATCGATACTGCTGTTAAAGCCTCCATCTCAATTCCTGTTTTTCCATCACAGATAGCTTCCGATCTGATCAAGATTCCATCTTCCTCAATTTCAAATTCAACATCTATCTTATTTATAACAATATTATGGCAAAGCGGGATCAGAGAAAATGTCAACTTTGCACCTGAAATACCCGCAATTCTGGCAGTAGAAATTACATCACCCTTTCCTACAAGATTTTCCCTTATTAATTTTAAGGTTTCTTTACCAAGAAATATCTTCCCCGATGCTTTGGCAACCCTGTGTACTATTTCCTTTCGGCTGATATCCACCATCTTAGCTTTCCCTTTTTCGTTAACATGTGTTAAATTCATACGCCCCTCTCAATCCTATTTTAATTAAAATACCATATTTTATCAATAAACAATTATCAACCCCCGATCTCCCAATTTCCTCTTGTTCTATTTGCAGACCCTTTTCGGGGTTTACTTAAAACCGCTTTTTTAAGACTGTCCTTCGGATTCTCCAAATCCAAAGGAATCTCCAGATCGGAGAAGAGGCATGGTTTCAACTTTCCGTCCGAAGTTAACCTGATCCTGTTACATGACGAACATTTTAAAGGTCTCTCCGCTTCATATTCTTTGTTGATACTCCCAATGTCATTTAAAGAATAGTGGTTGATCCTCTGTAACGACAATCCGTTTTTTTCACAAAATAATTTCATACTTTTCACTTCATTATCATTAAATCCAGGAATCAGGACCATATTGATCTTTGTACCTGTAAATCCGACTTCTTTTACTTTTTCAATCCCTTTAAGAACTCTTCGGATATCCCCACCTCCGACAAGTTTATTGTACTTTTCGGGATCAAGGGTATCAAGCGATATGTTGATTCGGTCAATGCCCGCCTCCTTAAGAGATGCCGCCATACGTTCCAATAATACACCGTTTGTAGTCAAAACAAGTTCCTTAACTCCCCGAACCGATCCGATATTCCTTACAAGATCAATGATATCTTTTCTTATCAGCGGTTCTCCGCCGGTTATCCTGATCTTCGATATTCCAGAATCAACAGCCGCCTTTACGACTTTGACAATATTCTCATACGAAATTATATCCGAATGCTTCTTCATTGGAACACCTTCGGGAGGCATACAATAAGAACATCTGAGATTACATCTGTCCGTTACGGATATCCTGAGATAGTTTATTTCTCTATCAAATTTGTCTAACATTGACAATCTCGCCTTGGGGTATCTCCGATACACCTCTTCCAATCTTCATCAGACCGTTTGCTTTCGATAAAGAGACAAAATGTGCCGATCCGTGGTATTCAATTAGGTTCACCTCCCCTTTGTCGTAAAAGACCGGAATATAAAGATCTCTCTCCTTTTTCCTCCTCATAAATCGCCCATTCAACTTTCCACGAATAAACAGAGGAGAATAAATATTACCTCCCATTCTCATAACCAACGGTTTTACCAAAATTTCAAAAACAACAAATGTAGAGACGGGATTTCCCGGTAACCCGAATATAACTTTGTCATTTTTTGTCCCGAATAATGTCGGTTTCCCTGGTTGAATTGCAACTTTATTAAAATGGATCGTCACCCCGAGTTCCTCGAGAATGTCCGGAACAAAATCGTAGTTCCCCATCGAAACACCGCCCGATATTATTGTCAGGTCAAAAGTCTCTATCATCTTACCTAACGAATCTTTCAACAATCCTCTCTCATCGGGAACTATTTTCATCTCCGATACTTCCCCGCATGCATCCGCCAATTGTGCCGAAAGTGAATATCCGTTACTGTTAAATATATGTCCTGAAAGAAGACTTCCACCCGGTTCCACAATTTCCGAACCGGTGGTGATAATTCCGGTTTTAACCCTTTTATATACTTGTAACTTACCTAATCCCAAAGATGCGGCGGCTCCTATCTCGGGAGCTCTCATAAGTGTTCCCGATACAAGAATTTTATCACCCTTCTTTATATCTTCTCCCATCAAACAAATATTATTATTACTATCTTCTCCATTTAGATACATGTATCCGTCATCTTCGCCGGTGACCTCTACTTTTATCACCCTGTCGGTACCGGAGGGTATGGGTGCTCCGGTCATTATTCGGGAACACTCCCCTTTCCCAACCGATCTTTTTGGAAATTTTCCGGCAGGAATCGTCTCAACTATTTTATATCTTTTAGAGTTATCACCCGAAAATACCGCAAATCCGTCCATTGCGGACTTGTCAAAAGGAGGCATATCTATCTCCGAATATATATCTTCCGCAAGTATCCTTCCGAGAGAGTCCGAAAGTCGCACTTCTTCAATTTCGGACTTTTTACCATATCCGCCGATAATATCTGCAGCTTCATCGGGTAATATCATTTTTTGATCTGTTTTCATTGTAATCTTTATCTCCCTTTCATAACTTTATGTGGAAAAAGTTTTAGTGAGGAAACCTTGAATGTCACCCACAATTTAACACCTTCGGAAACCTTCATATCTTCAAAAGATTTTCTCGTTATCTCCGCAATAACAGGCAATCCGATATCAACGGTAACTTCAACTCCCGAAGATCTTTTGACAATCTCTTTTACAGTCCCGTGAAAATTATTTCTTGCAGAAGACTTAAACCTTTTCTCGGATAACAAAATTTCGTCGGCTCTTATTGCAATGTAAGATAATTCGGAATCTTCTCCGTTCACAAAAAAACAGACTCCGTTGGAATTAAATAGACCGTCTTTCACACTTCCCTTAATGACATTTTTAAATCCTAAAAAATCCGCTACGGATTTTGAGGAAGGGGAACCGAATATTTCATCGGGAGTTCCGGTTTGGACAATTTCTCCGTTAAAAATGATCCCCATTCTATCCGCCAGCGAGATAGCCTCTTCAAAATCGTGTGTAACATGGATAAAAGTTTTTCCGGTCTTCCTGTGGAATTCTCTGAACAGAGCTCTTGTCTTCTCTTTAAGACTCCTGTCCAATGCCGATGTAGGTTCATCAAATATGTATACGTCGGGAGAAATTATAGTTGCTCTTGCTATTGCCACCCTCTGCTTCTCTCCTCCCGAAAGTATCCCTATTCTTTTGTTAAGCAAATGGGATATTCCGAATTCTTCCGCTATCAAGTGTACTTTCTCCTTAATCTCTTTTTTACCGAAGCCAAAGAACCTTATCCCGTAAGAAATATTTTCATACACGTTCATGTGTGGGAACAACATATAATCCTGATAAATCAATCCTATTTTTGACTTATCAATACCGGTAATTAACCCGCTGTCAGCTTTTATTAAACCTGCTATAAGTTCAATGGTCTTTGTCTTTCCCGATCCACTCGGTCCTAGAAGGACAAAATATTCTCCGTCTCCCACTTTTAAATTAAGATTTTTCAGATGGAAATCACCCAACTTTTTATTCACATTTTCAAGCCGAATTTCCATATTATTTTCTAACCTCGTAAATACGGATCACAATGAACACAATTAAACTTATTGCAATCATAATAACCGTCACCGGAAGTGCATATTTAAGTCCGAAATTCTGAAATCTGCCGAATATCAGAACGGGAGCGGTTACCGGATGATACGCTAAGATTATAACAGCACCGAATTCCGATATCCCCCGTCCCCACATCATTATTGCACCTGAGAATATCGATTTTTTTACCATCGGTAGGCTTACAGTGTAAAACATCTGCCAAGGAGTGGCTCCCAGCGTAATTGCCGTCCTTTCATACCTCGGATCAACCATCCGAAAACCACTTTTAACGGAATTTATTAAAAAAGGTACCGAAACAAAAAACATTGCCATGGAGATTGCAATCTCTGTTCCGACTATATTCAAACCGGTTGCTTTACTAATAAACGAATGTCGTCCCCAAGCAGTTAGCAGAGCAATTCCCACTGCAGTATGAGGAATTATCACCGGTATATCTATTAATCCTTCCAAAATCTTTTTCCCGGGAAATTCCTTTCTTGCAAATAAATATGCCAAAGGGATACCGGTCAAGAGAGCAGCAACCGTAGCATACAAGGAAGCTCGAAGAGTAAGGAATACGGAATTAATAACCTCCCTCTCTTTGACGGTATCCAGTAAAATTTTAGGATCGACATCAAATACCATCTTTGTAAGAGGATATGCAAGAAATAAAAGGAGAAATATCCCCGGTAAAACAAATAAGTACCTGACTTTAACCATTATTTTAAATATTTTTTCAATACTTTCGGAAGTGCTTCGGGATTATCCGCTAAAATCGGTGTTAATACAGGCTGACCGTTGGCTTTCATTATAACTCGTCCCCTTTCACTGAAAATAAACTCAACAAACCTTAATGCCTCATTTTTATGTTTTACACTGTTGGGAATCGTAATTCCGTAAACCATCGGTGCACCTCTTTTTTTGATAAATTCCCCTGGTTTTTTTCCGGTTATATCAATTGATACTTTCGAATAGAGATCGGCATATCCTCCGGACACCAAATTTATTTGAGGAGGAAGGAGAAGATATTTCAACCCGTGCTGTTCGGCAACACTTCTGTATATGAAGAGGTAGTCAAGCTCACCCGCCTCTATCATGGCAAGTAGATCCACCTCTTTAGGACGAATATTTCTCCCGTTTGTATTTTCGCTAAAAGCCTTAAAAAGTCCCTCTTTTTTGTAAAAAATTTCCGCAAGTTTTACGGTAAGAACAGCTCTATATCCGCAAGGGTCCGAATTGGGGTCGGAATGACCGTACTCAACACCATCCCTCATAAACACATCAAACCAGTTTGAAGAATTGATCTCGTCTTTATATTTGCTTTGATTTGAATAAACAATAACCATCTCGTTGGTAGTGAAATCTATGCAATAATCTGCATATTCGGGATAGAGAAGCTGCTTGATAACATCCGAATCGGCAGAGGCAACGACGTCAACCTCCCTCTTTAGATCCGAGACCTGACGTGCAGCTGTTCTGCTTCCGTAACTTTCAAGTATCACTTTGATATCCGGATTCACCTCCATAAATTCATCCGCTATCCTTTTAAATGGAATAGAGAGAGAACCTGCATGAACGACAAGGAGTTTCTTGATCTCTTTTCCCGATCCGACATTTTTAACTTTCGAACAATTTGTAAAAAAAACCAAAGTAACCGCTGACAATAAAAAATAAAAAATTTTGAATTTCATTCAAACCTCCATTTAATAACATGAAGGAGATCTTTCGGGGAGTTAATCCCGAATTGTGTTCTCCTTTCCAAGCACGGGAGGCGGTTCTGTTTCCGGAACCACCCTACAGGTCTTCAGGCATGACATTGAGCTTTAGCCGTAAAAACTCGGAGATATGAGTATGTTACCAAATAGTCAATATCCGGTCAACCGACCACAAAACCAGGGGTGACGGTGCTTTGTTTCTTTGAATTTTTAATTTTTTCTTAATCGCTCTCTTGCTATCTTATACAATGATTCCCATAAGCCTCTTTCCAGCATCGTAAAGATAACTTGTAGCACGAAAAGTCAAACACAGATTTGACCCCTTTATGTCCTTTTTTTGTGACAATTATTCATCTGTTTTTTGGAAATTAATTTGCTGTCACAATGGGGAGTTAAATGATGAAAAATTTATGTTTATTATCGTTATTAATCGTAATTTCTATTTCATGTGGAAATTATAATGTTAAAATCATACCGCTATCCTTACCATCCGGTTATTCCACCGATACAACGCCGGTGACTAATTCGGAACAAATTAAAATCTATCGGTCTAAAACATTTAACAAAAATCAATATGATGAAATAGGTTTTATTGTTATCAACGGATCTAATCCTGATATTCGGCTAATATATAAAAAAATTAGAGAACATGCTCAAGCCATCGGAGCAACAATTGCAATTGGCTTTGGAATTAGATCAATCAATGAAACGGAAACAACTGTTATTGATGAAGAAGATAACGTCGTTGTTGAAGAAACCACATGTGTGTTTTCCGCATCGGCGACATTACTTAGGAGAAAGAAATGAAATTATTAAGATTTTCTATTATTATACTGTTTCTATTTTTTACTTTAAATTGTGTAATAAAGGGACATTTTGCTGCAAGTGATGCTAACAAACAATATGCCGGTAAAAAAACACCCGATCAAATTTTGGTCTACAGATCACAAGTTCCAAAAAGAAAGTTTATTGAAATCGGCATTGTACACGTATGTTGTTCCGACAATGCAAAAAAACTTGTATACGCACTTAAGAAAAAAGCAGCTTATAATGGAGGAGATGCTATTATCCATCTGGAGTCATCCCCCGAACGGATGACTGCGACAGTAATTAGATTTATTGAAAGAAAATAATTTTTACCCCTCCAGGGGTGACGGTGCTTTGTTTCTTTGAATTTTTAATTTTTTCTTAATCGCTCTCTTGCTATCTTATACAATGATTCCCGTAAGCCTCTTTCCAGCATCGTAAAGATAACTTATAGCACGAAAAGTCAAACACAGATTTGACCCCTTTGTATTTGTGCTATTTTATAAAATATATTTGACAAAAACTTATATTTTTGTTAATTTTTGATAATGAAAAGAGAAATTGAAAGTGAATTAAAACAACTAATACTAAATAACCAAAAAAAAAATGTGATTATTATCGAAGGAGCAAGACAAGTCGGGAAATCTTACCTCGTCAACAGAGTACTCAATTCAATAAAAAAACCAATCTCATCATTTGATCTCGAAAAAGATTTAAAGTTAAGAAAAGAGATTGGTAAAACCGAAAACTTTAATGATTTTAGAGCATTAATGACAGATCGATACGGTGTTAAAAACGGTTCGATACTTTTCCTTGATGAAGCACAGGAAAGTAGAAAACTGGCAAGATACATCAAGTCATTTAAAGAAGATTGGGCAGGCGTACAGGTAATTCTGACAGGTTCATCAATGAATCGATTTTTTGATGAAGAGACAAGAATTCCGGTTGGAAGAACAAAAACCGTAAGGGTCTTCAGCTTTAGTTTTTCCGAATTTGTCGAGTATGTTCAAAATGAAGAACTAGCTGATTATATAAGAGATCCACAGGAAGATATACCATTATCGAGACATAATTTCTTACTTGAGCTTTTTGATAATTACATGCAGGTTGGGGGATACCCCGAAGCTGTAATCGCATACAAAAACGGAGAATCATATACGGAAATAATCGATGATATCTTGTTTGGACTTGAGGAAGACTTTCTGAGAAAAGAAGAGTATAAACCCTTAATATTCAGAAATATAATTAAAAATGTTGCTAACCATATCGGAAGTCAATCAAAACTAACTCATTTTAATACAACAAAATATTATGCAAAAAAAGCAATTGAAGCATTGATTGGTTGGCATATCCTCATTGAAGTTGAACAAGGAACAACTGATACCAAAACCATAAATTTTCTTCCGAAACGATACCTGTTTGACATAGGTGTCGTTAACAGAAAAAGGGCATTACCAATGCCTTCAATTTCTATTCTTAATACCATTGAACCGATTCTCAGGACACCTCTGGGAGGTCTTTTTGAAAATGCTATTTTATTAAATCTGATAAGTGGAAAATCTGCAAGCTATAAGATCTCAACTTGGAAAAAAGGTAAAGGATCGGATATTGAAGTTGATTTTATTTATGAAATTCCAAAACATAATTTAAAAATTCCAATAGAGTGTAAAGCCTCATTACAAGTGAAAAGTAAGCATTATAAAAACCTGTTGCATTATCTGAGACTCACGGGAAACAAGTTAGGTATCCTTGTTTCCGCAGCTCCTTTCAAAAAGATAATTACAAATGATAATATCACAATAATAAACATACCCATTTATTCTGCTAATTCAAAAAATATATTATCATACATCCTAAAGAATTTTAATAAATAATTATGAAGGGATTCCTTCCCTCCGGTCAGTTTCCCGAAAAGGGATTCTTTCCCTCCGGTCAGTTAACTTTGTTTCTTTGAATTTTTAATTTTTGCTTAATCGCTCTCTTGCTATCTTATACAATGATTCCCTTAAGCCTCCTTATCGCATCAAAGGTACGCTCTATTACACGTCCCGAAGGATAGGTTATCTTGGTCAGGTTATTGATATTATCATACTCATATTTTACAAGCTTTCCCTGTTGGTTCTCCTCACTTACCCTGCTCAACACATCGTATTTAAAATTAACCGTCGAATCGTCATCACTTGCAGACACCAACCTGTTTAACCCG
>Ga0256846_1000534_pt1 | contig 15121 bp, 15 predicted proteins | sample TevniametaG_FD_189098 | JGI IMG/M metagenome (GOLD analysis project Ga0256846, IMG submission 189098) | Tube worm associated microbial communities from hydrothermal vent at the East Pacific Rise, Pacific Ocean - Tevnia | ecosystem: Host-associated > Annelida > Integument > Unclassified ...
TCTGGCCGGATTGTCCGAAACAATCTACGGTTTTCTGGCTCACGAGAAAATAGTCTGGGCGTTAGTTTTCCAAGTTGCCGTTCTTAGCGGATTAATTGCCTTCCTGGTTGTTGCATGGAAAGAACGGGGAGCATTGTACGTTATTTTGACTATCACGATAGTTGCCGTAGCGGGCGGTTTAGTTGGCGGGATATTGGAAAGCAAAGTAGCCCAAATATTGATATTCTTCATAATGCAAATTATATACCTAGCTTTTATTCTTATTGGCGACGCCATGGGACGTCCACGCTTACTATTGAGAACATTATTTGGAGCTTTGGCCGGTTTTGCTGCCGGTATTGTTTCGTTTGGATTATTCGGTGTATTGGTTGAACGGGTAGGTGGTTTCTGGATTGCTATACAGAGTAGCCTTGCATTTATTATGGAGTTGGCTTTGTCTGTAGCTGTTGGAACCTTTATTGGCAGGTTAATTCTAGGAGAACGAGAAAATATAAAACCGGAGGAGATAGAGCAATGAAAAAAAATTCAGGCTGGTTTAGAGTATTATTAGTATTAGCTGTCGCCTTTGTTTCGGCTGCGATTCTGCATGGACTTCTGCAGCATCAATGGTTTTCAGGAATGGGACTGCAAGTGGCCTTCTTGGCAGCTGTTTTAGGTTTTATTGTGCTAACCTGGGATGAACAAGGCTTCTTTTACGCTTTGGCGGCTAGTTTGATACTATGTGTAATAGTCGCCGTTGTTGGTTCTTATCCGCCATCACTCATTGGCAGATTGTTCCTCACCTTATTCTACTTTGTGTTATTCGGCGGCTTGATGTTCCTCGGCGACTGGGTAAGCAGACGTAACTTAGTGCTTAGAGCTATTGTAAGCCTGGTCGGCGGTGTAATGGCCGGTGTAATTATGATTTACTTGCTTCCCCTTATTCACGGAATGAGTCAAGCCAGAACCTTTCTTCTCAGAATGCAGGGAAACCTTGTCAACGTCATAGAAACCACCGGCGGAGTCGCCGTAGCTATTTTACTTGCAAGATTGGTTTCAGGCAACAAGAAAGATGATTAATTTTAACAAAAGCTACAGGTTAAGGACAGAATCTATACAATTAAAGTAAACATTGTAGGATTAGCCTTTCTATAAATCAAATCAGGAAAAGTGTTTACTAAAATAATAACTGCATCTTTTAAGAAAATAATTCCCACAAAAGATGAAATTGTAACTGTTTCCCGACAGTAGTTATTTGTCGAAAACCAATATGAGCGTTATAAAATAAGCTAATAAACTCAATAAAAACAAAAAATACAGGCTCCGTTGATTATTCCCTAATTTTACTGCTATAGGTTATAAGAACGCTTTAGTTCAATAAAAGAAAAGCCGGTCTGTTTCCAGACCAGCTTCTTACTTTAATAGTTTACTTTATTCTAGTTAAGAATAACAGTTTTGGCGGTTCTTGAGAACTCAGGAGTGTATAGTTTAATAAAGTATACGCCAGGGGCTGCATTCCAACTTACGCTATGCTGACCGGCTCCATAACTGCCTGAAAAATCACTAACTACGCTACCGGTTGCATCGTATACCTTGATGCTTACTACGCCAGCCTCCGCTAAACTAAAGTTCACCGTATTGCCTGAAACAGTAAGCACGCTCTTCTCTAGCTCAGGAGCTTCAACTACACCTGAATAGCTGAAAGTCTTAGAGATAGGATCATGACTGATGTTATCGTTTTTAACTTCAGCCCAGAAAGTAATTGTATATGAACCGTTGCTAAGGCTTACGTCAGCAAAGCTTGCTGTGAAGGTGTCGTTTGCTGCAAATTTGTGACTAACCGTGTCGCTCTTTATTATTGCATTGTAGCTGTCGTCCTTAATCGTGTAGATAAGTTCACACTCCGTTTCAGCTCCAGCTCTTTCTGCATACTTGGCTGAAGGAGCAAAGTTGTTAAGTTGAGTGTCTAAAGGCGCTACTACCTCGAATGGGGTTACATCTACGCCCATCTCGGTCGTAAACTTCTTGCTTCTCTTGTTATTCGAATTATCTACATCATCGTCATTCTCTACAACAAACAGGGCTTCGTATTTTTTACCGCCTTCCGCTGTAAAATTCTTGAAGCTTACTACAGTATAGCCAGGGTATAGCTGCTGATTGGGATGCACGTTTTCATATACATCCTGCTGAGTTGCCACATCTTTAATAACGCAACGAACTTTAGCTTTTACTGTATCTTGGGTGTTATTGTAGACCTTGCACTTAGGTTCAAATGCCTTATCCGGCTCTTCTTTGTCATATGGACGAATTATGCCGGCAAGTTCTAAATCAAGTGCGGTTGCGGCTCCTGAACCAACAATTCTAACGCTATCTATTTCCAAATACCAATACCAATGACTTCCAGGACTTGTTTCATCATAAACGAAGCGAACTGCCATAGCGTCGTTTTTATACATACCGATATGTATTGTATCACGCGTGCCGTCAGGGTATCCATGATTGGTAGGGTAAGTCGCGACTGCCTGCCAACTTGTACCGTTGTACACTTCTATCCTAGCTTCACTTGAGCCCATATCACGAAAACATATATTGTATTCGAGTGTAATTTCACCGTAGGACGAACCATCAAAATCAGGTGTTTTAAGCCAATTATCGTCGTTGTGGGCGCTAGGTGGGTGATTCCCGTCATCATCGCAATCAGCGCATTTCCCGCCGGCGCCGGTGTAATTGCTTCTAGTTGGATTACTCGGATTACCTAAAGGATGCCAGTGGGTATTAAAGTTCCAGTTATCAGGGCCTGCAACAGAACCTGTAGTCCAACCGGCTGGAGGCCAGGTTGTGCCTTCAAAGTCTTCAGATACCAAGGTGGTTTGCGCAAACAAACCGGGAACGAAGATAGCTATTGCAAGAACCGCGATTGCGATTCTTGAAAACGTTTTACTCATTAGTTCCTCCTAGCGTAAAAAGTTATAGCCACATTTTTACTATGGGCGCCCTTTGAGGTCAATTTATTAAACTCCCTATAACGCCCTACATCGTATAAAAAAATATAACGCTTTTTATTAGAATGTCAATACCCCCTAGACGGTTTTCTTCCTTATTATATTAACCTTGCTTTTTTGCATTCTTCATTGCAAGGATTTGCAAAAGTTGTTTCTACAAGAAGACATACTTAATAAAGTATAGAAGATACTGGTTTGTACTTCCCCTGGAACATGAATTGCAAAAGTCTCCCAAAGCTTTGTTTTGAAAGTTTGACTCCACTTTTAAGATTGTTTCGGATAGTCTAGGAAGCTAATTATCTAAAGCAAGGATAATTATAGACTAAAAAACTTCTGTATAGGAAAGAAATTCGGATTATTCTACTGGAAGTTTTTGCTGCAAGGCCTGAATGCTTGCAATTCATAACAGCATAGCGCAATTTATTCTTCCACGCTTTAGGACTATTTATTGTGGATATAACTTTAAGCAAGAAATGGATGTTTCGCGGATTAGGCTTTTTTTAACCTTGCAAGAGGAATCATACCGGGAAAAGATTCTGTGTGTTGCTGAGGCAACATGCTTGCAGGTAACTTGGGTTTTGGTTTAACAAGTAAGAGAACAGGCAAAATATCGCGACAACTACAGGCTTGGAGATAATGGGGAGATGATGGAAGTTTATGAAACTGCAAAACGTATTGCGAAAACTACAGGCTTGCAGGCACCCAGAGAGAAACAAGGGCTGCAATTACCTTAACTAATCTAGTATCTTTGTACATTTCCATAAGTTCAGGATAAATAAGCAGGGAAACCCATACTATTACAGCTACTATCAGTAAACCAAGTATCAGGCCTACCAAAAACCCAAGCAGTTTATTAAGCCATCCCAAAAGAATAGCTTCAAACAACTTAGTCAAAATGAACACTATCAATGCGGTAAGCGCCATTACTGCAATGAAGATTAACGAAAAGGCAAGAATATTTCCAAACGCTACCGAATTCAGTTTAGGGGCCAGTTGCTGAGCAAGCAATGGAGTATAACGCCATCCGAGAAAAATGGCTCCTGCAAAACCCGCAATTGAGCCAAGTATTTTTACAGCGCCCTTTATCATACCCGAAATTCCGGCTATAAGCAGTAGAAGAAGAGCTACACCGTCAATTATCAAATAAGTGCTCAAGTCAACCTCTGTTTAAGCATATTTTGAATTTCCCTAAGTTCCGATTTCACTAATTCAATCACCCTCTCTTCAACCCTGCACAAAGGCAATTGCGTCTGGGCAGATAAGCTCATAAGAGCGGCCAAACGCTTACGCGCGCCTGCAATAGAATAGCCTTCTTTGTGAATTAACCTGTCTATCAGCTTAACCAATTCAATATCACGTTGAGAATATATCCTTCTACCTGCTGAATTTTTACGAGGGGCAAGCCAACGGAACTCCTTCTCCCAGTAACGAAGCACATGCGGCTTGGTTAAGGTTAACTTCGCTGCTTGAGTAATTGTATAAAAACGCTCCTCATCCATGGTATTTTCCTCTAAAGATACTTGCTTGCTTTGGAAAAGTGGAATTATGTGAGACCTTTATTTTAGGAAAAAAGTCAATTCTTACAGCTCTGAGAGTATGGTCAATATTGGATTGAAGGTAGGCTTGGTATAGGGTTGAGATTGAGATATGGGATAGCTGAGCGCGTCGAAGGGTTGGGCAAAAACTGTCTGCGCTCATTAGCCCATTTCCTCCTTAAGGGGACGCGACAACAATTTGGTAATTTCCTTTTCAGGACAAGCATTCCGAAAAAGAATCCTGTATGTTGCATCAGTTATAGGCATTTCTACGGAGTACATCTTACTTAGTTTACGGGCAATTTTGCTGGTTTCAACCCCTTCTGCCACCATTCCCAACTCTTCAAGTATCGCTTTTAAGTCCTTACCTTTTGCAACAGCAAGACCAACCCTATGGTTACGGGAATTGGCGTTCCATACGGTGGTTACAACATCACCCCAACCTGCAAGACCGGCAAATGTGGCAGCATTGGCTCCCATTTTTACGCCCAACCTGCTTATCTCTGCCATACCTCGCGAAAGCAGGGCCGCAAGCGTATTGGTTCCTGCCCCCAAACCTTCTGCTATTCCACAAGCTATAGCTATAACATTCTTTAACGCGCCTCCAAGCTGAACACCCTGCACGTCATTTGATAGGTAGGTTCGCAAATTTTCAAAAGAAAAAAGTTTTTGCGCCTTCTTGGCCATTGCCTTGTTTTCAGACGCGGCAACAACAGCAGTTGGATGTCCTTTCAAGACTTCTATGGCAATCGAGGGACCTGAAAGTACTGTTAAAGGATTTTTGGGAAAGAATCCTGCCCAAACCTTATCAGGCAGCAGTCCGGTTTTACTGTCAATACCTTTAATTAAGCTCACAGTTAATTGAGGAGGCTTAAAATCGGTCGGCAGTTTTTTCAAAGTAGAGCGCAAGGCCTGTGAAGGCAGAGCTAAAATCAGAACCTGGCAGCCTTCCAGTGTTTCTTTCATATCAGCTGAGTACGAAAGCTCTCTTGGAATTTTTATGCCCGGCAGTACCTTTGGCATTCTGTAGGTTATCTGTACTCTCTTCACCCTGGGTTTATTATATTCCCATAATTTTATCTCATGTCCCTGACGCGAAAGCATAATCCCAAGGGAAGTACCCCATGAGCCTGCCCCAAGAAAAGATACCCTCATTTTTTCCACAATCTTTTCCACAAACCCGCCCTTGGTTCCTCATGGGCAAGGATTCGCTTAATGTTACCGCGATGCGCCCAAATAACTACAAGAGAGCATAACGCAGCGGCAATGATAATGGATATCTCAGGCATCCAGGCATTCCACGCTGTTATGGTCAAAGGCAGGCTTGCCATACTGAGAATAGAAGCAAGGGATACATAGCCTATTCCGAGGAGGAGAATAATCCACAAAAGCAACGAACTTGCTGTTGGCAAGGGAGCTAAAACTAAAAAAACAGCCAAGGTGGTAGCCACTCCCTTACCGGCCTTAAAACCAAGCCAGGGCGAAAAAATGTGACCAAAACCCGCAGCAGCGGCCACTCCTGGATAAGGCGTAAGCTTAAGAGCGATAAGTGCCGGTATTGCCCCTTTTAGCGCATCCAGAACACCTATAAGAATTCCCCAACCGCTTCCCAAAGCCCTTATTGCGTTAGTTGCCCCAATATTGCCCGATCCAACTTCCTTGATATTTATCCCCTTGGCCTTGGCAACAAGATATCCTACGGGAATAGAACCAAGTAAAAACGCTCCAAGACCAATAAATATTGTAATCCAGACAACGGAGGTCATCTCTTCACCCTCTGCGTGGTTTTAAGCTTCAAATTCGTACCTTCAAAACCAAAAGCCTCGCGTAATCGATTAGTTAGAAAACGCATATAGTTTTCTGTAATTTCATCCGGTTTGTTTGTTTCAACAAGAAACAGTGGCGGCGCACCTACTTTCTGAATTAGCCTATATATCTTTACCCTTCGTCCTGGCGAACGCTCTGAGGTTATCTGCTGAACGAATTCACCTAAAACCTCTTTGGAAATCCTCAAAAACCGTTTTTCAGTAAGTGCACTCACTGTAGCAATCAATTCATCTAAGCCCTTCTCCATTTTGCCAGATATAAGTACCCTAAAGAACTGCTCCATACCCCGCAGCTCGTATGAGATATCCTCAAGCTTGTTTCGCAAAGATTGCCTGTCGAATAAGTCAATCTTGTTGAATACAAAAATCAACCCCTTGCGTTTTTCAACAACTTCGGCTGCCAGGCGTTTATCTTGCCGGGTGAGTCCTTCTGTTAAATCTATCAACAGCAAAATGATATCCGCCCGATTTATAGCCTTACGAAGTCTTGTGGATGCGTAGTATTCAACATTCTCTTTAATTTTTGTCCTTCGCCTCAACCCAGCAGTATCAACAATTCTCCATATTTTTTTACCAACCTCAAGATAGGTATCCACAGGATCGCGGGTAGTTCCCGGAATAGCATCAACCACGGCCCGTTCTTCACCTGCTAAAACGTTAAGCAATGTTGATTTACCGGCGTTTGGGCGTCCGGCAATCAATATCTTGACCTTTGGTTCGGCCTCATCGGCTATATCAAAAGTAAGTCTTTCGCAAATGCTCTCAAGTACCTCGCCAAAGCCAATTCCATGCTCAGCAGAAACCAAAAACAGCTCCTCGCCACCCAATATATGGAACTGATGATGTTCCCATTCAGCTGTTTTTACATCCGATTTATTCGCAATCACTATGTAGGGCTTATTTTCTTTTCTTAAAATTCCGGCAAGCATTTTATCACTGGGATGTAAACCTTCTTTGGCATCAACTGTCAAAAGCACCAACTCCGCCTCTTTTATAGCCAGCCTGACCTGATGGGTCATTTGCTCTTCCAGTGGAGCCTGCGGGTTAGGAATGAAACCGCCTGTGTCAATTAAGGTGAACGATTTATCCAGCCAGTTTACAATTCCGTACAATCTGTCTCTGGTTATTCCCGGTTCCTTTAGGGTAATAGCCTCGCGTCGACCGACTAACCTGTTGAAAAGAGTGGACTTGCCAACATTAGGCCGTCCTACCAGAGCTGCCACAGCGTTCATGCTTACTCTATCTCCTAAGTTAAATAAAAGCTAAGCTTCAAAAACAAACTTGAAGTGAATTGTCAAATATTTCTTTCTGTATATTAATAATATCCGTATTATGCCTGTAAGTCAACCATAGGCTATGGCTTTAGGGCTTGCTTGCCAGCTAAATTCCGGCGATAATGTTAACCTAGTGACCACGGTAACGGTATTGTGGATAAAAAACATCAAATAGGCAACTTGTCCTAGCTCAGCAAGCTGGCGACTGTATCGTTGTGTATAAAAAGCATACGTGTTTCCCCTTTTCTTCGGTTATAATAACATGCTTCTTTAATTTAATGTAGAACTCCGCTAAACGCCCTCTTGTATTGACATCTTCAAACAATCACTGTAATATTCAAGGTTCGTGGAGGAATCAGGGGCTGTAGCTCAGCTGGGAGAGCGCCTCGTTCGCAACGAGGAGGTCGACGGTTCGAATCCGTTCAGCTCCATTTTAATGACTGGCATGGTTCCAAAAAAAATGTTCCTGACACGCGGAGTTGGTCGGGCAAAAGACAAGCTTGCCTCTTTTGAGGCAGCGCTGCGTTATGCAGGTATTGCGCCATTTAATTTGGTTAAAGTATCAAGTATCCTTCCGCCAAATTGTAAAATTATCTCACGTTCAAAAGGAAGCGCAATGCTGGCCCATGGCCAAATTGTATTCGTGGTGATGAGCGAAAATCAAACCAACGAACCGCATCGGCTTATCAGTGCATCGGTCGGAGTGGCTGTCCCAGCAGACCCAAAACAGCACGGATACCTCTCTGAATATCACTCTTTTGGCGAGAGAGAAACCAAAGCAGGGGAGTACGCCGAAGATTTAGCTGCACAGATGTTGGCCTCAACACTTGGAGTGCCATTTGATATTGATTCAAGCTATGACGAACGCCGCGAAGTGTGGAAAATTTCAGGGAAAATTGTCAGAACACGACATATGACCCAAACCGCCGTGGGACACAAAGACGGTTTGTGGACAACTGTATTGGCTGCAGCAGTATTTATACTCTAGCATTTTCTTGAAACGTAGACTTGCAAGCATCTTCCGCTTCGATCCGCTACAAATCACTCAAAGCTCCCGTAACACCCCGCATAATACTATCCGCAACTTCACTTGTAACATCTCATTCCTAACACCCCGCAATACTCCCTCCGTAACACTGATTTCTACCTAAACCTCCGGTTGGCTTTAAAAGTTCACTGTTGAACGGAGTAGGCTCCACCTGTTCTTTATCTGAAAGATAAACAAATATTCAAAACTAAGGCTTTGGCAGTTGCAAACCTTGTCAGCCTAAGCATAATTACACTTGTGGATAGCTCAGTGGAAAATTCTACAGGTTTTGTTGAAAAAGAGTTCCACCGCATAGTTTCCAGAAAAATGATGGGCAAGCGGTTAGATCTCTACATAACTACTTCGGGCGTAAGTGTTTCACGTTCTATGGTGGCAAAACTTATAAAAAGCGGTAAAATTACAGTGAACGGAAAGGCTGTGAAACCTTCGTTCAAACTTGCCGAAGGCGATAAGGTCGATGCCGTGTTTACAGTACCGGATAGAGAGATAGCCCTACAGCCTGAGGAAATTGCGCTTGATATCGTTTACGAAGACGATGATATTATCCTTATTAATAAGCAGCCGAATATGGTTGTGCATCCTGCCCGCGGTCATCTTAAAGGTACACTTGTGAATGCCCTTCTTGCGCATTGCAAAGACCTACCGCGTGGCGAACACGGTGAAGTGCGTCCCGGAGTAGTGCATAGACTTGACAAAGACACAACTGGGCTTATTCTTTTTGCTAAAAGCTACGAAGCGTTGGTTAATTTAACCCGTCAGACCTCGGCCAGAACCATGTATAAGGAATACGCCGCCCTAGCATGGGGAAAATTTGAGCTTACCGAAGGTAAAATAGCTGCACCTATTGGTCGTTCAACCCTTGACCGCAGAAGAATGACGGTAACGCCCATATCTTCAAGAGAAGCCGCTACACGGTTTCTGCTAAAAAGAGTTTACGCCGGCTGTGTATCTTATTTACGTTTGTGGTTGGTAACCGGCAGAACTCATCAAATAAGAGTTCACTTGCGGCATTACGGACATCCGGTCATTGGTGATTATGAATATCAGGGTAGGCAAGAAATACATCCCGCTTCGGCAAATGAAGCCGAGGTGTTAGATGGGTGTCTGAAAAGAATTTCAAGACAGGCGCTTCACGCAAAAGCGCTGGGTTTTAAGCATCCTGCAACCGGTAGACAGATGCGTTTTGAATTAGAATTGCCCAACGATATGCAAAGTATAGTGGATTTCTTGGAGGAATATGAAAGATCTCATAATTGTTGAATCGCCCACCAAGGCTAAAACCATTCGCAAGCTTTTGCACGGCAAAGTAAGCGTAATATCCAGTAAAGGGCATATAATGGATTTGCCTAAGTCGCGTCTGGGCGTTGAAATTAAAGACAATAACTTTTATCCAGAGTACATAAAAATCAGAGGGAAGGCTAAAGACATAAAAGAAATTCAAAAAAAGGCAAAGAAGGCCCGAAAAATATACCTCGCTCCTGACCCTGACAGAGAAGGTGAGGCCATTGCCTACCATCTTGCACAAGTGATAAACCACGATGATATCGTTAGAATAAGGTTCTATGAAATAACAAGTCAGGGTGTAAAAAAAGCATTGAAATCTCCCGGTGCAATAGATAATCTGCTGGTTGACGCTCACAAAACCAGAAGGGTACTTGACAGATTAGTAGGCTACAAGGTTTCCCCGCTATTGTGGAAGATGATTCGCCGCGGTCTTTCGGCGGGCAGAGTGCAAACTGTGGCCTTAAGAATTCTGGCAGAGAGGGAAAAAGAAATAGAAGCATTTAAGCCGGAAGCCTACTGGACAGTTAAAGGTATTTTTGAAGTCGCCGGTGAACAATTTGAAGCCGAGTTGCTCAAAATTGACGGTAAGAAGGCTGACAGGATAAACGAAGAACAAATGCTAAAAGTAAAAAAGTTGTTCGCTAACGGCATGAAGATTACGGTTTCCTCCTTTGTTAAGGATGAAAAAACCTTTACTCCTCTACCTCCCTTCAAAACATCTACCTTGCAGCAAGAAGCATCCACGCTTCTACGGTTCGCTCCCCGCAGAACTATGAGAATAGCCCAAAGCCTCTACGAAGGCGTTACTCTTGAACGTACCACCGTTGGTCTTATTACCTATATGCGTACCGACAGTTTGAGAATAGCTCCTGAATTCATAGAAACTACAAAGGGACATATTATTGAAACCATCGGTCAAGAATACGCCAATCCTCGCGCTTTTAAGGATAAAAAAGACGCCCAAGCAGCTCACGAGGCAATACGTCCCACAGGACTTTCCCGTACTCCTGATTTTATTTCTTCCTATCTTGAAAGGGAGGCCAAAAAACTATACGATATTATCTACCGTCGCTATCTTGCCTCACAAATGTCCGATTCCCGCTATGAACGTAGAGTCGTAGAAATCACTCACGAAGGACATCTTTTCAGAGCGCGTTCCTTAAAACAGGTCTTTGACGGTTTTGAAAAACTCTATCTTAGGGAAAAACGCGAAACAGATATCCAGCTTCCTGTTCTTAAAGAGAATGACGAGCTTAAATTGGTTGAACTGATTGTTGAAAAAAAGCAAACTCAGCCACCTGCGCGTTTTACCGAAGCTTCCTTAATCCGTCGGCTTGAGGCAAATGGTATCGGTCGTCCTTCAACCTACGCGGCAATTATGGGAACTTTGGCAAGCAGGCATTACGTAACTAGAGAACGTTCTACCCTAATTCCTACTGAACTTGGAATTTTAGTCAATGACCTTTTGATACCTAGATTCAAAGACTTGTTCAATGTTGAGTTTACTCGCAAAATGGAAGAGGAACTCGATCAAGTGGCTGAAGGAACCTACGACTGGCAGAAAATTTTGCGTGAGTTTTGGGAACCATTCTCAGCGCTTCTTGAAAAGGTTGAGGCTGAAATACCTGAAATTAAGCAAAAGGTAATTAAGGAAACCGGAGAAGTTTGTCCCAAATGCGGCAAACCTTTGATTGAAAAATGGGGACGTTTTGGGAAATTCCACGCCTGCTCAGGTTTCCCCGAGTGTCGTTATACTAAACCTATGAGTGAGGAGCAGGAGGAAAAAACCGAAAAAATATGTCCTGAATGCGGCGCTCCGATGGTTATAAAAGTAGGTAAATTCGGACGCTTTCTTGCCTGTTCAAGGTATCCTGAATGCAAGTATACTTCACCTTATATTCTGCCTCAGCCTTGTCCTTTGTGCAGCTCGGACGTACTTGAGCTTCGCGGGAAAAGAGGCAAGTTCTACAAATGTTCTTCCGACGATTGTGTTTTCTCTTCGCCCTATCCTCTTTCTGACGAATTATGTGAAAAATGTAACAACTATATGGTAAAAGCCCCTAAAGAAACCTACTGTGTTAAATGTAACCCTGAAAAGCTTAAGCCAAAACCTAAATCAACTAAAGCTAAGAAAACAGAAAAGAAAACGACTGCCAAGAAGAAGTTGAAGAAAAACTAAATGTCTAAACGAGTTTCTCTGCAACCCAGTCTTCCTAAAGACGCAAAAGATTTTATGCGCTACTTAAGGGACGAACGCAGGGCCTCTGAACACACCTTAAGAGCCTATCGTAAAGATTTGTTGCATTTTTTAGACTACATCAAGGAATATAAAGCTAAAATGGACATTTATGCTGTTGACAGGCAAGATGTACGTGGATTTATAGCTATGCAGACCCGCTTCGGTTACTCTAAACGTACTATTCAACGCAGGTTATCGTCCGTCAAGACATTCTACAAGTTTCTGTGCCGAGATGAACGTATTTCACTTAACCCTGCACGTTTGGTTAAAGGGCCAAAGCTTTCACGTCGATTACCGCAAGTCTTTACACAAAGGCAAATAAGTGATATTTTCGAAAATTTAAAAGGTGCCGACCACCAACTTCTTCGCGACAGAGCAATTATCGAACTTCTCTATGACGAAGGCTTACGCATTTCCGAACTTGCCGGTTTGGATATCTCTGACATAACCTTTGCCGCCGGCGAGTTGAAAGTTTTAGGCAAGGGTTCAAAGGAACGTATTCTTCCTCTAAGCGCAAAGGCATCAGAGGCATTAAAAAAATACATAGGTACCAGGCAATCAGGGGCTTTGTTCATAAAAGAAGATAGCGGAAAAAGAATAGGTGTACGCGATTTGCGTCGTATTGTGAACTACTACCTATCCCAACTGCCTTCAACACCTGCAGTAAAACCACACGCGTTGCGCCATTCCTTTGCTACCCATCTTTTGGAGCGCGGCGCCGATTTACGAGCGGTGCAAGAGCTTTTAGGACACGCTTCTCTTTCCACAACTCAAATATATACGCATGTTAGTGTCAAGCGTCTTAAAGAAATTTACAAAAAAGCGCATCCAAGGGCGGAGGAAGACTAAATTAGTGCAAAAGTCAAAGATAAGGTTAAAGACAAGGCGGATAAAAAGGAAGGAAATTTTGCCAAAGCGTTTTATACTGCTTGCTGTATCCGTCATTAGCTTATTTTTTATTTATTAAGGAGGAGTAAATGCCTAAAATTCGTTCAACCACCGTTCTCGGTATGTTGGATATCAAACGTAAAATTGCCGTTATAGGTTCAGATGGTCAAGTAACTTTGGGAGATACGGTAATGAAACACAAGGCTCGTAAAATCCGCCGCATAGGAGAGCGCATACTTATCGGTTTCGCCGGTTCTACAGCCGATGCCCTGACTCTTTTTGAAAAGTTTGAAGCCAAGGTATCGGAATTTCCAAGTAACCTTACGCGCGCCGTAATTGAATTGGCCAAGGAATGGCGTATGGATAAGGCTTTACGGCGTCTGGAAGCTTTTATGGCCATTCTAGATCCAGAGCACGCCTTCGTAGTTTCCGGTTCAGGCGATATAATTGAACCAGATGATGGTATTGCGGTTATAGGTTCAGGCGGTCCATACGCTTTGGCAGCAGCGCGAGCTCTTAAGGCACACTCAAAGCTTGCGGTGAAAGATATTGTAAAAACCTCTCTTAAAATTGCAGGAGAGATTGGCATTTACACAAACACGGAGGTTCATCTTGAAGAAGCTAAAGGCTAGGCCGATAATTGACAGACGAGCGCTATTTCTGCTCGGCTTATTAGTTGTCTTCGTGTTATCATTATCAGGCTGCATAAATCGTTATAATCTGGAACCTTGGGGTAGGGAGCCTGTAATAAAGGTTTTAGTTGCAGAGAATCTGCAGTCTGTGAATATAGAAGCTAATGGTTCACACACTCTTTCCACACCCAACGGTTCAACCCCTGTGTTGGGCAATGGCGCAAGCTGGCTTATATCTAACACTGCAGGGCAACTTTCCGTAAGCTTAAACTCAAAGGAACATTTAACCAATCCAAAACTGCCTATAAAAATAGCTCCCGACAGAAACACTATCTTAAAACTTAACGGTCAGCCTTATAGAGGCTGGCTCGCGATAACAGCAGGTACTTCGTCAGGATTTAATGTAATAAATCTACTTCCTTTGGAACAGTATTTATGCGGAGTGGTTCCACGTGAAATAGGCACGGGGTCAAAAGATATCCTACATGCAGTGGAAGCTCAGGCAATTTGCGCACGCTCATATGCTATTTCACGATTTGGCGGACATCACAGGCAAGGCTTTGATGTTTATGCCGATACCCGCGATCAGGTTTATTCCGGTATGAGCAGGGAAACGGAATGGTGTACAAAAGCTGTGAACAATACCCGCGGTATGGTGGTTCTTTCAGGAAATAAATTGCTTGACGCCCGCTATTCCTCAACCTGTGGAGGATATACAGCTAACTCCGAAGACGCCTGGTCTTCAGCTATTCCTTATCTTCGTTCCGTACGCGACGCGCCCTTTCTTTGCAGGCCCTACTGCGCTAAATCTCCGCACTTTAACTGGAAGAAGGCTATTCCTAAAAAGGATTTTTATTCCAAAATTCAGCGGATGATTCCTTCAGGAGCGCGTATAAAATCATGGTCTCTTGACATTAATCCAAAATCGCATCGTGTTGTAAAAATGTATGTTATCTCTAACAAAGGCAAACATACAATCAAAGGCTCCACCCTGCGTTCGGTGTTCGAACTTAAAAGTCAGTATTATAAAATAAAACAATCGGGTAATAAGATGGTTTTTGAAGGACACGGTTGGGGCCACGGTGTAGGTATGTGCCAATATGGAGCTATGGAAATGGCGCGACGTGGTAGAAGCGCGGTAGCCATTCTGCGGCATTACTACAGAAACGCCTGGGTTGGCAAATTGTACGATTAGCTACCTAGACAAAGCTTCGCTTGGTAAAGTTAGGCACATAGGTAAGGCATTAACCTTCTCCTGCAGTGAAACTTTTGAGTACGGATACTTTTTTATAATAAGGTATAGAACCTACAGAAACGAAGTACTCTCTTAAGCTCAAACCTTTGTTTAGATACAGGTATTACGCTAATAACAACCCAAAGTCAGAAACTTGGAGAAACTTTTAAGCAGATAGAT
>Ga0256846_1000535_pt1 | contig 15092 bp, 12 predicted proteins | sample TevniametaG_FD_189098 | JGI IMG/M metagenome (GOLD analysis project Ga0256846, IMG submission 189098) | Tube worm associated microbial communities from hydrothermal vent at the East Pacific Rise, Pacific Ocean - Tevnia | ecosystem: Host-associated > Annelida > Integument > Unclassified ...
CCCTCGGCCACAATCAGTACCAGTGCACTGAAAACAATCAGAAAGCGTATTTTTCCCGGTTTAATAAAAATTTGACTGCCTCCGCCACGATCCGTTCCATCTGTACGCACCACAAACATCACCCACAGGCGCACGCCATCCATAAAAAGTTGTTTATACCTGCCCGACTTCTTTTTGTCCATGCTGGCGCTTGACAAACCAATTTAAATTAACGTATTTAGCATCATTGCCGAGTTGCGTCGTGATTTGAATTCGCTCAGTGTCGAAGATGATGCGCACCTCGCTGAACGCCTGAACCAAAATTGCAGGGAGTACATTATGTATCGTTCACTGTACGAAGAGGTCAAACCGTTAATATTCAATGGCGAAAGTGGTATTTTACATATCAGCTATGAATATGGGGGCGCAGCGAAAATCGTATTGAACGAGGGCCTCATTGAAGGCGTTTTGACTGAAAAAAATGAAGGGAAAGGCGCGATGGAAGCCATTGCCAAGTGGATCAGCATTTCCACCCGGTTTTCCCAGAACGAAAAGGAAATCGGCAGCAGCCTGGCCACCATTGACACGAGCAGTTTCCTGTCGATTCTTGAAAAGGTCCATAAGATTATCCAAAAAATTAATACCGTTATCCCAAGCAACAATGCCATATTCAAAGGCGACACCAACAAGGTCGACAAGCACAAGCGTTTTTCTTCCGTTGATTTTAAAATCATGCTCCTCCTGGACGGCAAGCGCCCCTTAAAAAAAGTCGTCCCGGAATCCGGTTATTCGGAACTGGACGTCCTGATCAGCGTTTATCGTCTGGTTTCCAGCGACATTGCCAAATTTTTATCCGACAGCATCCCGATGCCTGAAAAAGAACGGGCGGATTTCGTTAATACTTTATCAGAAAAATTAATGGAATTTGTTGGACCGGCAGCGTCCATTCTTATCAGCGACGCGTTCAAGGCCCTGGGGCATGGCCCGGAAATGCTGTCCAGGGAAGAGATCCCCAGACTTATTGAATCGGTTTATGACCCGCTGGAGAAAAAAGAACAGGAAGCACTGGCCAGATGGAGCCTGGCCTTTTTACAGGAATAATCCTGGCAGGAACCCATTATTTCTATTTTTTAGACAGTATCTCCAGGAAATATTCGATAATTTTTGGATTGGGCGGCTGACCGAATTTTTTTTCATACTCCCGGCGAAAATCTAATATTGTCGGATGGCTTCCGGAAACAAACCGCTGGATGAACTTTATTCGGTTCGAATCTGAAGTCCTTTTTTCCCGATCCTGATTGTTCCTGTGATACGCCAGGCGCTTTAGAAAATAGGCCACGAGCTCAAGCGACGGCTTTTTTCCGAAAGTTACTTCAAATGATTTTCGGAAAATCAGAATTGTTGCGTCCCCGGCAAGGGCTATTTTATCGGCAAATTCGGTTTCCGGATCGGATTCATTTTGGGGTGGCGCCTGATTTTCCTTTTTTTCAGCCCGGGGTTCTGCTCTTTTCTTTTTATTTTCCTGCATCGAAACAAAATAATCGATCAGGTCGGACGTCGGCAGATGTCCGAACTCTTCCAGAAACTCCTGCTCGAGCTGGGTGACGGACCCGTCACCCAGCGTTGCAACCTCTTTGACGGTTGCCAACATCAGATCCCAATGGGGATTTTTAGGGTTTTCTTTTTTCATTGCCACAAGCACACTGCCGGCTGCTTCCGTCTATTTTACGTATCTTTTCCATAAGTGGCGGCCTGCTATTTTTTCGTGAGCCGCGTAATGAAAATATTCATTGATTTTCTGAGCCGCTCAATGGCTTCCGCCAGCTGCCCGGTCTCATCTTTGGTATTGAGCGAAATTGTGGTTTTCAGATCTCCCTTGCTCATCTTATCTGTTGCTTCCGTAAGATAGGACAGCGGTTTGGTAATTGATCCGGCCAGAAAAATCGAGATGGCCAGGGTCACAACCAGCACCAGAAGACCGATCGCCAGAAATATATTCCGGAAATTGGTGGCCGAAGCAAAAACGACTTTGTTGGGAATGACGTCGACAATCGTTCCCAGACGTTTGACTCCCTGCCCGTTTAAAAACACCGGCGCCATCGAAATTATATTTTTCTGCTGGGGAACGGCACCGGCCATCTTACTCGACAAAACCTGCCCCGCCACCTGGGAAAAATCTTTCTTGAAGTTGGCGCCGGTATTCTGGTCGCGCTTCCCGCCCCACTCTTTTTCGGCGTCCGGATTCAGATAATAATTTCCCTTGTCGTCGATAAATACCAGGAGCTCGTTTGCACCGGCGTTTTCGCGGACAATATCCAAAAATTTCTTTGCAATAACGTTAAAAAGGACAATGCCCTTAAACTGCTGATTGCGATCAAACAAGGGCGTGCCATACCGGATGACCGGCCGCAGAGGTATCTCAATTTTTCCCTTTTCCCGGTTCAGATCCAGCGGGGAAATCATTATTCCTCCCTCGGAAAGTTTGGCTGTATCCGCAAAATAGTACCGGCTTTTTTTATTTTGAAGTTTGGAATGGGGAACTACGTAACTTTTATCATTGTTCCGATCCACCCGCACCACCTCTTTACCGTCCGCATTCAGATACCGAATCTGATTGTAGATTTTCTTGTTTTTGGAAAACGCCAGGAAATCGTCTTCAAGGGATTTAATCGCACCGGTGACCTCATCGGCACTGGCATTGACCATTTGTTTTGCGGAGGTTGAATCTTTGAGATAAAAAAGATCGCTGGCCACCCCTTTCAGAAAATCTTCGACCTTGGAAGAGACCAGCGACACCTTGCTGTTCAACTTGCTGATACTGTTGGCCTTAACCGTCGCTGTAATATTATAGATCCCGTAAGCCCCCAAAGACAGAAGCGGTAACAATGCCACCAGTATAAAAGCCACCAATAATTTGTTTTTAATCTTGCTCATCGTTGTTATCCCTTTCTCTGCAAACAGAAATTTACCATTTATTTTAAATTTAGTATATGCCAATCAGACACCTGTCGAACATTCCCAATATTGAATGCAATATCGGTGCCAGATTTTACGAAAATCATCGTATGTATGTAACAGTTTGAATTAACACCTGCAAAAGGCGCATCCGGCCAGAAAAGCGGCCGTGTCAGCCCCTTTCTCGTAAAAAAGGGCCTTTTGATATGTAATTGCCGTGATTTATATCTTTTTTCAATTATCTCCCGCTGGCAGGCATCCGGTAATGCGGGTGATTTGACACAGGCCTACCACGCCTTTGGGCAACTTGTCAAAATATCGGTGCACCTGTATATTCAATCCTGATTGACAGTGATAAGGGTAAGGAAAAAATCGGCTGGCGCCGCCGTGCGCACGGCGGCCGATGGCCGGGAAATCAAAAACGTAATTCGAAATCCAAAACCGTAATCGAAACCGCATGACAATCTGCAACCGTTCGACCCGGAGGAGACCATTATGACAATCGCTTTTATCGGCATGGGCACCATGGGGGCCGCCATGGCCATGAATATTCTAACCGCCGGTTACGACCTCATTGTTCACAACCGGCATCGTGACCGTGAAATTCCCCTGGCGGAAAAGGGCGCAACCCGCGCAGCCACGCCGGCGGCAGCGGCCGCGGATGCCGACATCGTGATCATCTGCGTAAGCGATACGCCGGATGTGGAAACAATCGTTCTGGGGCCGGACGGGATCATCACAAAGGCCCGGCCCGGCACCATCGTCGTGGACATGTCCACGATCAGCCCGTCGGCTACCCGGAAAATGGCCACCATCCTGGCAGACAAAAAGATCCGGATGATCGATGCCCCGGTCTCCGGCGGTTCCGAAGGCGCCCGGAACGGCACCCTGGCCATCATGGCCGGCGGCAACGCGGCCGACATCGATCAGGTCCGGCCCATCCTCGAGGCCATGGGAAAAACCATTACCCATGTCGGGCCCATCGGATCCGGCCAGCTGACCAAAGCCATCAATCAGGTGATCATCGCGGCCAATTACCTGGCCGTGGCCGAAGGTATAACCCTGGGCCTGAAAGCCGGCCTCGACATGGACAAGGTCGTTGCCGCCATCGCCGGCGGTGCGGCTGGATCCTGGGTCCTGGACAACCGGTCAACATTTATGATCGACAACGAATACCCCCTGGGTTTCCGCGTGCGGCTGCACGCCAAGGACCTTAAAATCGCCCTGGACGCCGCCCGTGACCTGGGTGTGGCATTGCCCGTGGCCGCCCTGGTCGACCAGATCGAATCCGGCCTGATCGGCCGGGGATTCGGTGACGAGGATGTCTCGGCCGTGGCGCGCACGCTGCGGGAAATGGCGGGAATCACAAGCTGAACCGGCCGGGGAGCACGTATTGCAGATTATATTTTTATTGACCTCATCCGCCGGCCCTCCTATGATGAAAAAATACTCAGCTGATACGCACACCGCTGCCGTCGCTTTCCTTAGATACATAGAAACCCCAAATAAGGAGGAATAAAATGAAAAAATTCGCGATTATCTTTTTTGCCGTCACCCTGCTGCTCCCCTTTGCGGCCGGCGCCAAGACACTGCGGCTGGCCATGGATGCCGACCCTGTTTCTCTGGATCCCCATGTACAGCTTTCCGGAGGGATGCTCCAATATTCCCACCTGGTATTCGACCCGCTGGTCCGCTGGACAAAAAAAATGACCATCGTCCCTCGCCTGGCTGAAAAATTTGAGCGTACCGACGACCTGACCATCCGATTCCATCTGCGCAAGGGCATCAAGTTTCACAGCGGCAACGAAATGACCGCCAGGGATGTGGCCTGGACACTGGCCCGCCTGAAAAAAAGCGGAGATTTCAAGGGGCTGTTCGAACCCTTTGCCGATCCCGTTATCATCGATGACTACACCATCGACATCAAATCCAAAAAGCCCTATGGGCTGCTGCTCAATATGTGCACCTATATTTTCCCCATGGACTCCAAGTTTTATACAGGTACCGATGAGAAGGGGCACCCCAAGGATGCCATCGTCAAAACCGAATGGTCGTTTGCCAACGAACATGAATCCGGCACCGGTAAATACGTCGTGGCCGAGCGGGACCAGGGACAGAAATGGGTACTCAAAGCCTTTCCCGGCTATTGGGACAAAAACAGTGGCAACATCGACGAAATCATTTTAACCCCCATCAGCGAAGATGCCACCCGTGTGGCGGCGCTTCTTGCCGGCGATGTCGATTTTATCATGCCCGTCCCGCCCCAGGATTTTGACCGGATCGACAAAGCCGACGGCGTCAAGCTCATCACCATGCCCGGCGCACGGATCATCACGTTTCAGCTGAATCAGAAACGCCGGGAAGAATTTAAGAATCCTAAAGTCCGGCAGGCCATGGCCTACGCCGTCAACAATGCCGGTATCGTCAAAAAAATCATGAAAGGCCGGGCCACCGCCGCCGCTCAGAATTCGCCGCAGGGATATCAGGGATACAATCCGGCCCTTCAGCCCCGCTTTGACCTGAAAAAGGCCAGGCAGCTGATGAAGGAAGCCGGTTATGAAAAAGGATTTACCGTTTCCATGATCGCGCCCAACAACCGCTACGTCAACGACGAAAAAATCGCCGAAGCCACGGCTGCCATGCTCTCTAAAATAGGCATCAAAGTGGACCTGAAAACCATGCCCAAGGCCCAGTACTGGGATCAGTTCGACGCCCAGGTGGCTGATATTCAGATGATCGGCTGGCATTCCGACACGGAAGATTCGGCTAATTTTTATGAATTTCTCTACATGTGTCCCAACAAAGAAACCGGGTACGGGCAGTATAACAGCGGTAACTACTGCAACAAACGGGTCGACGAACTGACCCTGGCCTCCCAGAGTGAAACGGACCTCAACAAACGCAAGGCCATGCTTCAGGAAGTGGAACAGATCCTCTTCGACGAAGCCGCCTTTATTCCTTTTCACTGGCAGATGCTCTCCTGGGCCGGCAGCGACAAGCTGAAAAACGCCGACGATATCGTCAACGGGATGAATTTCCCCTATTTCGGCGACCTTGTCATGGAATAACCGTCCGGTCATTAAAGTGTATGCGGATTATCCATCCACCGGGGAGGTGCCAGCGCATCTCCCCGGTATCCATACACACCATCCATCACCGCCACATCAACATCAGCCATCGATAATTAATCATGTTTGCATTTATTATCCGCCGGATCTTTCAGGCCGTTATTGTAATGCTGATCATCAGCCTGCTGGGCTTTGCCATCAAACAATCCGTTGGCGATCCTGTTCGCGAAATCACGGGGATATCGGTATCCGCCCAGGAACGGGAAGTGCTCCGCGAAAAGCTGGGACTCAACGACCCTTTTCTCGTTCAGTGGGTTCGCTTTCTCGGCCGGGCCATCCACGGCGATCTGGGCAACTCTTTTTATTTCAAGCGGCCGGCTTTTGATGTCATTCTTGCCAAAGCCCCGGCAACGCTGGAACTGGTTCTGGCCACGTCCATCCTTGTGATTCTGTTTTCCGTCCCCATCGGTATCTATGCGGCCGTCAAGCCCGATGCCTGGCCCGCCCGGTTTATGATGGGCGCCTCCATCGTGGGCGTTTCCATCCCTGTTTTTCTGACCGCCATCCTGCTGATCTATGTTTTTTCCGTGACTCTCGGCTGGCTGCCCTCGTTCGGCCGGGGGCACCTGGTAGAAATATTCCCCGGCTGGAAATCCGGTTTTTTCACTGCCGACGGGCTGGCGCATCTGGTGATGCCCTCGGTCGCGCTGACGTCGATCATGCTGCCTCTTTTTATCCGCCTGGTCCGGGCCGAAATGAAAGAAGCGCTGGAAACCGAATACGTCAAATTTGCCCGGGCCAAGGGTCTGCGCCCGGCTCGCATTCTTTTGCTGCATGCGTTTAAAAACACACTGCTGCCGGTGATCACCGTGGGGGGCGTCCAGCTGGGCATTCTGATCGCCTTTACCATTCTCACCGAAACCGTCTTTCAATGGAAGGGCATGGGATCCATGTTCATCGAATCCATTGAACGGGCCGACACATCCCTGACCGTGGCGTACATGGTTTTTGTGGGGTTTATTTTTGTGGTCGTCAATACCCTTGTTGATCTGGTTTATGGTCTGGTCAATCCCATGGTGCGTATCACTGGAGCACAGTCGTGACACGATTGCAGAAATTCACCGATTCCTACTTTCTCTATCGATTCATCCGGGATCCGGTGGCTATCGGCAGTTTCGCCATCCTGGTGGTTCTGTTTGTCTGCGGTTTCGGCGCCCCGGTGGTGGCGCCCCACAACCCCTACGACACCACAACCATCGACATCATGGACTCGGAACTGCCTCCCTTCTGGTATCCGGACAGCGACGCCCGTTTCCTTCTGGGGACCGATTCCCAGGGTCGGGATATGCTCTCCACCATGCTCTACGGCATGCGGGTTTCGATCTTTATCGGCCTCGGCGCCGTCGCCCTGCAGGCCCTTCTCGGGATCACCATCGGCCTGATTGCCGGATACAAAGGGGGCCGGTTTGAAGCCCTGCTCATGCGCGTGGCCGATGTCCAGCTTTCCTTTTCCACGTATATGGTGGCCATATTTTTCGGGGCGCTTTTCCAGGCGGCTTTCGGCATGGGATTGTACGAAAATTTTGCCATTCCAATGCTGATCTTTATTATTGGTTTTGCCGAATGGCCCCAGTACGCCCGCACGGTGCGGGCCTCGGTTCTCGGCGAGAAGAAGAAAGAGTACGTCGAAGCCGCCCGGGTGATCGGCCTGCCGGCCTCGCGGATCATGTGGCGCCATATTCTGCCCAACACCCTGACGCCGGTCCTGGTCATCTCCACCGTCCAGGTGGCCAATGCGATCATGAGCGAGGCCGCGCTGTCGTTTATCGGCCTGGGCATGCCCGTTACCCGACCGTCGCTGGGCTCTTTAATCAAAGTCGGTTTCGACTATATTTTCAGCGGCTCATGGTGGATCACGCTCTTTCCCGGTATCGTTCTCGTGGTCCTGATTCTATCGATCAACCTTCTCGGCGACTGGCTGCGGGATTTCCTCAATCCCAAGCTGTACAAGGGGTAGACATGGCACCGCTGCTGGACGTTAAAAATCTGACCGTTAAATTTGCTCTGCGGCGCACCCGCCTGACTGCTGTTGACAATGTCTCGTTTTCCCTGCGGAAAGGCGAACGCATGGGCCTGGTCGGCGAATCGGGGGCCGGCAAATCCGTCACCGGTTTTTCGCTGATCAACCTGATCAGCAAACCCGGCTTTATCGATTCGGGCCGGATCGCATTCGAAGGCCGGGATCTCACCCGGCTGCCCGCCGACGCCATGCGGGATATCCGCGGCAACCGGATTACGATGATTTTCCAGGACCCGATGATGACCCTCAATCCGGTTTTGACCATCGGCACCCAGATGGTCGAAGTCCTCAAGGCCCACGGCAAGATATCAACCCGCGCGGCCGAAACCACCGCCATCGACAAGCTGCGCCAGGTCCAGATTCCATCGCCGGAAAAACGGCTCAGGCAGTACCCCCATGAATTTTCCGGCGGCATGCGCCAGCGGATTGTCATTGCCATTGCCCTGCTGACCGATCCGGCCCTGATTATCGCCGATGAACCGACGACCGCTCTGGATGTCACCATCCAGGCGGAGATCATGGACCTGCTCATCGCGCTGTGCGACTCCGCCCGGATGGGCCTGATTCTCATCACCCACGATCTGGGCGTCGTGTCTGAAGTCACGGAAAACATTGCCGTGATGTATGCCGGAAAAATTGTTGAGAGCGGGCCGACACAATCGGTCATCAACCAGCCGGCCCATCCGTATACCCGCGGTCTGGTCCGGGCCATTCCCGGCAATATCCCCGCCGGCGACCCTTTGTACCAGATTCCCGGAATGATGCCCTCGCTGACCGATATTCCATCCGGATGCGCATTCCATCCCCGATGCGAATACGCCGGAAAAGTCTGCACCGAGCAGACACCGGATCTGAGCCCGGCACCCGGCCGCCAGAACCGGGCCGCCTGTCACCTGGTCAGCGGACAATTGCCCGAAGACGATATCGGTACGGCCGCGATTCACCTGAAACAGATGGCCGCAACGGAGGCGATATTGCGATGAGCGTCGATCGGGGCCTTATGGCCGTTGACAACCTGTTCAAGCATTTCGATATTTCCGGCGGTCTGCTCGACCAGCTGTCTTTTAACCGGGGACGCGTGGTCCGAAAACGCACCACGGTCAAAGCGGTCAATGGTGTCAGTTTTACCATTCACGCCGGGGAGACCCTGAGTGTGGTCGGGGAAAGCGGTTGCGGCAAATCGACCCTGGCACGGACGATTATGGGGCTGTATCCGCCCACCCGCGGCCGAATTTATTATAATGGCGAGCGAATCGATCAGCTGTCGTTCCGCCAGATGCTTCCCTTCCGCGCCCGCATGCAGATGATTTTCCAGGATCCATACGCCTCGCTGAACCCGCGCAAAACCGTGCGGCAAACCCTTGAAGAACCGCTGACGTTTCATCATGGCGACCTGTCAAACTCGGAAGTTAAGGAGAAAGTGACGGCTGTCATGGCGCAGGTCGGCGTCTCCCCCCAGTGGGCTGACCGGTACCCCCATGAATTTTCCGGAGGACAGCGGCAGCGCATCAGCATTGCCCGGGCCCTGATGGTCGATCCGGAATTCATCGTTGCCGATGAGCCGGTATCCGCCCTGGATGTATCGATCCAGGCCCAGATCCTCAATCTCCTCATGACCGCCCAGCAGCAACGGGGCCTGACCTACCTTTTCATCACTCACGACCTGTCCGTGGTGGCCCACATCAGTACCCGTGTGGCCGTCATGTATCTGGGCACGTTGTGCGAACTGGCCCCCACGGCCGAGTTGTTCGCCCACCCGCGCCACCCGTACACCCGGGCGCTTCTGTCGGCCATCCCCAGACTGGGCCGTAAAAAAAAGAAACACATCCGCCTGAGCGGCGAAGTGCCCACGCCGATTCAACTGCCCGGCGGTTGTGTCTTTCACGGTCGCTGCCAACATGTTTTCGACCGTTGCCGCCAGGAAATCCCTCCCCTGCACCGATTGGACAGCGGCGCTTTCGTGGCCTGCCATGCTGTCCGGGAAAACCGCATCTAAACCGGCCCGCCACTGGCCGATATACCTGTAAACATGTATAATATTAATGGGTAACAGAAGACTGTCAGGGGATACTTGACGGAGCCCCTGTTGCGTCATACTATTTCACAGACAAAAAATAATCAGATAAGGAGTCCAGCATGAATATCGACCGTCTTGTTTTCGCCTTTGCCGGTGCGTTTATCCTCATCAGTATCTTCCTGTCGATCGTCCACAGCCACAACTGGCTCTGGTTCACGGCCTTTGTCGCTGCCAATATGCTCCAGGCCGCTTTCACCGGATTCTGCCCCCTGGCCAAGATCCTCAAGGGGATTGGGAAAAAACCGGGCGAAGCGTTTAAATAGTTGATGACGGGGCTGCGGCCCCGCCATTCATTTCCGGACGCGATAATACCCCCGTTTACAGGGATCTGGAGATCAGCCGACAATAGAACAATCTTCGGAGTTTGTTCTGGGGGGAATGAAACGACCGGGCCGAACGACGCCTGGACGCCTTTTACGGCTGCCGGTTTTTAATCGTCTGCGATTTCGGACATTTGATTGCAATTGAAAAATTGTGCGACGGATGTGTCTACCCTTTCTTCGCCTGCCAGGGCCCGGTCCGGCAGATGAGTGGTGCTGACCATCCGCCCGATGGTTTGAATTTTTTCGGCCAGATTTCGCCCGGATTCCGCTTTGATCCGTGCCGTCAGAAAATTACTGGCGACCGCCACGTTAAATTCCATCTTTTTCATTATGCCGGCAACAAAGGCAATCCGCCGATTTTCTCTCTTGGCTCCGGAGGCCCCGCCTTTGAAAGAGAGCGAGATATAATTGTTGAAGACGTCATCGGAAAGGTAGCAGTCGAGAACGACATAGTGAGAGGCCATGTTCAAGCTCAGGTTGAGATAGGTAGGCGTAACAACGGCATAACTATTCGTATCTACCGGTTTTTCACCCTCGGGGACCGGAGCGACCGTATCTGCTGGAAAATCTATGACCGTCGCCGAGGGATGAGGTTCACTCCAGCAAAGTCGCGAATCCCCCATGCCTTTCCACAGGGCCTGAAATGGCAGCGAGTGAACATTTTCCGGTGAAATGGCCCGCCGGGATTCTCCAAATGAAACTGTATTCCCCAGGATATCTAGAACATACAGGTTAACAGGCGCGTCGGTATTAACTCTGAAAACATTTCTCCCCCCACCGATCCGGCTTTTTTCTCTTAATAAGAACATCTCGTTTAAGGCGGTTTCATGACAAAAGCGGAGAATATCGTGCCATGTCCGGCAGCCGTCTACCGTAAAATTATCATTGCGGGGATCGGTTAGATTGAGGTGGAAAATATAGGGGGCCATTTTTTCCAGCAACCGATGAGATTCCGTCCGCGTCACATCCACATCGCTTTTCAGGAAGACGCTTTTTTCTTCAGAAAAATTCAAGATACCGCCGTCGTAAATCATCCCTTCGGCAGCGGCCACCGTTATTTCCTGACCGTTGTGCAGCCGGTCAAAAATACCGGGTACCCGCACGACACACGGCACCCTGAATTCCCGCACCACCGAAGCCATGTGGTCGGTCCAGTTTCCTTTCTCAACAATCACCACAGACGCCTTGCGCAACGCCCCGATAAAGCGGGGCGATGAATTTTTCAGGACCAGAACCTCACCTTTGCGCAGGTCCCCCAGGTCGTGCATGGTGACGGCCTTAAATACCCGGCCGCAACCGATTCCAGGGCTGACCGGTTGCGCGTTGCGCGCAATAACCGGGGCATTATTCAGCGCAGACGGCAGACACCGGTCCACCGATTCAAATACATGCAGGGGACGCGACTGCAGCACATAGAGATTATTTTCCTGATCAATGCACCATTCGATATCCTGCGGAGATTTGAAATGCGCCTCAATCTCAAGCCCCATCCGGGCCAGGCGTCTCAGCTGACCATCGGTTAAACAGCGTCGGCATGCTTTCTGTTCAACCATAACCTCATGTCTCAGGCCGCCCTCTTTCAGGCGGGTCAGACAAACCTCTTTATCGGCAATGTCTTCCTTGACCAGTGGAAATCCGGGTTCCCGTTTAAGGACATATACATCTGCCGAAACCACTCCCTCAACCAACAGTTCGCCCAGCCCCCAGACAGCATTGACGACCATTTCATGGCTGCCGCCATTGACCGGATTGGCAGAGTACAGGACTCCCGAACAGACGGGGTCAATCATCTCCATAAAACCGACACTCATGCTCACATCATCGTCACGGATATTTTTCATCCGTTTGTAGATCATCGCGCGGGCGTTATATTTACTGGCGATCACCTCCCTGTATTTTTCCAGGAGTTGGTCCGAGCGCGCATTGAGAACCGTCGAGAACTGACCGGCAAAGGAACTCTCTGCCAGATCCTCGCCAATCGCGCTGCTGCGAACAGCCCAGTAGACCGGTTTTCCCCGGGTCTGTTCAATCTTCTCACTTTCCGCACGAATGGCGTATTCGATTTCCGCCGGGATTTGCGCGTCCAGAAAGAGTTGCTTAACAGCCGTTTCCGCCGTCAACAGCTGCTGACTGTCCGCAGGGTCGATATGCCACAGGATACGGGCGATTTTTGAAGTCAGATTGTTAAACTCGATAAATTGTGTGAACGCGCAGGCCGTGGCGGCAAATCCTCCCGGGACCCGGAAGTCGCTGCCATCCCGTAACTCTCCCAGGTTGGCCATCTTGCTGCCTACCTTGTCAACCAGTTCCTTTTTTACCGCATCCATGGGAATCACGATGGGCGTATAAATCGGTTCTTTTTGTCCGGTGACAATTATCCGGATTTCACTTTCCAGCTGAGTATAGCTATTTCGCAGTTCTCGATAGTTTCCCCCGGACAACTGGATCAGGCCCTCAACGGCATTGGCAACATGCCTCGAAAAGTTGCGAATCGTATTTTTTAGATAGGGAAGGCTGATAATCTGTTGGTTAAAAAACTTGTTTTCAAGGGTGGCCATCAAATCCAGGGCATGTTCATTTTCGGATAGTATCGTTAAAAACGTATTGTACTTTTTGCGCAGGGATTTTTCAGCATCCGTCTCCTGCGTTTTTTTCTCATGCAGATGTTTCCACAAGCGAATCATAATCTGCTCCTACAACAGCATTCTCTCTTCAAGGGCACGCCTGACGCTGGCTGTCAGTTTCTTGATATCCACTGGTTTCGAAAAATAATCAAACAGATCAGATTTAATATCTTTGACAAACTCATCAAGCATCTCCATGCGGCTGATCAGGATTACCTGAGTCCCCGGGGAGAGCCGCCGGATCAGGTGCAATATCTCAATCCCGCTCATTCCGTTCATCATAAAATCGGTAATGGCCACATCAAACTGCGCCACTTCCAGACGCTGCCGGGCAACATACGGGTTCGTGAAAGCTTCCACCATCCACCCGGCTTTGCGGAGGTAAACCTTGAGCATATCGCATACCGCAGGATCATCATCCAAAACCATGATACGCGGCTTCCGTCGCATCAGTTCTTCTTCTTTCTGACGGATGATATCAATCAGGCGCCCTTCTCTTTTTCGGGTGGGAAGGTAGTAATAAATCCCCGTACCCACCATGGCGGCGCCACAGAGAAGAATGCTGCCGTCCATGACAGTCCACCATCCGAAACCAAAATATCGCATGAGCCCGGTGGCCAGGGCCAGAAAAGCGACACCCGTGCGGATAAATGCCAGCTCTGTGCGGGCTTTGGCCAGGAAAGTGCGTTGCTGGGCCATGAGGGTTCTTTTTTCCGCCAGAAAACCGCGATGTTTGGCGAGCAGCGTCCGCATTCTGGAAAGACCGCTGCGGTTTTCGGCCATTTCGGTGCGCTGGATGGACGCGGTCGTCCGTTTTTCGCCCAGCAGCGTCCCCTCTTCGGCCATCAGGTTACGCTCATACGCCAGGATATTTCTTTCAAGCGCATATTTGGTGTTGAGCAGCGATAACGCCTCCTTCAATGAATCGGTCTGCATGATCTCGGTATTGATTTCATGAAGGTCGCCCTTGAGCTCATCAAGATAGACTTTGCGTAATGGCGTTATTTTCGCGGTCAACGCCGTCCGCCCACCCGCCGCACCTTTCTGCGCCAGAGCCATATCCAGCGGTCGGTAAACCGCTTCTCTGTCGTAAGCCAGGGCGTCCGGATTCTGTTCCGTATCATCTTTTGGGTCTGAAATATCCACCGGTATCCTCACGGTGCCGGCCAGGTAAAAAGGGTGGTCGACTGCATGAATTTATATTCTGCCGGTTCAGACGAGCGACAAAGCTGTTTCCAGTCAAATGGCCATGAATCGCCCGACCCCGTTCGGTCTTAACAAAAAAGTAATTTGATATACTAAGCATGCCCTGGAAACTTTGCAAGGTATTGTCCATACACAGGAGACCACCGGTGATCGCATCGCCGCTCTTGTTGATACTGTCGCTTACCGGAAGAGATAGGCTTCCCCGCTTATTCCCGGGCAGCCCCCCTGCGGCGGAAATGTAAAACAATTTATTTTCAGCATGTTGAAGGTAATTATGGGCGTACTGCTCCGGGATCAATCGCTGTCAGCGCGGCGGCGGCCAGCCGGCGCTTGGCCGCATCCGGAGAGTCCAGATGGGGCCGCAGGTCGGCCGCAGCCGGCCGGACAAGCGCCGGACGGGCGTCGGCCAGACGGGCCACGCCCCAGAGCAGCCCCCGTTGAAGGGCCTCGTGTTCGAGGTAGTTCATGTCTTCCCTGAGATACGACAGCAGGATATGTGCGTATTCATCGGCAAGCAGCGGGCTTCGGGCCATGATTTCGCCCATGGCTTCGGGGGACCCCCAGCCCATTCCGCCCGATTCATCGTTTAAATTCCACATCAGACGTCGCATGACGACACGCGCCGCTTCGGGATCAGCATCGGCCATCTGCGCTACGACAACACCCATGGCCGTGATGGCACGCCAGCGAATCTGCGCGTCAGTGTAGTAGAGAAAGGAAAAAAGCGGGTTTACCGCCTGGCGGGCGGGCAGCCGGCGGATCGTCACCAGCGCCTGGTCA
>Ga0256846_1000536_pt1 | contig 15066 bp, 12 predicted proteins | sample TevniametaG_FD_189098 | JGI IMG/M metagenome (GOLD analysis project Ga0256846, IMG submission 189098) | Tube worm associated microbial communities from hydrothermal vent at the East Pacific Rise, Pacific Ocean - Tevnia | ecosystem: Host-associated > Annelida > Integument > Unclassified ...
AATTAAATATAATAGTTATTTTTGATTAATATTATTAGTTTGGTACAGGAAATTCTATTGTAAACGTTGTTCCGATTTCAGGTGATGTTTTGACCGTGATCTCTCCGGAATGGAGTTGAACTACATGTTTTACGATTGATAACCCGAGTCCGGTTCCACCGAGTTTCCTTGATCGTGATTTATCAACAACAAAAAATCTTTCAAAAATTCTATGAATTAAATTTTCAGGAATATACGAACCTGTATTGTTAATAGAGAATCTTACGATTTTTTTCTCTTTTAAATGTGCCAATCGAATATTTATTTCCCCTTTTTCCGAATATTTGTGAGCATTGTCAATTAGATTAATGAACATCTGTTCGAGCTTAAACTCTTCCCCTTTTATTTCAGGAAGTTTTTCCCCTATATCAATATTGAGTTTTATCTTTTTATCTTTAATCCTATCGTTGAACATTTTAATTATATTTCTCAGTATTAAAGAAATATTAACATTCGTTAAATCAAAATATGACCTTTCATCTTCAAGTTCGGAAATTATCATCATATCCGAGACGATCATATCCATCCTAATTGTGTGTCTTTTAATAATTTCGATATAATTTTTATTCTTAATTTTCTCTTCGTTTTCCAATGTTTCAACAAATCCCATAATTGCAGTGAGAGGGGTTTTCAATTCATGTGTCAAGTTGAGTATAAAATCTTTTTTTATTGATTCCAACTCTTTTAGTTCCGTGATATCTTTAAAAGTAATTACCATTCTATCGCTATCATAAATTTTTGAGAATGTGGCGAGATAGTCTCTTCCATTGTATTTAATCTCTTTAAAAAGTGATTTTTCTTTTTTAAAACTTTCAGCGATCATTTCATCAATTTTAGGGATACGAATTGTTTCCCAATATAGGGTGTTTTCAGGTTTTTTTAGGTTGCACATTTCCCCGAATTTTTTGTTCGAATGAATAATATTCCCTTTCTTGTCAATAACTATCAATCCTTCTTCCATTGATGAAAGTACTGTTGAAAGCTCTTCTTCACGTTCCGAAAGTTTTGATATTATCAGTTCCTGCTGATCCACCATCTTGTTAAAACTTATTGCAAGTTTCCCGAATTCATCATTTGATTCGAAAAAAAGTTTTGAATCAAAATCACCTCCGGCAAATTTTTCAGTTGCATTGATTATGGCTTTTACGGGTTTATTGAATTTTTTTGAGAGGTACCAGGAAATTATTATTGCCACCAAAAAGAATAGCAATGAAATCCTCATAAGATTTTCTTTTAAAGTTTTAATGAATTCCGTTATGTCACTTAGAAAGATACTGGTTCTTATAAAGAATATAGTGTTGCCTCTTTCTTTGAAAACCGAGGCAACATACAACATTTGTTCTCCGATGGTGGAACTGAATCTCAGGGAATTTCCCGATCCTTTAGTGATGGAGGATATAATTTCAGGTCTGTCGGAATGGTTATCCATAGTTTTAGGATCTTTATGTGAATCCGCGATAACGGATCCGTTCGGTCTGATAATCGTGACCCTTATTTTTAGCTTTTTACCTATCTCTTTCACCCGAATATCCATATCTGTTATTGTTCCTCTTTTGTAAAGTCTTGCCATTTCGGATTCAAGGCTTAGGTTAATGCGTAATAGATTTTCCTTTAAGTTTAAAACATGAAAACTTTTTAGAGGTTTATGAAAAAAAAAATTGATGCTTATCATTAACAACAGTATCAAAAGGGTAAAACCGGCAAATATTTTAAGAGAGAAACTGTTTTTTATGAATATTTTACTTTTATTCAAGTTACCTGACATTTTTTTCCTCCGAATCAAGCTTGTAGCCGATTCCTCTAACGTTGGTTATGAGATTTCCAGTTTCTCCGAGTTTGTCGCGAAGGTTTTTAATATGAACATCGACGGTTCTGTCAAATACATCTTTTTCATCGTTCCAAAGTATTGAGAGAATTTTTTCTCTTGAGAATACCCAACCCGGTTTTCTTGAGAGTATTAGCAAAATTTGAAATTCCGTAGTTGTCAAGTTTATCCTCTTACCATTTACATATACTTCGAATTTCTCCGGTATTATTTTAAGAGTTTTTCCGAAAGTGATCTCTTTTTCAAGGGTAGAGACTTTTTTGCCTCTTCTCAAAACGGCTTTTACTCTTGCCGAGAGTTCACGAACCGAGAACGGTTTTGTAATGTAATCGTCAGCACCTATCTCCAGTCCGAGAACAACATCCAATTCATCGGATTTTGCCGTTACCAAAATGATCGGTATGGAAGAGTATTCCGGTGTATTATTTAGTGTTTTACATACTTCGATTCCATCGTTATCGGGTAACATTATATCGAGGAGGATGAGATCCGGTGCCGAATTTTTCAACTTTAGGAACAAATCCGACGCTGTCATAAATTTTCTTACCGAATATCCCGATTTTTCAAGGTTGATAGCAATAAGTTCAAGAATATCCGGCTCATCTTCAACAATAAATATGTTTTTTCTATTATCCATTCTTTACCTCATCAGTAAACAGATTAAATTGTGCAAAATAAGACTCCCTAATAATACGATAATAAACAACTATTGTTAATTCAAGTTATTGCTTATGTTAATTTTGTGTTAACGAATTTGATTGTGAAAATAGGAAGATTATCGAATTTCTTCGGATTAACAGAGAATTAACCGGTAATTAAATCTTTCCGAATACTCAATGATTAAAATCTCCGATCATAATAAAGGAGGAAAATATGAAAACAAAATTAGTTTTATTTACGGTTTTAATTGTGTTGGTGTCAAAGTCTTTTTTATCAGCGGATTATGTCAAAGGGTATATGATTCCCGAGTATTACGTTGTATCGGATCAAAATAATGAAAAACTTTCCGGTCAGCACGGGTTTTGGATCAGGAGGATCTATTTCGGGTATAACTCAAAGTTTGGTAATGGGTGGTCGGCAAGAGTAAGGTTTGAAATGAATAGTCCGTCATATGGAGAGTCTAAAATGGTTCCGTTCGTAAAGAATGCTCACCTAAAGAAAAAGTTTAATGGCGGGCTGGCACTGCTGATCGGAATTATAGAACCTCCAAGTTTTAACAAGGTAGAGAAATTTTGGGGATTAAGGTATATTGAGAAGACCGCTCCCGACTTTTGGAAGCAAGCATCATCAAGAGATTTTGGAATTGCTGTTGACGGAAAATTAAAAGGTGGATTTGTTTATACATTTATGTACGGGAACTACGGTTCAAATAAAGGTGAGGACAATACCGGTAAAGGAGTTTACGGTAGATTCGGATATGCAAAAAAGAGTCTTTACCTTGAAGCAAATGCACACTATGCAAATGACGGGAGTAAGAATAAGCTTTTTTTTCACATTTTTGGAGGATTAAAAGGCAACTGGGGAAGATTCGGTGTGGGTTACAGCAGCTATACGCAAAAGGAAGAAGGAAAATCCAATTTTAACAATGGAATAATTTCTGTGTTCGGTGCTGTTAAATTTGGTAAAAAGAGTGAAGCTTTTGCAAGATATGATATCCTTGGAGATCTTAATCACAAAAATATTTCGGGTTATATTCCGATTCCCGCAAAATCTGAAAAAGCAAGAATGGTTATTGCCGGCTTGAATTTTAAAATTCACAAAAGGATAAATATTTCTCCCAATGTAAAGTATATTCACTATGCGGGTAGCGGTCTTAAAGGAGATTTATACTTTAATATCACTGCAAAAGTATCATTTAAATCGAAATTTGAAAAATAATATAGTACCAATCAAAACAATAAAGGGAGGGAGAATCATCTCCCTCCCTTTTATTTTCAGAAATATCTTTCCTTATATACGTTCAAGAATAATAATTCAGGCAATTTTTTATCTGTTTTTGAATTGACAAACACTAAATAATCATTTATAAAACAACATATATGATTTACAAAAAATATTATTTCATGATAATGTCCAGCCCTGATCTCGGGGCATAGTGTACGCTACCCGATATCAGGGAATCCGTTTTTCTCAAAATTTACTTCCTGAATTAAGTTAATTCAGGGATAATATTTCTCAATTTAAATACCAATAAGGAGGTTATTATGAAACGTTCCATAGAAGAAATAAATGAAAAAATAAAAAATAAAAAAGCAACTATAGTAAGAGCGGACGAGATGACAAAACTTGTGAAAGAGCAAGGCTATAAAAATGCTTTTCGGAAGGTTGATGTTGTTACGACAGGTACGTTCGGAGCAATGTGTTCAAGCGGTGTTTTTTTCAATTTCAACCATTTTGATCCACCGGCCAAGTTGCAGAATTCATATTTAAACGGTGTCAACGCATATGGAGGGATAGCAAGTGCGGATATATATATCGGAGCGACACAAACTTCGAACGATCGGGAACGGTACGGAGGAGCTCATGTGATTGAAGAACTTATTAAAGGGAATACGGTAAACTTAAGATCGACGGCTATTCCGACTCATTGTTATCCCTGTGAAAAAATTGACCATCCGTTTACATTAAAAGATTTAAATCAGGCTATTATGCTTAACCCCAGAAACGGATATCAGAAATATAACGGAGCCGTTAATATGGGAGAAGATATTTTATACACTTACATGGGGAAGCTTTTACCGTTGATGGGGAATGTTAATTATTCTGGTTCGGGGGAGTTGAATCCGCTGATGAATGATCCTGATTTTGAGACAATAGGTGCGGGGTCAAAAATATTTATCGGAGGTGATTTGGGCATGATTGTCGGAAGCGGTACACAACATGATCCTGAAAATGATTTTTCCACACTGATGATCACCGGTAATCTGAAACAGATGTCCGATAAATATGTAAAAGCAGCATATATAAGGGGGTATGGATCAACATTATACCTTGGCATCGGATTACCGATTCCAGTTTTGAATTGTGATATTGCAAATAAAACCGGAATTTCGGATGAAGAAATCAATATCAATATTCTGGATTTTTCAATTGAATCAAATAAAAGACCTGTAATTGCAAAAACCGATTACAGGGAGTTGAGATCGGGTATTCTTAACATTAACGGGAAAAAGGTAAGAACAAAAAGCTTGTCCAGCCATTTCCTATCTATAAAAATTGCGGAACATATTAAAACAATGGTCACAGACGGGAAATTCAGAATAACTTCTCCACCGAACGGTCTTTAATTGAGAAATGGAAATGGAAAGATTTCAGATACGGGAAGAAGAATCAATAATAAGCCTGATTTGCAATAAAACCTACTTAAAAACAGCAAAAATGGAATTAAAAAAACAGAGGAACCATATTAAGAACTATATCGCTGAGAACCCTTTATTCAAAACAAGTTTAAGATCATCATGTTTGGACAATAATGCTCCTTTAATAATAAAAAAAATGATTAATGCATCAATTGATTACGATGTTGGACCGATGGCGGCTGTAGCCGGTGCAATTTCTGAAATGATTATTTTAAAATTAATTAAATCCGGAGCTGACGAGGTAATTATAGATAATGGCGGAGATATTGCTTTATTTTTACAACATCCCTGCCAAATCGGTCTTTATGCGGGTAATTCAAATATCAACGGGTATGGCTTCAGGATAGAAACAACCGATAAATTGTTGGGGATATGTACCTCTTCGGGAAAGATAGGACATTCAAGAAGCTTTGGTATATCTTATTCGACAACCGTATTTTCGGACAGTCCGTCCGGTGCCGACGGAGCTGCAACAAAAATCGGAAATCTCATAAAGAAAGATGATAAGGAAAATATAAAAGATATTTTGGAAACAAGTATTCAAGACGGTATATCGGGAATAGTTGTAACTACTAAAAATTATTTTGGGAAAATAGGAGTTGTCCCCGAAATAATAAAAACAGATAATTGTTTCTCCTTAATAACGAGAGGATAAAATGAAAAAAATTCAAGTAGCTATACTCGGTGCAACAGGTTTGGTGGGACAGCAATTTATTAATGTATTGGATGACCATCCGTATTTCTCAATAAATTCTCTTATTGCTTCTGAAAAAAATGCAGGAGAGTTATATAAAAATGTAGTTATATGGAAAACGGAGAATCCTATTCCGGAATCAATAAGTTCCAAAAGGATGGATAAATTTTCAATTCCTTTACTGAGAAAAAACAATGTCAAAATAGTTTTTTCCGCACTCCCGTCATCTGTTTCGGAGGCTTATGAGAAAAATCTTAGAGATGAGGGATTCTTTGTTTTTTCAAATTCCGGTTTTTATAGGATGCAAAAAGATGTTCCTATCGTTGTACCGGAAGTTAATCCCGAACACCTGAACCTTATAGAAATACAAAAGAAAAAGTATGGAGGTTATATTGTTACAAATCCGAATTGTTCAACAGCAGGTATCGTTTTAGTTTTAAAACCGCTTATGAACTTTGGATTGAAATCCGTTTATATTTCAACTTATCAATCCGTTTCGGGTGGAGGATTAACCGGAGTATCGGGGATTGATATTCTCAATAACATAATTCCTTACATACCCGATGAAGAGGAAAAGATAGAGTCGGAATCAAAAAAGATTCTAAGTGACGTAAAAGATAATCTGTTAATAAAACCTCCGTTTAAAATAATTTCAAATTGTTGCAGAGTTCCGATTCTTTATTCCCACTTAATTAGTATGATCATCAATTTGAAAAAGGATATTCCAAAAAATATTCTGGAGAGAAGAATATCGGAATTCTCAAACATTCCTAACGGGTTAGGATTACCCTCCGCACCGGACAAACCTATAATTGTCTTAAATGAAAAAGATAGACCCCAGCCTGCGTTAGACTTCCCGAACTTGTTTGAAAAGAAATCGGGTATGGTGATAAAACTCGGGAGGCTTGAAAAAATCGGAAAAACTTTAAAATTGTTTATTCTCTTTAATAATACCGTAAGAGGTGCAGCGGGAACATCGGTATTAAATGCCGAACTGGTTTTAAAAAGCGGATTTATCGGGAGGTGAACATGAAGATAATAAAGTTCGGTGGGAACTGCTTGGAAAGTTCAAATGATTTTAAAAAGATATCCGAGATCCTGAAAACTGACCCAATGGGCGGTAAAGTTGTTGTATTATCCGCTCTGTTCGGAATTACCGACATATTGATAACAGGATTGAATTTAAAAAAACTTACTGAAAATGATATTAATACTATTGTTTTCAAGGTAAAAACCGTTCATTATAATATAATTAACGAATTCTTTGATTCTCGGAAAGAGAAAGATAATGTAATAAAAATTTTCAAACCTTACTTATCCAAATTAAAAAAATTATTTTTAGCAATGTTGTATACTGGAGAGTTATCCGAATCATTGGAGTCGTCAATACAAAGTTTCGGAGAAAGATTATCGGTTGTTTTGTTCTCTTTAATAATGAACAGGGAGGGGTTAAAAACCATTCCGTATTTTTCCGATGAAATAGGTATAGTAAATAAAGGGAAAGAGCATCTGAATTGTGCGGATTTGAATCAAACGAAGTTAAACTTAATAAAAGCTATTCCAAAGATATCCAAAGGGGTTATACCGGTTATAACGGGATATTTTGCAATTGATTATAACAAAAGGATATCTACTTTTGGTAGGAATGGGTCTGATTATAGTGCTTCGGTTATTGCTTACGGATTTAATGCCGAAGTACTTGAGTTCTGGAAAAATGTTCCCGGATTTATGAGCAGTGATCCGGTCATTGTAAAGAATTCAAAATTAATAAAGGAACTGTCAATTGACGAAGCGGCCGAATTGTCCTATTTCGGTTCAAGTATTCTACATCCCAGATGTCTGGAACCGATTAGAGATACAAAGACAAAAATAGTAATAAGAAATTTTGCGGATCCGGAAAAAGAGAGTACAACAATAAAGAGCCGTTCCTCAAACGGAAGTGAGATTGTGGGAGTCACCTTTAACGAGCATATCTCCGTTTTGAAGATCAACGGAGCAGGTGTCGGATATAAACCTGGAATAATCGGAAATGTCGGAACTATTCTAAGCAGTAATAATATAAACATATATTCCATAATAACCACTCAAACTTCAATTAATTTGATTATTGATCAAAAGGATCTGCAAAGAAGCAATACAATATTAAGATCATTGAAAGATCCGATTATTGAAAGTATAAAAAACGAAAGAGACCTGACATTGATTGCAATTGTAGGAAAAGATATAACAAGAAATAACAGATCCGTAAAAAAATTATTTTTTACATTGGACAAGTTGGGTGTTAATATTGAAATGATATCTGCAGGTGCATCCGATTCCGCTTACTATTTCTTGATAAAAAAAGATCAATTTGAAAGATCAATAAATAAGATACATGATGAACTTATATTTGATTCGCACTAAGGTTTGACGTGAGACCGGTACCGATTTCAGGATATGAAAAAATATTAACGGTTATTTAAGCGGTGATCAAAATTGAATGTTATAAAAAAAAAGATTATAATCATGTGTCAAAAACGGATAGTTTCAACGGTATGAAAACCGTATGGGAATTAGAGATTTTAGGATCGAGGTTAAAAAGTATAATATAAAAAACCTTTAAATTGAAAATTATAAATTACAAACAATTTGAATCCGGTATCAAGAGCCGATTGCACCACATAGTATTTATGATATCTCTTCTTTCACTTTCACTTTTAATAACGTGGTGGTCTGTTTTTATTTACAGGTCAATTGAAGATCAAGCTGTTCAGAAGAGGACAATCTTAGAGTATGAACTTGGAAATATTTTTCATAGGATGATCAACGATAAAGATCTACCGATTGCATTGGGAGATGTTGGTGCCGATCATAGATTTGAGGTTGTAGATTTTATTTCAGGGAAAAGATCAATTTTTATGAAAATTCCAAATTGTATTCCGCCTTTGTACCTTGCTGTTAAAAAAAATGTCATCTCGGGTATTGAAAAAGGTCAGCAAAGACAAAAGTTGATGGTATTCGGAGAATCCGGTATTCTTGCATTTGTTGTTTTGATCAGTATTGTTTTTTTGTTTAAATTCATTAATTTGGAAAAAAGATCTACACTTGAAATGGAGGAATTTTGGGGAAGGATATCACATGAAATCAGAACCCCTATAGCCGGATTAAAATCATTTTTGGAGAGTTTAAAAGACGGCTCAATAAGTGAAGAAAAACTTTCGGGATTTATTAAACTTGCCCTAATACAGGTTGAGAAGCAAGAACGACTGGCGGAGAATATTCTGACCGGATCATCTTTTAAAAGTAATATTAAACTCAATATGGAAGAGTTTGACCTTGATAAATTTCTAAATTTATATCTTCATGAACATCCTCTCGGATTGTCGGATAAGAAAATTGAACATAATTATTCCGAAGGTGATAATCTGATCGTACATGGTGATAAGTATGCTTTAAAGATTATTCTTGATAATATTATCAATAATGCGGAAAAGTATTCGTCTGACAGTCTTATTCTTTCCATTAAGACTATGAAAACAAATAAGTCGGGAGCGGTAATAATTAAAGATAACGGTCCGGGTTTTACATCTGATTGTGCAAGAAATATTTTTCGAGCATATAAACATATTAAGGAAGAACTTCCGAAAACTTTGCACGGAACCGGAATGGGATTATACATATCAAGAAAACTTGCAAGGCGGATGGGTGGAGACATAAGTGCATCAAGTGACGGAGAGGGGAAAGGAGCGGTGTTCAGGGTGGAATTATCATTGGTGAGATAGATGGATTATAAAATTGCCGTTGTCGAAGACGATGAACTCATTTCCGGTATGGTTGAACTCAATCTTGTAAAAAGAGGATGTTCGGTAGTAAGGTATGATCAAGGGGAAGATTTCTTAAAAGATATGAGAAGGAGCCGTTTCGATCTTTTATTGCTTGATATAATGCTTCCCGGAATTTCGGGAATGGAGTTGTTGAAGAAAATCAGATCAAATAATATAAATATTCCGGTTTTGATGATGACGGCAAAGACAGATATTCAAAGTAAAATTAACAGTTTGAATATAGGTGCTGATGATTATATTCAAAAACCTTTTAGTATGGAGGAACTTATTGCGAGAGTCGGAGCTTTGGTTAGAAGAAGTAGGGGTGAGAGAATGATTCCATCAAGCGGAATCAGTGTTGTTAACGGATTCAAAATCAATTTTGATTCAAGAGAGTGTGAAAGTAATAGAGGTAATATTATCCTTTCGGAAAAAGAGGCTATGTTCCTTAAATTTCTAATTATGAATGCTGGAAATGCTCGGAAACGGGCGGATATACTTGAGGAAGTGTGGGGAATGGATGTTTCGCCAACTCCAAGAACAATTGATAATTTTATTCTCAAATTCAGAAAACTTTTTGAAAGTGATCCTGTAAATCCCATCCATTTTGTCTCTGTCAGAGGCAAGGGATATAAATTCCAACCTTAAATAAAGTCTTGTTTTCACATTGTATTGTCATGGATTTGTCATAAATATTTGAAAAATTTCTATATTTTATTGATCATTAACCTTGTTATTCACAGGAGGAAAATTTTTCATGAGGAAATTCAGGTTATTGATAATGGTTGTGACGGCAGTTATTTTTTCGGCAATGTTTGCATCAAGTATTCAAAATTCTCTACTTGGAGAGACACGAAAAAAAGTTGTAAAAAAAAGTAAAAAAAAAAAAGATAGAAAAAATAAAGAATTATTTTATAAAATGACAGTTACTGCAACAGGGGTAAAAAAAGATACTTTTGATATCCCTAAATCCGTAAGTGTCGTTACCGAGAAGGAAATTAAGGAGAAAAGTCCGAATAATGTTTCTGACCTTCTCCTACATATGCCGGGGGTTGATGTAAACGGTGTTGGATCGAATCAGAGCCGTCCGGTTATCAGAGGGATGCGGGGACAAAGGATTTTGTTGATGGAAGACGGAATAAGGATGAACAATTCCAGACGGCAACAAGATTTTGGAGAAATACCGGCTATACTGGACGTTTCGGAAGTTGAAAGGGTCGAGGTTGTAAGGGGTCCCTCATCCGTTCTTTACGGTTCGGATGCAATAGGGGGAGTTATTAATATAATCACAAAATTTCCCGATTATGATATAAAAACCAGTGAGTTTCACGGTTCTTTCGGTTACAGGTACGGAACGGCGGATAATCAGAACAAAATTGTTGCGAACATCAATGGTAATTCCGGAAGATTTGGATTTATGATCAGTGGGAATTACAGGAAATCTGAAGATTATACGGCTCCGGCGGGAAAATTCGGGAACATTAACTTTAAAAAAGATACAAAGGTTTATGATACCGGAGTAAAAGACCGAGGAATGAATCTTTTGCTGAGGTATAAGTTAAAAGACTCCGTTAATCTGTCGTTAAAGTACGAATACTACAATGCGAAGAATTCCGGGTTCGGTTATGTTGACCCTAAAGATTACAATCCGGGAGGAGTCGAGATTAAAATCAGATATCCGATTCAGAAAGTGGAAAAATATACATTTAAATATGAGAATGGTAATATGGATAGTTTTTTTGCCGATCATATCGGTTTTACAGCTTATATCAGAGAAAATGAGAGAAAACTTGCAAATGATATATTTGTTCCTCTCCGAATTCCCGGCAAATCCGGTGCCGGAATAAAAATTTTGACGGAAAACTATTCGGATATAAGCACTACGGGATTTAGACTCGAAATGAATAAAGCCGTTGCTAATCACATGATTTCGTACGGTTCCGATTTTTTTATTGATTCTACAAAAAATACCGACAAAAATACTGTTCAATTTGTCGGAATGAAGTTCCCGTCCTCCCCGTCGATTGACAATACTCCTCTTGTCCCGAATGCAAATTATAAAAGTATGGGAGTTTTCGTTCAAGATGACATATCTTTGTTCGGAAGGGCTTCCCTTATTCTTGGTGTCAGATATCAAAATGTTAGTGCAAAAACTAAAAAAACACCCGGTCTTGAGAAAGAATCTCTTTACAACAGTACTGATGATACTTTTGTAGGTGCTGCAAATTTGAGTTACGGTATAACGGATAATTTAAAACTGGTTCTTTCCGTTGGCAGAGGATTTCGTTCACCGAATCTTATCGAAAGATTTTATAACGGTCCGACTCCCGAGGGTAGGGCTTTTCAATCGAGGAATACCGGATTGAAAGCTGAAACCAGTCTGAATTTTGATTTGGGATTCAAGTTCAGATCAAAGATACACTTTCTTGAATTCACGTATTTCCACAATACAATTTATAACGGTATCAGAATTTCTCCTACCGGTAATAAAATCTATGGACTTCCGGAGTATAGGAATATAAATGTGGATAAGCTTAGAATGAAGGGATATGAAGTTGCGGCGGGAGTTTATCTCAATTTCGGATTGTCTTTTGTAATGAATTATACAAAACTTGATTCCGATAATCTTGGAGATCCGGAGACCCCGTTTGTCGATACATATTCTTCCAAACTGAATTTTAGTGTTAAATATGATAATCCAGATAAAACTTTTTGGTTATCATATGATCTTAGAATGAACGGGGAACAGAAAGAAGTTCAGCTTGGGGAAAATCCGATAGGTAAAACTATTCCCGGATTTACGGTCCATTCAGCAAGTGTTGGAATAAAATTGTTCCCGAACGGCAAAGTTCATCAGCGGTTAAGTATTACGGTAGGAAATTTGACAAACACTTTGTATTCGGAGTTTTCAAATGCAAGTTTTTTCAGACCAGCTCCGAAAAGGTACGCGGTATTAACATGGTCAATGGATTTTTAGGAAGTAAGATTATGAAATCTTCCTCTATAATATTTATTTAAACTTGACAAGGGGAAGCGGTTGCCCTGCCGTTTCCCCTTTTTTTTAGTCGGCCTTTGTTTTAAATCCCTTCTTCATCCATTTTTTTGCAAGCAGGAGGGCTACCGGTGATGATATTGCAATAATTCCGTAAATAAGCCACATGGTTTCGGTGTTCTGTTCGGATTTGGGCATATCGGCAGAGCAATATTTCATCAGGAACCAACCGGAATACAAACTTGTTATCACTTTAGTCAGGAACCATGGGAACTGACCTATTCCCATATAAATTCCGGTCATATTTTTCGGTGCGATTTCAGCGACCCATTGTAGGAATCTTGGTTGCCACATAGCTTCACCTACGGTCATTACTATCAGGTACCCCATGAGAGTGTAAAGGTTCGGACCTAATGCAAGTATAAATGTTGGGGCTGCCATAACCAATGTACCTATTATCATCATATTGTACGTATCTTTTTTTATTGTAAGTGCTGTTACTATGGGAGTAAGTATGAAAATAAGTATCGGATTAAGATTAACGAAGAATTCAAAATTTTCAGAAACAAATCCGTCGAATGCTCTGCTTGTATAAAGAGGAAGTGTTAACCAGTTGTGTGCAAATAGTGTTTGAACCGGAATTAATATAAAAATGAAAAACAGGAATCTACCGTCTTTAAGTGGAAAATTCTTAAGATAATATGATGTTTTCTCTTTAAAAGACATATCTTTGAGTTCATCTTTTTCTTCTTCAATCTTTCCTTTTGTTTCGAGTGATACATTTTCAAGAGCTTTGTTTAAAGCTTTTTTTGAAATAATAAACCACACTACTGCAATTCCAACACCGGTTATAGCTACATAAACCCAGAAAACTCCGGTAATTCCGTATCCTTTTCTGACCGGAGGAGATATCAGTCCCGGAAGAAATCCTCCGAGATTCATCAAAGCGTAAAGCATGGCATATCCCATGGCGGCTGTTTTTGGTGTCGTAAGTTTTTTTACTGCTGCATAAGCGGCAGGTTGATAAATTCCATATCCTATTATGATACCGACCAATCCACCCATTGCCAACCAATGAGAAGAATTCCACAATCCGGGTTCCCCAAGGAGAGGTGACAATGTTAATAGAATTCTTCCGGCAAGCATGAAGAAAAGGGCACTTAAGAGTGCTTTTCTGATCCCAATCCAATCAACTGTAGCACCAAGTATTAACATAGCGAGAGTTATTCCACCTGTAAGAAATCCTATCATAGGGCCTGCCTGTACATCGGATAATTGAATGTACCGGTTAAAAAAAATTGCAAGGAGTCCCACAACCCCGAAATATGTTAACCCCTCAAGGACATAAGAAAGATTGACTCCGAATAGAGCTCTTGAAGTGTGAGCAAGATCTATAAACGGTTGACTAAGTTCTTTTACGATTGATCCCAAGAATTTTTCTTTTTTGCCTTCTGACATTTTCACCTCACTTGTTGATTGTTATTAATTCTAAAATCGAATGAATAATTCTATTTTAAAAAAAATAATTTTTCAATACAAGGTAATCAAAAAAAATAGTTCTCACATTCACGTAAATGAAGAACGCAGCGTAATATTGCATTGAATAGGGACGCTACGTTCTCTATTAATGATTTATAAGATGTTGTTTACTTCTGCTCTAAGTTTTAATGGATCTGTGATGTTTGGGAAGGTTTCCTTAGTTGCTCCTGTTCCGGTAACAATTACAGAGCCGTAATTTAAGAGTCTCCCCAATATATCCTGATCAATCTTTATGCTTTCAACTTTATTCAGAAGAAGATCAATGGATTTTCTTTTTATAAATCCGGTTTTCCCTATCACTCTCTTATCTGTCAAAGAAAACTCGGTTGTCTTGTAATTGATAAACGAGCTGATTCCGGATAAAATTGACAGATATAACAAAATTGAAGTATATCCTGATAAATGAAGATATATTCCTGTTAAAAATAAAATTACCGGAACTAAAAAAGTCACGAGATGAAGTTTTGTGCTGTACATAATTTTTTCACCCTTAATTAGATTTTGTTCAACATATTTCATAGAACCTCCTTTTGTATGAGATTATAGTATAGAAATTCAATATATTCAACATATAAAATATTTTTCTAAAACATTTCCTGTTTATAAATAGCTTAATACTTACATGTTGGCAAGCAAAAAAAATGTACAGTCAATATTTTATCTATATTTTGGCTTGAGTTTCAGGAGTTGTAAGTAAAGAAATGTATGTGGATTTTGTTTTACTTCTTTTTCTCTGATCATTATTTTGGATTGACAATCGATAATTAATTCTCTAATATTTCAATATGATTGAAAAAGGCGTGAGAAGTCCGGTT
>Ga0256846_1000538_pt1 | contig 15043 bp, 13 predicted proteins | sample TevniametaG_FD_189098 | JGI IMG/M metagenome (GOLD analysis project Ga0256846, IMG submission 189098) | Tube worm associated microbial communities from hydrothermal vent at the East Pacific Rise, Pacific Ocean - Tevnia | ecosystem: Host-associated > Annelida > Integument > Unclassified ...
AGAGGGCGGCAGCATTCATAGAGATTTGGGCAGCTGAGGGCTCTAACCAGAATCTCAGGGCCTATACCGATGGGATCACCCATGGTTATACCTATGATGGGAAGTTGGTCTGAATTGTTCATTGGTTAAGTTTAATAAGTGTTATTCATAAAATAAACTGCAATATACTATCGGAAATTTAATGTGTAAATAAGATTTATATTTAAAAATTGTGAAACCATTGTAAAAATCGGGTTTGAAGAAAATTTTTTGTTTTTATGAAATTGAGAAGAATAAAGAGCAATCAGGAGAAAATAAGAGATTATTTTTTTAAGGCTCTTAAATGCACCAGGGATTAAAGCATAGAATTTCCTGAAAATATAGGGGGTTGTAAAAACTTGTTGTAATGTTTGCAAAAACTTTTGTTTCACAAAAAAAAGGCAATAAAATCAAATAATTAAAAAAATATGCCAGCGCAAAAACAATAATTGGAGTAAGGCTTCTTATCAGGTTTGACCGGACATGAATATTTGAATAAAAAAAAACAACTTTTTTTGGAAAATCATTTTAATTCGTCACTAATTATTAAATTTACTTAATTAACCGGTATTTCAGACCACAGTTGTAATAAAGGAAAGGGCTGTTTTAAAAATTATGGAATCATTATGGGAACAGGTAAAATGCCAGGTTAAAAAAAGTTTGCCGGAACATTGTTACAGGATGTGGATTGACCCTGTGAAGTTTTTTGAATCTGATAATGATTGTGTCAGGCTGTTGACTCCAAATGCCTATTTCATTAAACGCCTGAAAGAAAATTACCTTTCAATGCTTGAGGGGGAATTTTCAAAGCTTGGGGCAAACGGCGTTGACATTGAATTCATTGCCAGTACATCCAGAAAATCAGGTTCCCGTAAAAAAATCAAGGAACCTGGAAGTTTCCCTGCTGTTGTTCTCCCCCGGAAAAAAACTAGGCAAATGGAACTTCCCGGATTGAATATAAGATTTAACAACGGCAGGATACTAAAAAAAGGTTTTACCTTTGATGATTTTGTGGTTGGAAATAATTCTGATTTTGCATATTCAGCTTCTTTGTCTCTTGCCCAGGGCAGGATCAATGGGTCCAGCATACTTTATCTTCTTGCAAAAACAGGGCTTGGCAAAAGCCATTTGTCTCAGGCAGTGGGACATCACATAATTACAAATAATCTTGCTTCCAGGGTTTATTATGTTACGGCTGAGGATTTTGCCAATGAAATGATTTTTTCCCTTCAGAATAAAAAAATTGAACATTTCAAGGAAAAATTCAGAAAAAAATGTGATGTGCTGATCTTAGAAGATGTTCATTTTCTTTCTGGCAAGGATGCCACCCAGAAAGAGCTTGCAATCACTCTTGATTATCTGCTTGAAGCCAATAAAAAAATTATTTTTTCAGGATGTGAACTTCCCGGAGATATCCCGAAACTCAATGACCAGTTGAAATCCCGCCTTACCTTTGGCCTTGTGACGCAAATTGAAAAGCCTGATTTTTCAACCAGAGTAAGAATTCTCAGGAAAAAATCAAAGACATTTGGCTATAATATCCCTGATCAGGTTACGGAATATATTGCCCAGGAACTGTGTGACAATGTGCGCCAGCTTGAAAGCGCCCTGTTTGGTGTGGCAGCAAAGGGGCAGCTTATGGGATGCCATATTGATATCGACCTTGCAAAAACCATTGTTGAAAATATTGCAGGTATTAAAAATAAAATTACAGTGGAATCCATTAAAAAATTTGTATGCAGGGAGTTTTCAGTATCAGAAAAAGACATTGTATCTGCCTCCAGAAAAAAAAGAATCGTGAAACCAAGGCAGATAGCAATTTATCTTGCCCGCAAATATACTGACCAGCCCATAAAAAAGATCGGGGCTGCCTTTAATAAATATCATGCAACTGCCATATATTCCATTAATGCCGTTGAAAAGGAATTGAAACACAAGGGTGTATTGTTTGAACAGATTGCATATCTGTCCAGGAAAATTGAAGCCGGGAAATTATAAATGGGATTGTCCATTAAGGTCTATAACAGGCTTTGTAAATTACTGGGTAAAAAAAATATAAGTTCTGATAGAGAAGAGCTTATATGCTATTCCTATGATGCTGCCGGGAACAGCTTTCTGCCGGATCTTGTTGTTTTTCCGGAATCAGAAGAACAGATATCTGAAATCATGCATCTTGCCTTTCAATACGATATCGCAGTTGTTCCAAGGGGTGCAGGCTCGGGTATGACAGGCGGTGCTGTTCCTGTAAAAGGCGGTATTGTGCTTGTTACAGCCAGGATGAATAAAATTATTGAAATTGATGACAATAATTTTTTTGCCAGGGTTCAGCCTGGTGTGGTTGTGGGTGATATACACAAAGCTGTGGAGAAAAAAGGCCTGTTCTATCCGCCTGATCCTGCAAGTTCTGCCGTCTGCACAATAGGGGGCAATATAGGTGAATGTGCAGGAGGGCCGAGAGCTGTCAAATACGGGGTCACAAGGGATTATGTCCTGGGCCTTCGGGCTGTGCTTGCTTCTGGTAAGGTCATCAGTACAGGTGTTGATACGGCAAAGGGGGTGGCAGGGTATGACCTGACCCGACTCATTGTGGGTTCAGAAGGGACTCTTGCCATTGTTACACAAATCACACTCAGACTTCTTCCAAAGCCGGAATCAATTATTACAATGGCAGTTATGTTTGACAGCATGCACAAGGCTGCAACCACAGTATCGGCCATAATGCGTGAAGCTGTTGTGCCAAGATGTGTTGAATTCATGGACAGGGCCTGTCTTGGCCTTGTGGGTCAGTATTTTGATTTTGATTTATCCGAAGATATGGATGCAATGCTGATCATAGAGGTGGACGGCAGTACAGAAAGTGTTAAAAATGATGCCCGGAAAATCAGAGAGCTTTGTACTGCACTTGGGGCACTTAAGGTAATTACAGCTGAAAATCAGGCTGAAGCCATGAATTTATGGAAGGGCAGAAAAGCTCTGTCTCCGGTTCTTTATAAGATTGCTCCTGGTAAGATTAATGAGGACATTGTGGTTCCCATTGATAAAATTGCAGACATGGTGGAGATAACCCAGAAGATACAGAAAGAAAGCGGTTTGAAAATTGTCAGTTTCGGCCACGCAGGAGACGGCAATATCCATTGCAATATAATGTATCACAAATCAGATTCCAGTGAATCACAAAGAGCTCAAAAGGCTGTGGATCAGCTTTTTGAGGCAACACTGCAACTTGGGGGAACCATCACTGGCGAGCATGGAGTGGGCATAACCAAAATGAAATATCTCCCGGCAGAGTTGGGGCGTACGCAGCTGGAACTTATGAAAGGCATTAAAAAAGTTTTTGACCCTTCAGATATTCTGAATCCAGGCAAAATTTTCTGAGCCTGGTGATTATGATTTGTGCTGCCTGGGTATTTATTAGTGAAGCTTTATGGCATATTGATTCTGAATCAATAATTTTTCCAGCAGGTCTATTTTGGGGTTTTTATTGTACTGAACACAGCAGCGTATGGATATGGAGCAATATTTTGCACATATTTTGTTTGCTCTGTTAAAATCTCCAAAACAATCCGGTAAATCTATGGAGTCAGTTTCCATTGAATCTGAAGTGATGATCTGGTCCAATTGTTTTATTTCCATGTTCGTTCCAGTTTCAGGTTGTTTTTTTCCTTTTATTTAGTTTAAAAAAAGCTGGTGGTCAACACCTAATTTTGTTTCATAAAGGCCATTGATTCAAGCTTTTCAACCAGAGGCTTCAAACTTTGCCTGTGCCTTGCACAAACCGGAATTCCTGTTTTTAAAAGCCACTGGTCATCAAATGTTTCAAGATTGATTCTGTCTATTTTATTCAGGACACACACGGTTGGGATGCGGTCAAGCTTCAGTGTTTTCAGGATTTTTTCAACAGATTGTTTCTGCTGCTGATATCTTGGATTGCTTATATCAATTACATGCAGGATGATATCTGCATCCTTGAGTTCTTCCAAGGTTGCATGAAATGCCTGCATCAGGGTTGCAGGCAGGTTCTGGATAAACCCCACGGTGTCAGTGATTATCACTTCCCTGTCCCTTGGAAATCTCAGCTGTCTGCTGGAAGGGTCAAGGGTTGCAAATAAACGGTCTGCAGCAGTGATGCAGCTTTTTGTAAGAGTGTTAAGCAATGTTGACTTGCCTGCGTTGGTATATCCTACAATTGAGATAACAGGTAGGTTTTTTTTCTTTCTTCTGGATTTTTGCTGGATGCGCTGTTTTCTGATTTTGGCAATTTCTTTTTTAAGGCGCGTGATCTTTTCCCTGACCCGTCTTCTGTTGATCTCAAGCTTGGTTTCTCCGGGGCCTCTGCCGCCTATTCCACCGGTCAGGCGTGACATTGCAGTATGCTTTGATCCAAGCCGAGGCAGAAGATATTCCATCTGCGCAAGTTCCACCTGGAATTTACCTTCCCTTGATTTTGCCTGTTTTGCAAAAATATCAAGAATAAGCTGGGTTCTGTCAATGACTTTCATTTCCACAAAATCTGCAATGGCTGCCACCTGGGAAGATGACAGTTCACGGTCAAACACCAGCATGGTTGCATGATTCTGTATGGCCCTTATGATCAGATCTGATAATTTGCCTTTTCCAACCACAAATTTTGAGTCAATTATTTTTCTGTGCTGGATACAGGATCCAATAACATTGATATGGCCTGTTTTGCAGAGCTCTTTAAGCTCTTCCATTGAAGAGGCAGCATTTTCTATATCATTGTGGGGTGCGGCATTGATCAGAAAAGCATTTTCCTTGCCTGTTTCAGGTTTGTAAAGGGAATTTTTGCGTGTAAGTTCAGATTCCAGTGCAAGTATCCGGGCAAGGCAGTCATTGTGCATATCTTCAATATATGCAGGTTCAAGCACCTGGTAGGGAGCCTTTGTCTCATCCGGAAGAATATGGGCTGAGTAGATAAGAGATGGCCGGCCTTTATCACTGAGACATACTGCGGTGATATAGTCAAGTCGAAGCAGGGCAAGGTCAGTCAGGTCATCCCTGGTCAGGGGCTCGTTTTTAAGGTGGGTATGTACAAGCCTTAAGCCCTTGAGTTTTCCCGGAATCGCCCTGTAGTCAGGAGTAACAGGAATCACGATTCTGTGGGGCTCTCCTGCAATGACATAAATTATCCTTCCGTTTCTGTCGATAAGAAGGCCTATCTGCCGTCTTATTCTGTGGGATAATTGTGCAAGAGCCTGTATAAGGTCCGGGTCGGCAATGTATTCAGGCGCAGAGGTAAAATCGTAAAGGGTTTCAAGCTGTTTTATCTGTGTGTTTTTAAGGCCGGAGGTATTTCCGTACAGCTTTTTTTTCATGCAAATTCCTGATATGAATCCGGAGCAAGCTCCTCAAATCTTGTATACTGGCCGTGAAAATGCATCAAGGCAGTGCCTGTGGCGCCGTTCCTGTTTTTTGCAATAATGATTTCAGCCGTGCCTTTTTTGGGATTGTCAGGTTCCTTGTTATAGACTTCATCCCTGTATATGAATGCAACAATATCGGCATCCTGTTCAAGCGCGCCTGATTCACGCAGGTCAGACAGCATGGGACGCTTGTCAGAACGCTGTTCCAGCATACGGTTCAGCTGGGACAGCGCAATTATGGGTATATCAAGTTCCTTGGCCAGTGCCTTGAGTGATCTTGATATTTCTGCTATTTCAAGGTCTCGCCTTTCTGATCTGAAAGGCGGTTTCATCAGCTGAAGATAGTCAATTATGATAAGGCCGATATCATTGTGCTTCTGATAAAGCTTTCGTGCCTTTGCCCTGATTTCCATTGCAGTTATGTTTGGAGTATCATCAATGAAAATCGGCAGGTCATTGAGCATTACAGCTGCATCTGTTGCGTTCTGCCAGTCTTCCTGTGATATGAACCCTGTTCTGAGTCTGTTTGAGTCAATGCGGGCTTCAGAGGTAAGAAGACGCATGGAAAGCTGTTCATTGGACATTTCAAGGGAAAAGATTGCAACTGGTTTACGCTCTTCAAGGGCCACATTTCTGGCAATATTGAGCGCAAAGGCTGTTTTACCCATGCTGGGCCGTGCAGCCAGTATTATAAGGTCTGATTTCTGTAGTCCTGATGTGATGTTATTAAGCCTGGGATAGCCAGTGGAAAGCCCTGAAAGTCCTCCTGATTTTTCCTGCTGCGACTCAAGTTTGTCAATGTTAAGGCCTATCAGTTCGCCAAGGCTCTGGAATGAACGTTTTGATTTTTTTTCTGAAACACTGAAAATTGATGCTTCTGCAAAATCAATAATGTCTTCAAAATCTCCCCTGTCCTGCATGCATTTTTCAATTATCTGGGAAGAAGCTGTGATAAGCCTGCGCAGGCATGCCTTGCCACTTATGATTTTTGCATAGTGTACTGCATTTACAGCAACAGGCGCAGAATCTGCAATTGCTGCAAGAAAAGCAGGCCCCCCTATACTTTCCAGCTCCTCCTTTTCCTTCAGCCTGTTGGCAATGGTTACAAGATCAGCAGGTTCCTGGTTCAGGGCAAGTTCAATAATGGCCCTGAATATTTTTTTATGGGCACCTTTGTAAAAATCCTCATATGACAGGATGTCAATGATATCATGAAGACATTCATTGTCTATGAAGATAGCGCTTAATATGGCTTCTTCAGCGTCAATATCATGGGGTGGAGTCCTGTTTAAAAGGGGGTCTGAAGCTTTGGTTTTTCCTTTTGGAGCCATATGATTTTACCGGTGGGGGTTGTGTCCGGGGCAATTTGCCCCGGACAGGGTATAAATGCTATTTTGCTTCTTTTTCTTCTTCAACAACCTTTACAGTTATTTCAGGTTCAACATCCTTATAAAGGCGGATGGGCACCTTGTATTCACCAAGCTCCTTGATGGGTTCTGCAAGGAGTATGGATCTGCGTTCAAGGCTTATGTCCTGGCTGTTTAAAGCATCTTTTATATCATGGGTTGTCACAGATCCATAAAGGCGGGTTTCTTCATGAACCTTGGCCTTGATGGTGCAGACAATGGTTTTGATTTTTTCAGCCATTTCTTCGGCAAGTTTTCTTTCCTTTGCAATCTGCAGCTCAAGCTTTGCCCTGGCCTGTTCCATGATTTTTCTGTTCTGATCAGTTGCCAGAACAGCCTTGCCCTGGGGCAGCAGATAGTTGCGGCCGTAACCCGGGGCCACATCACACTCTGAGCCTGCAATGCCGAGTGTATCAATGGTTTCTTTTAATATAACTCTCATTTAACCCTCCAAAAAGGTTCCGCCGTTTAATGGCGGATGATTTTAATTGTCTGTTATAATGTTGTATCAAGTTTCCTGAAATTGAACCAGTTGTCAAACAGGCCGCATCCGATCACACAAAACATGAAAAGAGGCTGGATTGCAATCAGGACATAGATCAGTATTCTCAATGCAAATGGTGCATTTTTTTTCTGAAAAAAGAATGATACAACAGCAATTCCCTGAAAAAAATATATAAACATTAAAATAATCAGGCAATTGATACCAGGTATTCTTATGGCAGCGGACGGCAGAAACATCAAAGCAGATGCTCCTATAACCCCCCACACAAGAAACCAGGGAGCTCTCCAATGGCTGAGGTTTTCAAGGCTTTTTACGATGATTGCTTTTTTTGCCAGTATTTTTCTGATGAACAGTATATTCAGCCATGCCATGGTCATATATGAATTAATGAAAATTGCAGGAAGAACAAAAACAAATAATGCTCCTGCTTTTTCCAGTGCCTGACGGTCAATCGGCATGTCCGAATACATGGAGGCTGAATCTGAAAATATTTTTGCAGACACAGCCTGATACCTTGCAGCATATGAGGTAATGAAATTTACCGGGCCATGGCCTGAAGCCATGGCATATATCATTACTGCCAGAATACATACTGCAAATACTGCGATCCCCGAATATATCATTATTTTTTCAATGCTTAAATGCTGTTCAATGAATTCGCCGAGGAAAAAACCTGTTACCATCATAAATCCAAAGTAAAGACTGTTGAATGCAGGCTGGCCCGTGACAATTCCGAGTATGGCAATTGTTGCAGCCATGATCACACCGCTGTACTTTCTGCCGGTTTTAAGCCTGTAAAACAGTATGGGCAGTGGAAGTAATACCCAGGCAAAGATTCCCACCAGAGGTATTCCATACATGACAGATATTATAGCAAGACATGAAAGAATCCCTGTAAGGATATCCCTGAGTGCTGCCGGCCGGATAAGGGTGTCTGTCACCTGCATTGCTCCCTGAATCCTGTACCTTTAATACATGGGCCTGCCCACGTAGGGCAGAAGCGCGATCTGACGAGCCTGTTTAATGGCAAGTGTAAGCTGGCGCTGATGTTTGGCGCATGTTCCGGTGATCCTTCTGGGAATGATTTTGCCCCGTTCCGTAATAAACTGCCTGAGGGCTTTCGGGGTCTTGTAATTTATTTCAAGGTCATTATCCACACAGAATCTGCATATTTTACGGCGCTGGTAGAATCTGCTTTTTCCCCCGCCTCTCTGGGTTCTACGATTTTGATACATTATGTTTCCTCCGCTTGTGATTACTCGGTTTCCTGTGATGTTTGTGTTTCAGGTTCAGACTCAGGCTCTGCAGTATCTGAATCATCAGTCTTGGTGTTTTCTTCTGTGCTTTCAGCAGGGGTATCCCCGGGGTCGGCAGGAGTCTGTTCCGGTTCCGGTGCCGCTTCAGCAGCAGGTTCAGATTCTGCCTGTGACTTGCGCAGCTCTTCTTCAAGCTGTTCTGGCGTTACATCATCTGTCAGAAGAATTGTCATGAATTTCATCACATCATCACTCAAGCGCATGTTTCTTTCAAGCTCTTTTACAAGCTCGCCTGTTCCGCCGTAGGTGATGCATACATAATGCCCACGTGATTTTTTTCTGATTTCATAGGCAAGTTTTTTATTGCCCCATTCATCGAAATCCAAAAGAATGCCCTTTTCTCTGGCAATGATATTTCTGACCTTGTCGAACAGATCGGTACGGGCCTGGTCCTGAAGATCCGGGTCAGAAATAAAGATGGTTTCATACTTCCTCATTGTTTCTCCTTACGGATATAAAGCCCCGGCACAATGGCCAGAGCAAGGATTAATAAAAAAACAACACCTGCCTTTCAGGTGTCCTGTAAAACTATTTCTTATATCATTAAAGCATTTAAGGGTCAATATGAAATAATGTTTGACAAAAAAAGTTCTCTGGTTTAGATTAAAGGATTCATTTTTATCAAACTTTAAGGGGAAATTTCAAGGATTTCATATGAATCGGAAAGCAAGTGTTTCCAGACAGACAAAGGAAACCGATATTTCTGTCGGGTTCAACCTGGATGGTTCGGGCAAGGGCAGTATTGCCACTGGAATTCCTTTTTTTGATCATATGCTGACAGCATTTATGGTCCATGGTTTTTTTGATCTTGATCTTAAAGCCAGGGGAGATCTTGAAGTGGATTTTCACCATACAATAGAAGATGTCGGTATTGTCATGGGTCAGGCATTGTCACGTGCCCTTGCAGACAAAAAACAGATTGTGCGTTTCGGTGATGCCACAGTTCCCATGGATGAAGCCTTGTCCAAGGTTACAATAGACCTGTCAGGCAGGCCCTATCTTGTATATAATTTCCCGGATGATCTAAAGGTTTCCGGAAAATTCAGTGCCTGGCTTGCAAAGGAATTTTTCCGCGCCTTTTGTGTGCATGGAAATTTCAACCTGCATATAAACTGTTTTTACGGAGAAAATGAGCATCATGTGCTTGAGTCCATTTTCAAGGCCCTTGGCAAATCCCTGCACATGGCAACGAGATTGGATGAAAAAATAGAGTCAACTCTGTCCAGCAAGGGCAGCCTTTAGGGCTGATGGTTCTTCATTGTGCTGATGCTGGAAAATATTTTGACAAATCAGAAAATTACCAAGAGAAAATAAATGCTTATAATACCTGCTGTTGATATCAAACAGGGTAAATGTGTCAGACTCCTTCAGGGTCGTATGGAAGATTCCACCTGTTATTGTGATGATCCTGCCAAAATGGCAAAACGCTGGGAATCTGAAGGTGCTTCCCTGATTCATGTTGTTGACCTTGATGGTGCCTTTGCAAAACAGATCCGCAATCTTGCTGCCATTCGTGATATTCTGAATGCAGTGGATGTCCCCATACAGGTGGGCGGAGGAATAAGAGATGTTGAAACCATTGAAATGCTTTTGAATGAAGGTGTTTCAAAGGTTATTATCGGAAGTGAAGCAGTTTATAACCCTGATTTTGTAAACCAGGCATGCAGGTTGTTTCCGGACAGAATTATTGTGGGTATTGATGCAAGAAACGGGATGGTAGCTGTGGAAGGATGGAGCATGATATCTGAAACCCGTGCCGTTGACCTTGCAAAGAAATTTGAATCATGTGGGGTTGCTGCCATCAATTTTACAGATATCCACAGGGACGGAATGCAGACAGGCCCCAATATCGAGGAAACCTGTGCCATGGCAGAATCTGTCTCAATTCCCATTGTGGCCTCCGGCGGAGTCAGTACAATTCAGGATATTGAGAATCTGCTTGAAATTGAAGAAAAAGGCGTTACAGGAGTTATTACCGGCAGGGCTATTTATGAAGGCACTCTTGATTTAAAACAGGCCATCAGGATTGCCCGGTAGCAATTATTCCCGGAATATAATCATTGACATGTGATTATAAATACTTAGCTTGTTTTACTGTATAACCAGTAATTTTGGAGTCGGCACTGCTAACGATGTACATTCCTGAAGATAAAATTTCAGAAATTTTAAATACTTCAGATATTGTTGATGTTATTTCAGAATCTGTAATTTTAAAAAAATCCGGAGCAAATTTTTTTGGTCTGTGTCCGTTTCATTCTGAAAAAACTCCTTCTTTTTCTGTGAACCCGGCCAAACAGATTTTTTATTGTTTTGGTTGCAGCGCAGGTGGAAATGTATTGTCTTTTATCATGAAATATCATGGTATTTCATTGCCTGAGGCAGCTATGATGCTGGCCAGAAAATATAATATAACAATTGAAACTGCACAGAAGGACCCCCGCAGAGCAGGTGTGGCAAATCTGAAGGAAAGCCTGTTTAGGCTGAATAAAATGGTAATGGGCGTATATCAGGATATGCTTGAAAAATCAGGTTCCGGAAAAACAGCTAGAACCTATCTTAAACAGCGCGGTATTTCCGGCGACACCATTAAAGAATTCAGGCTTGGGTTTGCTCCTGACAGATGGGATCTTATTGTTGACAGCTTTAAAAAACATAAGATCAGGAAAAACATTGCTCTCAATTCCGGCCTTATTCTGGAAAACAAAAAAAAATCAGGTTATTATGATCGTTTCAGAAATCGGATCATGTTTCCGATTTTTGATATAAATATGCAGGTGGCAGGATTCGGCGGCAGAGTAATGGATGATTCCATGCCCAAATATATGAATTCTCCTGAAACTGCTGTTTATCACAAAAGCAGGATGCTTTACGGACTCCACGCTGCAAAGCAGTATTGCAGGCAGGCAGGCTATGTTCATATTGTTGAGGGCTATTTTGATTTTCTGTCCCTGTATCAGCATGGAATCAAAAATACAGTTGCAAGTCTGGGGACTGCGCTTACTGCAGATCATGTCAGGATTTTAAAGGGTTATGCCCCTAAAATGGTTCTAGTGTTTGATTCTGATAATGCAGGAATCAATGCAGCCAAAAGAAGTATCAGGGTTTTTGTCAATGAGGGGGTTGACACAAGAATCCTCATACTTCCGGGGGACAATGATCCTGACTCATTTGTGATGGATCACGGCCCTGATGCATTTAATGAACTGGTTACAAATGCAGATACAGTCATGGATTTTCTTCTCAGGGTGTCGGTTGATACCCACGGGATGTCAGTGCAGGGGCGTGTAAAGATACTGGATGATATGAAAATTCATATCAGTGAAATTTCTGACAGTGCATTAAGATCCTTATATGTAAAAGAACTTGCAGAAACTTTGAACATAGATGAAAAAGCTGTTCTTGAAAAGGTAAGAGATGCCTGTTCCGATTCTTCTGGTGCAGATCCGGGGCGGCTTTTGTCCAGGGAAAGCGAGGAACAGGATATCTCTCTGGAATCCGACAGAAGGGAGCAGCAGATTATAGCTTTGATGCTTAATTATCCTCAGATAATAAGCGAACTCAGAACCCGGAATGTTCCGGAATATTTTTATTCTGAAAAATTAAAGCATCTGGCTTGGAAGATTATCCGGACGGTGCAGACAAAGGATGATGATATCTTTATTGCAGACATCATGAAAGACCTGGAAGATGACAGAGACAGGGAGATTCTTGCAGCCTGTGCCATGGACGAATCCTGTTCAGATCTGGGCCCGGATGCCCAGGGGGTTGTAAAGAATCTGATCACCAGGATAATCAGAATAAAAAAACGACAGGAAAACACTTTAACAGGTAAGATTATAAGTGCGGAAAAGGGCTGTGATTCCGAATGGATGGATCTGCTGAAACAAAGGCAGGCTGAAATTCGGCAATTACATGATCGGTAACAATTTTAAGCCTTTGGGAGGCATTTTATGGCAGGTAAGACAACTAAGTCTGGGGAGAAAAAAACACAGCTTGCTAAGGAAGCTTTGAAAAAATTAATTGAAACCGGGAAAAAGAACGGTTCTCTCTCGTTTGCCGAAATAAACGACGTCATGGGAGATGATATTGAATCATTGGACCAGATTGAAGATATTGTTGTACAACTAAAAAAGCTTGGTATCAGGCTTGTGGACAAAGAAAAGGAAAAAATAAAAAAACTCAAGAAAAAAACCGCAGCTAAAAAAGTTGCTGAAACAAAAGAAAAGAAACTTCCAAAAGAATTATTCGCTTCCAAAAAGGATCGCTCAGACATAGAATTCGGCGCTGTGACCGATCCTGTGAAGATGTATCTCAAAGAGATGGGCATGGTTACCCTGCTCAGCCGAGAGGGTGAAATAGAGATAGCAAAAAAGATTGAACAGGGTGAACGCAGTGTGCTGAGAGCCATGTTGGATTGCCCTTTATCCCTTGTTACCATATTCATGTATGGAGATAAAATGGAGAAGAAATCCATGCGCCCCAAGCATGTACTAAGGGATGTGGACGAAGGGGACGGGGTGGTTGACGAGGTTTCAAAACAGGAAAAATTTTTAAATTCTCTTAAAATCATAAGGCAGATTCATCTGGAGAACCAGAAAAAACGCGATCAGCTCCTTTCATTGAACAAAAGGACTAAAAAATATGAAAAGGTATCCAAAGAGATTTTTGAAAATACTGAAACAATTTTTGAGCACCTGAAGCAATGGCGTTTTGAATCCAATGTAATTGATAATATTGAAAAAAGTATCAGAAATACAATTGCCTGGTTCGACAGGGTGGATGAACTTCTGGAAGATTGTGCTGCAACCTTTAATATTAAGACCAAATCCATGCTGGATCATATGTCTGATGAGAAATCCTTTGTGGAATTTGCCACAGCCAGAACAGGTATTTCAGATGCAAGGGCAGAAAAATTGTATCAGGATATACGCTCCATACAGTATCAGGTTGCCATAAAACAGGATGAAATTAAGGGAGATGCAGCCTCTTTGCAGCAGATTGTCAAAAATATTGATAAAGGCAGAAAAGATGCTGAAACAGCCAAACGGGAGCTTGTAAGGGCAAATTTAAGGCTTGTGGTCAGTATTGCCAAAAAATATACGAACCGGGGCCTGCAGTTTCTGGATCTGATCCAGGAAGGCAATATAGGTCTTATGAAAGCTGTTGATAAATTTGAATACCGCAGGGGATATAAGTTCTCAACCTATGCAACATGGTGGATAAGGCAGGCCATTACAAGGGCGATTGCAGACCAGGCAAGAACAATCAGAATTCCTGTTCACATGATAGAGACCATTAATAAGCTGATAAGAACTTCAAGGTATCTTGTTCAGGAAATGGGCAAGGAACCGTCTCCTGAGGAAATTGCCGAGAAAATGGAAATTCCCATTGAAAAAGTCAGGCGTGTCCTTAAAATAGCCAAAGAGCCCATTTCCCTTGAAACCCCCATAGGAGAAGAGGAAGACAGCCATCTTGGGGATTTCATAGAGGATAAGAAATTTTCCATACCATCTGAGGCAGCCATTGATTTCAGCCTTGCAGAACAGACCAGGAAAATTCTGGCCACACTGACCCCGAGGGAGGAAAAGGTGCTCAGGATGCGGTTTGGCATAGGAGAAAAATCAGATCATACACTTGAAGAAGTTGGAAAGGACTTTACCGTGACAAGGGAGCGTATACGGCAGATTGAGGCAAAAGCCTTAAGAAAACTGCGCCACCCCACACGCAGTAAAAAACTTAAAACTTTTATTGAGAATTAAATCTTGACACAAATCCTGTATTTATATATATATGGCAAGTTTGTGTCAGGTGAGGGCCCATAGCTCAGTTTGGCAGAGCCACCGGCTCATAACCGGTCGGTCCCTGGTTCGAACCCAGGTGGGCCCACCAGACTTAAATTGCTATTGTAATTATGTTAAGGGAACATTATTGTGAAAGACGCGGTAAAACAGAAAGGATGCGTAAATTGCATATGAATGTTACCATAACGGATATCATCAGGATAAAAAGCGTGGCAGCCAGCCACGCTTTTTTTAGTTTTCAGGCAAAACTATCATGACCAGGACTGCAGATATACTTAAGCTCATGAACGCGGCATTTCCCTTCAGCCTGGCAGAAGACTGGGATAATTCCGGATTGCAGGCAGGCAACCTGAACTGGGAAGTAAAAAAAATCATGGTTGCCCTTGATGTTTCAGAGTCTGTGATGGTTGACGCTGAAAAGGCAGGCTGTGACCTTGTGCTAGCTCATCATCCTCTGATGATTACACCTGAAAAATCAATTGATTTTTCAAAAATGCCCGGCAGTGTTATTGAACTTGCTGCCCGCAGTAGAATAAGCATAATCTGTGCACATACAAATCTTGACAAGGCAGAAGGCGGCCTGAATGATCTTTTTGCTGAAAAAATCGGCCTCAGA
>Ga0256846_1000539_pt1 | contig 15032 bp, 14 predicted proteins | sample TevniametaG_FD_189098 | JGI IMG/M metagenome (GOLD analysis project Ga0256846, IMG submission 189098) | Tube worm associated microbial communities from hydrothermal vent at the East Pacific Rise, Pacific Ocean - Tevnia | ecosystem: Host-associated > Annelida > Integument > Unclassified ...
CATTAACCAGAATTAAGAGTGGTAGAATTAAAACCGAAAAAGATTTTGATGATTTTCAGCTATTGCTTTCAAAAGGAAGTGGTAGGAAAATTGAGAATTTCAGTTTAAAAGAATATAATATTGGTACAATTGAATTTGAAGTAGCAATATTTGACAATGATTCTCAAATTTTAAGTTATTTCAATACCGAAAAAAAATCAATACGGGATTATTTAAGAGAAAACGGCGGTATTCGTGTTTATAGAGATGGCGTTCGTGTCTATGATTATGGTGAAAAAGAAAATGATTGGTTGGGTATTGATTTAAAGAGAGTTCACAGGCTTGGTGGAAATATTAGTAATAATATTGTTATTGGTGCCGTTAAAATTGAAGATAGAAGCAAAAGCAGTAATTTAAAAGAAAAAACGAATCGTGAAGGATTTGTTGAAAATGAAGCATACAAAGTATTTAAAGATGCGGTAGATTTTGCTTTGGAATTATTTGTTTCAGAAAGAAATGTTGATAAAGAAAAACTAACCGTTTTATATAAAAAACATAAAGCTATTGAGCCTGTTTTATCAGATTTAAATGATGTTATTGAAATAGTTGAACATAAAGTTAAAGAAAAAGAAACAAAAGATGAAATATTAAAATATTTATCCCGAATAAACGATCAATATAAAGAAGTTAAATCCGTATTAATCAGAAGTGCTAATGCAGGTTTGAATTTGGCAGTTGTTATTCACGAAATAGAAAAACTTACCGCAGGGTTAATTGGCTCTATAAATCACCAAGAATTTGAAAAAGCGGTTAATATAACTTTACAGTTGGAAAAAATTATTCAAGGTTATTCGGTAATGATAAAAAATTCATCTGTCAAAAAAGATAAATTATCGAAAATAGTAAAATTAGCTTTGGACAACTACGAGTTTAGATTTAAAGACCACAATGTTACAGTAATATCAAATGATAGTGATTTAACTGGGTTTTATGCAAAAAGTGAAGCTATTTCCGTTTTAACAAATTTATTGGACAACTCTTTGTTTTGGCTTTCATATTCCAGAACAAAAAATAGAGCTATTTCTGCTTTTATTACCAATCAAATAACCGGATACAATTCCATAATAGTGTCAGACAATGGTCCCGGGTTTAAATTACCACCGGAAGTTGCGGTAAAACCTTTTATGACGGGGAAACCCAATGCAATCGGTTCAGGGCTTGGTTTACATATTGCAGATGAAATGATGAAAGCAATGAAAGGTCAACTAATCTTTTTAGATGAAAACGATATTAAATTACCTGAAAAAACTTTGGAACACGGTGCGACAAAAGCTATTGTTGCTCTCTGTTTCCGAAAAGAAAAATAAAAAGTGAGTTAATTATGATAGAAGAATTTGTAGATAGCGTTTTGATAATTGATGACAAAGAGGGTGAAATTAATGACCTTAAAACAATCTTGGAAAAAAAAGATATAGATGTATCATTTCTTCAATATATACCCAAAAGGGGATATTTCAGTGGGGTTAAAAAAGGTAAGATAAAAAGAAACAGAAAACTTATTTTTTTAGATTTAGAATTGGATCCAAATTTATCAGGTTCGTCAGATACTAAAATCAAGAATAACCTTTCTACTGTTATAGAACAAAAGCTTTTTAAAAACAAAATAAGCGATTCTTTTGGATTATATGGTATTGTTTTATGGAGTAAACACAGTGAGTATATTGATTTATTCAAAGAAAAAATATCTAAATCAAAATTTTCCAAACCTCTATTTGTTGTGGGATTGGATAAAACAAAATATTTGAGGAAAGGTTTTGATAACATTTTAAATGATTTAAATGATGAGCTTCAACAAAGTGTTGCCGCTAATTTTTTTATCAATTGGAGTAATTTAATACGAAAAGGAAAAGATAATGCAATAACTTCAATATTTGAATTGATTTCCGATTATCAAAAACAAGATAAAAATCTTGAATTTTTATTGTTCAAAATGGCTCAAAATTATACCGGTATTCCTTTTGACCAAATAGACGATGATTATCCTTTAAATCTTGATGCCATAAAAGCTTTTAACGATTTGTTAATATACGAAGTAAATTCGTTGGCATCTTCAATAGATATTTTTCAAGAAAAAAATAAAATTTTATTTAAAAAAGAAGATGGAAATACAATTCAGCCTTCAACTAAAATAAATAAAGTTGGGGATGAAATAATAAATTTATATGCTAATTTCAATTCAAAACTATTCCTTGACTATATCAACATTAAACAAGATAAAACAATTCCCGGGAATGTTTATGAAATAAAGGGTAGTAATTCAACTTTAAAGCATCCCGATATATCGAAAGGTATGATACCTGTTATTATTGAAATGACACCACCTTGCGATTTTTCAAATAGTAAGACCAAGTACCCAAGAGTTTTATCCGGATATATACAAGATTTTGATATTTCCAATCTTCCTAACAATGAAAAATTATATAAGGAATTATGGCCTGTTAAACTAAATAATAATGAAAAACCACAAATAATCGTTTTTGATTTTAGTATGTTGGGATTTGTTGAAAAAGCAGATCTAAAAAATGGTAGTAAATTTAAATTGTTATTTAGAGTTAAAGATAAATTATTTGCCGATATATTACAAAAAATGTCTGCTTATACTGCAAGATTAGGTTTGCCAATTATTAGATAGTTTATGTCTGATATCTTCACGAAACAAAAGCGGTCAGAAATAATGTCAAAAATTTCTGGCAAAGAAACCAAGCCGGAAATTTTGGTAAGGAAGTTCTTGTTTGCAAATGGTTTCAGATATAGAAAAAACGATAAAAGATATCTGGGAAAACCCGATATTGTTTTACCGAAATATAAAACGGTTATTTTTGTTCACGGTTGTTTTTGGCACGGACATAATTGTCCGGCAGGTAAATTACCTGAAACAAGAAAAGAATTTTGGGAAAATAAAATAAAAGGAAATATTGAAAGAGATAATAATAATAAAACCAAGTTGGAAAAGCAAGGCTGGAAAGTAATTACTATTTGGCAATGTGAATTAAAAAATAAAAGAACAAAAGAAAAGACTTTAAATGAATTATTAAATACGCTACACAACAAAGGCTATAAGCAATGCTGGCGAAAGCGATAAAAATGAAAATAAACAATATAACAATTTGAAAATGAAGTGCAAGAAAAACCTGCATTACGCATATGGAAACCGTTAGGCACAAACAGATTTATTTCAGGCTAATTTATTTTAAGCTAAAACTAAACATTGATAGTTTGTTAAATCTTCAAGAGTATCAAAAAGTTGAGGCGCTTTATAAAAGTGAGATAAGAAAGGATAGTACCAACATTTGCCTTTAATTCTAGTTTAAATTATTTTGATGTGTATTTGTATATAGATGGCCTTGGAATAATATTATATAAAGTGTTGTTAGAAGATGGTTTGTTTTTAACAAAGCAAGCAAAATAGATTTTATTTACAAATTAAATAAATTTAACAACTTTTGATGAAAGTAACAGAAAATTAGGATGGTTAGAAAGAAAAAGACTTCGGTTTAATATTCGCTAATAACGGTTTTTTCGTCGGGTTAAATAATAGTTATACCTACATTTTTGGGATATAAAATGATGATATCAAAACAAATATCAATTTCTTATAAAGCTATAATAATATCCGGTTTACTTTTATTTATAAGTTTGATTTATTCTTGTTCGGAAAACCCAACCGGACAGAAAGATGAACCCTGTCCACCGTCGATTTAGTTGCTAACCCTCCTTATGATAGTCCTATTTGGCATCCAAGCGGAGACTTCATCGGCTTTAATCATACGCCTTTGGATTCAATCACATATCCTTATGGAAAACATTGCATAGGAAGTCAGCATTTCAATTATGATTCAACGGGTTTTTGGATTATTAATGTTGAGGGTACAAATATGAGAAGAATATTACCGTTCAAATTACAAACTCCGGCTTGGTCGCCGGATGGAAAATGGATTGTATTTGTTCTTCCTGATTGTCAGATTTATAAAATGCCTTTTAACATTGCTCAACGTTCATTCGATACAACAAAAATAGAACAACTAACTTTTGAAGGAAGAAATTTCTTCCCTTCGTGGAGTCCGGATGGAGAGTGGATTGCTTATGATTCGAATAAAGACAGTCCAAATGGAATGAACTTTATTTGGAAAATGAAAAGTGATGGAAGTGGAAAAATAAGAATTGTGTATGAACCTAAAAAAGGAGAGATAAGAGAACCAAGTTGGTCACCGGACGGTAATAGAATAGTTCATATAAGATATTCAAAAGATTTTAACACAGATGCTTCGGAAATTTTTGTGATGGACGAAAACGGGAATAATGTAAAACGTCTAACATATAATGATTATATGAATAGTAACCCTAAATATTCACCGGATGGAACTTTGATTGCATATACCTCCCAGCCTAACGGATTATGGTTACTTGATTTGTCTAATAATAAAAACCAAAAGCTTACAACAAGAGGTACAGTAGATATATTTAGTTGGTCGCCTGACGGTAGCCGAATAGTTTATACACAACATAATTATAACGATTGGAGTTATAATAATGGTGTAATATGGATAATCGATGTTAACACCGGAAATGAATTTCAATTAACATTTAACCAAAAAAGGAGGTGATTTTTATGGGATGAAAACATAAACCGCCATTGTGCTGCTACACAACGACGGTAAAGAACAATTTCTTTGATGCCGGAAAAAGGCGTATACCCGTTGGAATTTTTCAGCATCGCTTCGTAAGTGATGCCAATCATATAATGCGGCGGGAAGAATAAGAAACTAGAAGTAAGAAGTGGTGTCCTTCCCGGAAATAAAGTTAACCGTTTTAGAGATAAGATCTCATGAGAATGTGAGACACATCATCCGATTTGCAAAAGATTTTTCCGGTCTTTAATTGACACAAAAATATTTTTTCCTTACTTTCAACCGGGAATTATTAATGATCAGAAAAAATATATTAGATGTATTACGATATAGGGCAAAATAATAAAGCGAAAAGAATGGGGTAGCTATAAAACAGGATACAATGATTAAAAAAATATTTATAAAATCGGATTAAAAACAATTGTTAACTTGTATTAGTTAGGTTATTAGAAGGGTAATAATTATGAAAAAAACAATTTTGGTTTTGCTAATATTTTTTTTAGCAAACTCTTTATACGCGCAAAAAGAAGATTCAACTTACAAATATTGGATTACAGTTGGTGGTTTGGTTAATAAAAATGCCAGTCTAAATTTTAATTATATCTTTTCTTCACATAATAATTTTTATAAAGTTGGCTATTTTATTCGGGGAGGATTCTCTCGAAACCCTAGTATTGGGGAAGATGGTTATCTCTATAATTCAATTGATATCTCCGTAGGTAAAAGACTTCAAACAGAATGGTTTCAAGCAGCATTTTTTGCAGGTCCTTCATATGTGTTTGGTAAGAAACGAATATCTGCGGGTAATGACGAAAAATTTAATACAATTGGTTTGGAAACCGATGTACAATTATTATTCAGGCTTGCAAATGAAGTGGGAATTGGAATTGGATTATATGGGAACTTAAACTTTGAAAAGAGTTTTGTAGGAATAAACATCAATATAACTATAGGGAATGGTAAATAAATTAACATCGAAGATAAGATGAAAAAAATATCAATTCTTACTACTGCTTTATTGGTTTTATTTGTCAGTATTTATCCAGCAAGCTGTGCAACTATTGCAACCGGTACTACTCAACTAGTTACTATAACTTGTAATGTTGAAAGCGTTGATGTAAAATTAGATGATATCTTGGTTGGGGAAACCAAAAACTTACGATTAATCAATTTGAATTAAATATAGGAGGCAAGTTATATGACACCCAAATGTAAAGTTTTATTAATAGGATTTATATGTCTTTTAACTATTGGCTGTGATGATGTTGGATTAGATTATGGTTATTTTATTTCTGATCCGCGCAAGCCAACATTCAAGGATATGAAAGTTGAAATTTTTGTTAATAAAGATAACTACGCCAAAGACAGTATAATAACAATTACAACGAGTTGTCAGCCGTTGTTTAACGGGAAAGGCAGAATTATATTAGATGGCGGTATAAATGGAGAAAACTGCTATGAAATACAATCTCCAATTCAAAGAAAAGTATGTAAACAAGATGACCCTGAAAATATTTACCCCCTCATATTTGACACCTCACAAATATCCAAGATTGACTGGGTAATAAAGATGAAGCTTGAAATGAATTATACTGCATTTCACGCTATAGCAGTATTAGACTCAATTATTGTTGAAGATAGCTGTGATCTTTTTGTGCCAGAGTACGACTGTGAAACAGCATTACGAGAATATAGGGAGGAGTTAAAATTCAATCCACTTCGTGCCAGAAGTGAAACTATATACTTATCTAATTAATTATTTTGGAGGTAAAATGTTCAGATTTTTACGCAGTTCTATTAGATTGAGAGTAAATTGTTTTTTGCATGTTGGTAAATTAAAATGAATTAAAAAATTATCGGGTCGGGTTAGCAACCATGCTGTTATGCATATAAATATAGATGATAAAATAATAGAAGCAAAAACCGGTTCATAAAAACAAATAATATAAGGAGGTTTGATGAAAAAATACTTAATGTTGTTAATTGTCATGAGTCTATCAGCCTGTTCATTACTCTTTGAGAATGAAGATAGGTTGGAAGGCTATTTTGCATTAGATCCCTTGATTGGATTTGCTAAATATTATGTGAAAGATTTTTACTTACACGATTCTACTTATTATGGGAAAGTGCCGTCTTTTAGGTCAGTTGATACGCTACATAACGGCGATACTGTTTTTGTTAGCATTACTGAATTCAACCGTTCAGACGGAAAAGCCAGTCCGCAAAACGGCTCTAATTTTAGTGTGAAAATTACAACTCTATATGGTGATGAAGAAATATTTAATCTGGATAGCAGCACCGATTTTTTGAGTTGGGCCGGTAATATGACGCCTTATATTAAGTTTTTAAACTATCAAATTACTTCTGAAAGGCCGCGTTTATTTAATGGAACTATCGAGATCAACTCCAAGGGCGACAAAATAACAGCCGAATATGCCTCATATTGGCACGGACATATAGTTAAAAAAACATTAATATATTCAATGGAGGGAAAATGAAAAAACTCATTCTTTTATCTTACTTTCTGTTTTTATGTATTTCTGTTAATGCACAAAGAAATATTCAAAAAGTTATAGTGGAAAGGGACACAATTGAAGTTTACAATACAGATTTAATTTTAGGTGTCTCCATTGTTCTAATAACGGTGGAGAAAATTATTATAAAGATGATGAATTTTTAGGCTTCTTATTTGTTGCCGTTGCAAAATTATGCATGTTGCTGTTCTATTTACTGCGTTGCCTATATAACTGAAATTGTTAGATCATAAAACTATTTATTTAGTAACTTCATACTGCCAGTTAAAAATATAAATAAGGATTTTTTATTCAATGAGCAAACCTAAATCATTTAAAGCGAAAACAACTCGTTCGGGATGGTTTACAATAATTTCACCTATGGTAATTTTAATAACTGTATTTCTATTGATTGTTCCTTCCAGACTGGAATTGGAAAATTTTTTAGTATTTTTTCTTGTCTTATTACTTCCTATGCTTATTATTTTCTTTGCACTTTTATACCTGCTAATAATTTATCCCAAGATTCAATATCGTTTTGATGATAATGAATTAATTTTTACTTGTGGCCCCTTCAAAAAGAAAATTTTATATTCTGAAATAAAAAAAGCTTTTCAAAGAAATTTTAATTCAGTACCGGTTTGTGTTGGGTTAAATTTCCCTGGATTTGCTATTACAAATGCTAACTTTGCAGACTATGGCAAAATCACATTATGGGCAACAAGATGGAATAAAAATATTACTGTTATTGAAACAACTACAAAATCTTACGGAATTACTCCAATTAATGAAGCGTATTTTCTAGAAATTTTAAAAGAAAAAACTACTATTGATTAATTTTATCTGGGAGTTTAAAAGATTTTGCATCTATTAAATGCAATACAGAAATATTATCAAATACTGGGAATTAGAATATAAAGGCTTTGTATAGCAAGAAGAAAACAGATATCAAAGCCAACACTCTACAGAGTGTGCAAAAGATAACTCTATAATTAAAAAAGTCTAGCTTTGATAACAATTCCACTTTATTTACCAAGCCGTGTAACTTTAACTACTAAACACTCAAATAAGAAAGTGCTCGATATTGCTTTATCGACAAAACGAAAGTAATGAATGGACGGTATTTTTAAGCAACATTTCCCGCTTTAAATCATCATAATTATTAAACTGGAGATGCTATGCGAGGTGTGTTTGTAGGGATATTTTTTTTATTTAATATTTGTTGGGCACAAACAGATTTATTTCAGACTAATTTATTTCAAGCTAGAACTAAAATTGATAGTTTGTTGAATCTTCGAGAGTATGACAAAATTGAGGCGCTTTATAAAAGTGAAATAGGAAAGGACAGTACAAACAAACAGTTACTTTTTAGATTTGCAAAATTTTATCAAAGACTTGCCAAACATTCAAAAGCGGTTAATTGTTTTTCCGAGTATATTAAACTTGATTCAACCAACTCACAAATTTTTTATTTAAAAGGAATATCGGAAAGCGCTTTGGATTTAATTGAAGATTCATATGTTGATTTCAACAAAGCGTATGCATTGGATACAAATTTTATTGAAGCTTTAATATTGAAAGCAAAAAATGCTGCGTCTTTACAAAAGTATTTTGATGCTGAAAATTCTTATCTTAAATTAATAAAAAACGATTCAACCAACTCAATATTTTTCAAAGAGTTATCGGAGATACAATTTAATTTGAAGAAAGATTCCTCGGCATTTTTAAATCTGAAAAGATCTTACCAACTAAATCCGCGAAATAAAAAAGTTGTAAAAAATATTTTTAAATATTTTTTAATAAAAAACGAAAAAGACTCTGCATTAAAGTATATTAACAAAGGATTAGTCCATTACCCGAAGGATATATTTTTTAATGAGCAAAAAGGATTAATATTATTTTTGCAACGAAAATATGAAAAGGCGATTTCTTCTTATTTTCGTGCTATGTCTTATGGAAACAAATCATTTCAATTGTACTATCATCTGGGGGTTTCTCACTTGCAGTTACTTAACGATAAAAAGAAAGTGAAAAAAATCGGACGTAGCGAATTGGCCGAAACCGCTTTAATTTTTCTGAAAACCGCTTTTAATATAAACGAAAATGATCCTTTGGTTAATTTATATCTCGGCATCGGATTTTCCGAAATTAATAAAGTTGATTCTGCTATATACTATTTCCGGAATTCAGCTGAAAATATGATTCCGGCATATATTGATAGAGCTTATCTGGAAATTGGAAAAGCTAATTTAAAATTGAAAAATTATATTGAAGCAATTAAAAATTTCAGATTGGCTGAAAATTATAATAAGGCAAATAAAAATATTAAATATTATTTGGCTACTGCTTACGATAATTGGTATGCAGATGCTTCGGTACCATATAAAATGTATGGAATAGTTCTAAAAAACAGCAAAGATTTTTCACCGGAAATTATTAATTATTGCACGGAAAGGAGAAAAATATTAAGACAAAAAATGCATTTTCAAAACGGATCGAAAAAGTATAAATATTTAAAAAATAAATACAGCCACTGAAAAAGCGGCTGTATAATGAGGGATAATTAAGGATATTAAACCAATGTTTAGTTTACTTTAATGCTTAATTCTTTCGGTTTGGCTTCTTCCGCTTTCGGTATTTCAATATATAATTGACCGTCTTTAAATTCGGCTTTAATTTTATCGGCAATTACTTTATCGGGTAATTTGAACGATCTGAAATATTTACCGAAAGAACGCTCTACTCTGTGATAAGTTTTTTCCTTTGTTTCTTTTTCTTGCTTTCTTTCACCGCTTATTTGAAGTTCGCCGTCTTTGTAGCTTAGTTTTAAATCGCTTTTGTTTACTCCCGGTAAATCTGCAACAATGTAATAATTATCTTTGTCTTCGCTTATATCTGTTAAAGGAGCCCAAAGAGCATTTTCGTATTCGTCAAGATTGCCGTCTGCCGAATTGAATCTGTTACCAAAGGAATTCCAAAGACGATTGAATTCGCGTTCAATGTTTAACAATTCTTTTGCGGGATTCCATTTTACTAGTGCCATTTTGACCTCCTATTGTTTTGTTTAACATTTTTAATTGTACGCTTAAACAAAATCAACCTATGTGCCAATTTATTTTTTTTTCTGTTTTTTAACTTTTTTAGTTTGATTATTTTTTTGAAAGTTTAATATTTTCAGAATGTAAGACATTATTTTAGATTTTGAGAAATTGATTCAGACAAAATGAAAAAAATCAGACAAAAATTCAGCTCTTAGATTTATTGGCACAAAATATTTGGAATTAAAAATGCAAAATTTAGAAATAGTTCAAACAAAAGAATCCGTAATTATTTCGCTTAAAGAAAAGTATAAAGTACTTAGTTCGGCCGTTGCAGGAGGCGGGTTAAAAACAATTTCGGATTTTATAATTTTAAAAGTTGATGAAAATTATGACGGAAAAAAAGATAAATTTGAAGCGCCGGAAATTACATTAAAAAAGTTTGCTTATTCAAAAGGAATTCGGAAAAATTTTATTGGAATGATGACTTCAGCTAAAATGGAATCATTTCGTGAAGTTGAAATTGAGAATCAGAGTGTAAAAGTTTCTTTGTTTTTAACAGCCGGAGTTTCGAATGCTAAACGGGCGGGAGACAAAGCAGAGTATACGAATATCAACGAATTAAAATACGAAGCGGGTACTATAAACATTATTTGCTTGATTAATTTACCACTTACCGACGAAGCGTTAGTTGAAGCAATAATGATAATTACCGAAGCAAAATCTGTTGCATTACAAATGTTGAATATAAAAACATATGATACCAAGACTATTGCAACCGGTACGGGAACCGATTCAATTGCAGTGGGTTGTAGAATTGGAAAAAACGGAATTAGATACTGCGGAAAGCACACTCTGCTAGGAGAGATAATTGCTAAAAGTGTGATTAAAGCTTTACTTTCGTCTCTTTCAAAATAAAGTTACTTGTTCCGGCAAATTTGATTAGATGCAAAAAAAACCGTATTTTTGCACTTAAAAAATTTACGGTTTTAAAAAAGAGACACTTTGTCTAATTTAAGATTAAATATTAATGACGAAACAATTTCGGCATTAGCAACAGCTTCGGGTACAGGGGCTATTTCCGTTATTCGTATTAGCGGAAAAGATACATTTAAAATTGTTGACAAATTATTTAAAGGCGCAAAACCTATTTCGGAAGTTCAATCTCATACAATCCATTATGGTAAAATTGTAAATAATAATGAAATTATTGATGATGTTTTGGTTTCTGTTTTTAGAAATCCAAATAGTTATACCGGAGAAGATTCCGTTGAAATAAGTACACACGGTTCACAATATATAGTTCAGCAGATACTGAAGCTTTTGCTTGAAAACGGTACGCGTTCTGCCGAGCCGGGCGAATTTACCAAGCGTGCATTTCTTAATGGTAAAATGGATCTGTCGCAAGCCGAGGCTGTGGCCGATGTGATTTCTGCACGAACAGAAGCATCTGCTCGCGGAGCCAGAAACCAATTAGACGGATTGCTTTCAAGTAAAATTGAAATATTGAAATCGGGCTTAATAAATGCCGCTTCTTTAATTGAACTTGAATTGGATTTTGCCGAAGAAGATTTGGAATTTTTGCCGGAAGAAAAAATTTTGGCAACAATTGATAAAACTTATACAGAAATTGAAGCTTTACTTGCAACTTACAATTTCGGGAAAATTATCCGAGATGGTGTAAATGTGGCAATTGTTGGTCAAACAAACGTTGGAAAATCATCATTGTTGAATTATTTGCTTAAAGAATCACGAGCTATTGTAAGCAATATTCCCGGTACAACGCGAGATGTAATTCGTGAAGAAATCTCTATTGATGGTGTATTATTTAAATTTTACGACACTGCCGGAATTAGAAACACTTCGGATAGTGTTGAAAATGAAGGCGTGAAAAGAAGCAGGAAGGTTTTATCTGAATCTGATATTGTTGTTTTTGTAACCGATTCGGAAGAATATGATGAAAAACTATTAAATGAAATTATAGATGTTGTATCAAAAGAAAGAGTGATTTTATTGCGAAATAAAATTGATTTAATTGAAAAATTAGAGCCGAACAAATTTGATGTTTCCATCTCAGCCAAAACCGGAGAGGGAATAGCTGAATTTTTAAGATTATTAAAATTGAAAGTTTTTAGAACTAATAATTATACTGAAAAAACAACAATTATTTCTAATATCAGACACTTTAACGCTTTGAAAAATACCTTGGAGCATTTGGATAATGCCAGAGAATCGATTGAAAATAAAATGACAGGTGAATTTATTTCTGTTGATTTACGAAATGCAATTTCATCTTTGGGGGAAATAATTGGTGAAGTTACATCCGAGGATATTTTAAATAATATATTTTCTAACTTTTGTATCGGGAAATAATTTTTAGCAATATATTAATTTAAAATATAATATCTAAACTGATAGATTAATTAAATGTTTCACGTGAAACATTGGAAAGATATAAATTTATGAAAAGATTTGATGTGATTGTTGTTGGCGGAGGCCACGCGGGAATTGAAGCTTCAATTGTAGCGGCCAAAATGGGTTGTAATACGGCTCTTTTCAATTTGGATGAAAAGGGAATCGGGAAATTATCTTGTAATCCTGCCATTGGCGGAAGCGCAAAAGGACATTTGGTACATGAAATTGATGCTTTAGGCGGGGTGATGGGAATTATTGCCGATCAAGCCGGAATTCAATTTAGAATATTAAATAAATCAAAAGGTCCTGCTGTTTGGGCGGGAAGAGCTCAAGCAGATAGAGATTTATATTCACAAATTGCATCCGATTTAGTGGCAAGCACAAAGAATCTAACGGTAATTCCTGAAATAGTTAATGCCGCATTAGAAAAGAATGGAAAAATTGTGGCTGTTAGATCTGAATCCGGCGAGGAATATTTTTGTGATGCATTAATAATTTGTGCAGGAACTTTTTTGAATGGTGTAATGTGGGTTGGCTTGGACTCGGAAAAAGGAGGCCGGCATGGTGATAGGCATGTTGCAGGCTTAACCGAATCAATTGTAAATATGGGTTTTGAATCCGGCCGACTTAAAACCGGTACTCCGCCTCGTTTAGATAAAAACACAATAAATTTTACTGTAATGCAAGAACAACCCGGAGATGAAAATCCGGAACCGTTTTCACAATTTACAGATTTATCACAATTTCCGTTTTTACCCCAAGTAAGTTGCCATTTGACTTATACCGACGCTGAAGTACATAAAATCTTGGAAAAAGGATTCGATAGGTCGCCAATGTTTACCGGAAGAATTGTGGGGAACGGACCAAGATACTGCCCGTCGATAGAAGATAAATTGGTGAGATTTTCTGATAAAAAAAGTCATCAATTGTTTTTGGAGCCGGAAGGATTAAACAGTGATTTGGTATATTTGAATGGTTTTCCCACTTCGTTGCCGGAAGATATTCAAATTGAAGCCATTGCAAAAATAAAGGGATTGGAAAATGCAAAAATTATTCGGCCGGGATATGCAATTGAATATGATTATTTTCCCCCTTATCAAGTTGATTCAACATTGGAGACAAAAAAAATAAAAGGTTTATATTTTGCCGGACAAGTTAATGGCACATCCGGTTACGAAGAAGCCGCTGCTCAAGGTTTAATTGCCGGAATTAATGCGGTGCTGAAAATTAAAGGCAAACCTGAATTTGTTCTAAAAAGAAGTGAATCTTACATCGGAGTTTTAATTGATGATTTGGTAACAAAATCTACGAATGAACCATACAGAATGTTTACTTCGCGTGCCGAACATCGTTTGTTGTTGCGTCAGGATAATGCAGATAGAAGATTAATGAAATATGCGTTTGAATTCGGACTTGTTTCACGTGAAACATTTAAAAGAATAGAAGAAAAAAATATATTAATTAATGAAGCAAAAAGTAAATTTCATACTACCCGAATTAAAGCAAATGTTTTAAATCCATTTTTAAAAAAAATAGGTACTTCAGAAATTGATGCTTCGGAAACAATAGCAAAAATTTCGAAACGACCCGAAATAAAATTGGAAGATCTCCTTTTGCATAATGAATTTATTGAACAAGATGAATTAATCAATAAATTATTTAATAATAAAAAAGCTCTTCAACAAGTGGAAATTGAATTAAAGTATGAAGGTTACATTGATAAACAAGAAGAGCTTGTAAAAAAAATGGAAAAACTGGAAAGTATCAAAATACCAACGGATTTTAATTATAACAACATAAAACAAATTTCTTCCGAAGGAAGAGAAAAACTCAGCAAAGTAAAACCGAGAACTATTGGACAAGCTTCCAGAATCTCGGGTGTTACACCTTCGGATATATCAGTATTGGTAGTATTTTTAAAAAACTAATTTCGGAGTTTTCTGTGGCAAATACAGATCCATTATTACAAGAAGCTAAAAAATTTTTCTGGGAAAATGATATTAATCCTGAAATGTTTCAGCTTGAAAGATTTGCAAAATTCGCTGAACTTATAATTAAAAAAAATGAAGAATTAAACTTGGTGTCCCGAAAAGACGTGAATAACATAATGGAAAATCACATCTTTATTTCGGCGCTTATTTCCGAGTATCTTCCCGATAAAGTAAATAATTTTTTAGATATCGGTACAGGGGGCGGTTTTCCGGGAATTCCGCTTGCAATTATTAGACCGATGATGAGAGGTGTATTGGTTGATTCAATTGCCAAAAAAGTAAATGCTGTTGAAGAATTTATTGATGCATTAAAATTAGGAAATGTAAAAGCTGAAAATAGTAGAGTAGAGGAAAAAGATTTTATTGAAAAGTATTCAAAGCATTTTGATTTGGTGATTAGTAGAGGCA
>Ga0256846_1000540_pt1 | contig 15029 bp, 11 predicted proteins | sample TevniametaG_FD_189098 | JGI IMG/M metagenome (GOLD analysis project Ga0256846, IMG submission 189098) | Tube worm associated microbial communities from hydrothermal vent at the East Pacific Rise, Pacific Ocean - Tevnia | ecosystem: Host-associated > Annelida > Integument > Unclassified ...
AACCCAAATCCAAACCGGATGCGGGGAGATATCACCGGGTCCGGCGGCTCGTGTCTGATTTCCGTGGGCGCGATGGTCAGATAGCGGTATGGATGTTGGCCGATGAGGCGATTTTCGGTGCCCGTCACCCGGCCCACCACGATGATCCGGTCTCCCTTTTTGTAAATGGCCGGATCAAGGAAGGTGTGCGAAATAATAAGAAAACGGCCTTCGGAATGATCGTTATCCTGAACCCGGTTGAACGCGTCCAGGGCCAGCTGCAGAACCGCCAGCTCCGTGAAGTTTTCCCGGGTCGTTACGGCAATGATTTTGCCGCCCAACAGCACGGTCTTCCCGATACCGTCTGCCGGATGCTGGTGCAAGTCGGAAAAAGTACCGTGATACGTAACGGTGTTGCGGGCCTTGCGGGAAATACCGGTTGCACATCCGGCCAGCAGCCCGATTGAAAGAATAAACACCAAACTCCTTACAGCCATCCGGCGCTGTAACAATTGCGACGCTTTCGGCATATCATTTCTCCTCGGGCAGACGATGTTACCAGCGCCGGTGACGGCGGTGAAGATACCGCCCGTATGCCGATCCATGAAAATAAAACGGCCGGTGCCAGCCATAGAACGGATCATCCCAATACCAGAATGGATCATCGTCCCAGAAGGGATCTCCATAAGGGAATCGGTAGCGGTTCTCGATCGGTTTATACTGAGGCCATAGATGGATTTCCCGGGCCGTCAGTTCGAGATAGGGAACCGGCGACCGGTCATCTTTGTCAATCGAGCTGCCGACGACCTTTCCGGCCACGGTGACCTGACGATCTTTGGTGTAAATTTCAGGATCGAGAAATTGCGGCGTGGTGACAAGCAGCCGCCCCCGGGAACGGTCCCGGCCCCCCGGCTGGCCGCCGAGGTGAAGGGGGGCCTGTAAAAGGGTCAGGCGGGTCCGGTTGGGTTCGTTTTCCACCTTGAGCACATACCCGCCGACAATGACGGTTTTCCCCCGATAGGCGTCTGCGTGGCTGATCAGTGTGGGAAACGGCGGCGTGGCAACGGCATCGTGCCGTACCTGGCGGGACATGACCGAGCAGGAAGTCGTCAGCAGCACGGCCAGCAAAAGGGCGAATGCAGTTTTCATCAGATAAAAATCCTTTCTGAATGGACGACCATTATCGGTATCTACCGGATATCCGAATATCCTTACCCCTAAATATGGTGATCCAGCATCCGCGCGTCAAGTCAGGTGGCCGGAAAACGCCTACTTCACCCGCCCTGCCGCCCAGCGTTCGTACGGCCGCCAGTAAAACTCACGGATTTTTCTTCCCGCCCGGCCCAGAAATTCGCCGGTGGTAACGATCAGGCTGTAGAGCACGGGGACCACGACCAGCGTTAGAAAGGTGGCGATGAGCAGACCATAGATGACCACAATGGCCATGGTGCGCCACCACTGGGTCGATTCGCTCACCCAGGAGATCGCCATGACATGAAAATCGTAGGAAACCCCGGTAACCATGGGGATCAGCCCCAGAACGGTGGTGACAGCCGTCAGCAGCACGGGTCGCAGGCGGGTGGCGCCGGCAGCCACCAGGGCGTTGGTGAGGGAATATCCCCGTTCGCGGAGCTTGTTGGTGTAGTCGATCAATACAATGGCGTTGTTGACCACCACCCCGGCCAGGGAGATCACCCCCACCCCGGACATGATGATCCCGAAGGGAGACCGGATCATGGTCAGGCCAAGAAAGACGCCGCCCAGGGAAAGGATGACCGAGGTCATGATAATGAGCGGCTGGGCCACCGAGTTAAAGAGCGTCACCAGGGTCAGAAAGATCAGAAAAACAGCGATCATAAACGCCTTTACCAGGAAATCCTGCGATTCCTGCTGGGATTCGGACTCTCCGGTGAACTCGAGCTGGTATCCGGGCGGCAGGGGCAGACCGGCCAGCATTTTCTCGCAGCGGGCGCGCACCACGGCGGCCGGCGCCCGGTTTGTATCCACATTGGCCTTGACGGTCACCGTGCGCTTATGATTGACCCGCGTTATATCGCCCAGATTTCCAACGTAATCGACGGCGGCGATGGCCGTCAGCGGTAGAAGCTGGCCGGTGGGCGTGGGAATCATCAGCTGCCGCAGCACATCGGTCACGTTGCGGTTGGCTTTGGCCAGCCGCACAACGATATCATAATCATCGTCCCCCTCGCGATAGGTTGACACATCGAGCCCGTTGTACGCTGTTTTCAGGGCAAAGCCCACCATGTTGGTGGAAAGGCCGAACAGGGCCGCGCGCTGCCGGTCGATGCGCACCCGGATGGACGGCAGGCTGGCCACGTAATTATTGCGGATATCCTCAACCACGGGCACCTTGGCAATAACGGATTCAACCTGACCGGCCAGTCGGCCCAGGATCCGGAAATCATCTCCGGAAATTTCGATATTGATCGGAGCGCCCGTCGGCGGGCCCTCTTTGGATTCGTCCACGGTAATCCTGACCCCGGCAATCTGCCTGACCCGCCGGCGGATCTCCTCCAGATCGCGGGCCGACGGGTGATCCCGGTCTTTCAGATCGAGAAACTGAATACCGACGTGATTGGGCAGGTTGCTCTGGAAGTTTGACGCGCCGCCGGTCGCCCGCGCCGAACGGGCGAAGACATGCTCGACATTGTCCATGTCGCCGGGGCCGGAAAATGTTTTCCCATCGGCCTTTTTGTGCGTTCTAACGCTGAAGGCCGCCTGATATTCGCTGTCGGTGGGGTACAACGCACTGTCTTTTCCGGCACCGACAATGGCCACTTCCACCTGCCGCACAATCCGGTCAAGATATTCCAGATCAGCCCCTTCGGGCGTATCGATATTGACATAGGCGCTCTTCGGATCGATGCTCGGGAAAAATTCCACCGGTTTTTCCAGACCCACAAAAAGCAGCCAGACCTGCACCAGCACCACGAGAAAGGCGAAAGAGAACAGCATGGTCAGCACCCGCCGTCCCAGGGCGGCCTGCAAAAACCGGCTGTAGGCGGTTAAAATCACCCCCCGGATATCAACCGGCTGCTCGCCGGACAGGGAAAGACTGTCGGCGCTGACGGCATGCCCGCCGGCTGTTCGCGGCGCCTTCATGAAAAAAGCCGCCAGAGCCGGATTAATCACCATGGCCACAAAAAGACTCGACGTCAGGGTCACGATGAGGGTGATCGGCAGATATTTCATGAATTCTCCCATGATTCCCGGCCAGAAAATCATGGGCAGAAAGGCCACCAGCGTGGTGATGGTCGATCCGATCACCGGCCAGGCGACTTCTCCCGTGGCCCGCATGGCCGCCTGGATTCGGGGCACCCCCTGCTGCATATACCGGTAGATATTCTCAACAATGACGATGGCGTTATCAACGAGCATGCCCAGGGCCAGGGTCAGGGAAAAGAGCACCACCATATTCAGCGTAATGCCCAGCACGTAAAGCACGATAAACGACAACAGCATGGAAAACGGGATCGCCATGGCCACCAGCAGGGCGTTGAGCGGCCCCAGGGCAAACAGCAGGACCCCGGCAACGAGGATCAGGCCGGAGATAATATTGTTTTCCAGGTCCGCGACCATGCGCCGGATCTGCTTGGCCTTGTTCATCAACTTGGTGATATCGGTACCCGGGGGCCAGGCCGGCTGCCGGGCGGCGATTAACCGGTCAATCTGATCGCTGATGGCGATAATATTTTCGCCGACCCGCTTTTTCACGGAGATCGTCACGGATTGGCGGCCGTCCAGCCGGGTGCGGCTGTCTTCTTCCTTGAAACCGTCAACCACCGTGGCCAGATCCCTGAGGTAAATCGGGCGGCCCTTGAATGTGCCCACCACCAGCCCGAACAACTCCTCGGGCGTACTGAACTCGCCGGGCACCCGCAGCTGATACCGGCCGTCGCCGAGGGTGATGGCCCCGCCCGACGTATTCTGGTTTTCACTGGCCACCACCTGCTGGAAGCGGGTAATGGGAATGCGGTAGTAGGCCAGTTTGTCCGGGTCGACCTCGATACGGATTTCCCGTTCCAGCCCCCCGGAGACTTCGGCCTCCAGTACGCCGGAGATCGCCTCGATATCATCGGCCAGGTTGTCGGCGATTTTTTTCAAACAGGCATTGCCGCAGGTACCGCTGATCGAAAAGACCACGATGGGCAGTTCAGAAACATTGACTTCAAAAACAGCCGGATCGTTTTCCAGATCAGACGGCAGCTCTCCCCTGGCGTCGTCCACCTTGTCTTTGACTTTGGTCAACACCTCGTCGATATCGGTGCCGGGAACAAACTCGATGTTGATCTGGGAAACGCCTTCGGCACTGACCGACTGGATTTTTTTAACCCGATCCAGCCCTTTCAGTTTTTTCTCAATGGGGATGGTAATCGATGTTTCGATATCGGCAGACGACACTCCCTTGTAGCGGGTGGAAACAAACACGTTGGGAATCGTGATGTCCGGCGAACTTTCGCGGGGCAGGGACAGGTAGCAATAGGTCCCGAAAATAAGGATCATCACGGCCAGCACCATCACGCTGATCCGGTTTTTGACGGCGGCATCGGAAACGATCATCGATCAATCTCCTCGATCCGACGGACCTGGCGAACCACATGGACCCGGTCCCCGTCATGAACGGCACGCTGGCCCACGACAATGACCGCATCGCCTGCGGAAAGGCCGCCGGCCACCTGAACCCGCCAGCCCTCCTGGATATCCAGGGTCACTGGACGCGCCTGGGCCCGGCCGTCCCTGACCACATAAACGATCCGGCCGCCGGCTCTGGCCAGCGTGGCATACAGCGGGACCACCAGGGCATCGGGCACGGCTTTTTTAATGATTTCAACCCGAACGAACATACCCGGTAAAATCGCCTGTTTCGGATTGTTTACCTCGATAAAGAGATCGTACAGCCGCGCCTGCATATCGGCGGCACGGGAAAGAAAATATTTTTTCCCCTGGAAAATCCGTCCTCCCAGAGCAGCGACTTCAATATTGAAATGATCGATCCTGCGTACCGCCGCCACATCCGATTCGGGAATTCCCACCCGGACCTTGACCCGATCGAGCTGAAGAATCTCGGCCACCTGCTGACCCGGGTTGAGAAAACGGCCCGGTTCGGCATCGAGCCGATTCACCACGCCGGCGGCCGGCGCCCGGATCCGGCAGCGATCCGCGTTCAGACGGGCGGTATCCATGGCGGCCTTGAGCGCATTGGCCCGGGCAACAATATTATCGAGCTGGGCCTGGGTGGCCAGTTTTTCCCTGTGCAGACTCTGGATCCGTTTCAGTGTCTTGCGGGCCGACTCATAATCGGCCCGGGTCTGGGCCAGGGCGTTGTCGTAATCGCGCGCATCGATCAGGGCCAGAAGCGTCCCTTTTCGGACCCGCTGTCCCTCGGTAACTTTTTTGCTCACGATCCGTCCCCGGACCTCGGCAGTGATATCCAGCTTCACCCAGGGATCCACATCTCCCGGCAGCCGGATCCGGTCCTGGATGGGTGACGGCGCCATCTCAAGGGTGATCACATTCAGCGCCGGCCGTTCCTTTTTCAGCGCATGGGCTTTTTCCGCTTTCAGCGCCGCCTTTTCCGCCGTTATCCGCATATAAAGCATGGCGATGGCCACGAGCAGAAGCAGGAAAAACAGCCAGGGGATGATCCCCCAGATGCGCCGGGACCACGTGGCGGCCGGTGTGGGAACGTCTATTTTATCTGAAACCTGTTTGTCGTTCATGAAAAATGACTCCTTTACTGACCAGCGGACGGGTCTGGCAGCCGGTGACGCACATGGTCCAACAACCGGCCGGTGGCCCGCTCAATTTTTAAAAGGGCCAGGCGGCCGGCCAGAATCGCTTCGGTCCATGCCCGCTGCGTGGTGACCAGCAGCGTGTTGGCGTCAATCACATCAACGCTGTTGGCCAGACCCATTTCGGACTGGCGGGTCACCGCCTTGTAATTTTCCCGGGCAAAGGTCAGCCGGTCAGCCAGCGCCGCAATCGTGCTTTTACGGGTCACAAAATCAAGATAGGCGGCATCAACTTCGACAGATATGCCTTTTTTCAGGGCCGATACGCCGAGATCCGCCTGCCGCCGGCGGGAAAGGCTCTGGTTCAGCTCGGCTTTGCGCAATCCACCGTCAAAAAGTGCAAACTGCAGGCTCACCTTGGCCCACAACTGGTCTTTGATCGGTGACAGTGAATCCGGATCCGCATCCGGGCGGGCCCAGACGCCTTCGATGCCGATGCGCGGCCACCAGGCCCCTTTGGTATAACGCACTTCATCCGCCGCCATGGTCCGAACCAGCTTAAGGGCCTTCAGGTCGGTTCGGTGTGCCATGGCTTCCTGTTTAAGCTGCACCGGATCGAATTCGGGAAAGTTTTGCGGGGAAAGATCGGGAACCATCAGCGGGGCCGTTGCCGGCACCCCGGTCAGGCGGTCCAGCGAGGACCGGGCCAGCTTGAGGATGTTGGCGGCCTGGACGTGCTCTGCCGTGGCGCCGGACAATTCGGCCCGGGCACGGTAGAGATCGGTCTGAGTGGCGTCCCCCATTTTCAGGCGGGTTTCCACGGCTGTTTTGTAGGTGTGAAGACGGTGGACATTGGCCGCCGCGATTTCCAGATTTTTCTCTGCCTGTAATGTTTGATAGTAGACTTCGGCCACCTGTATCAGGAGCTCTCCCTGCCGGTCGGCCAGGGTCAGATGTTCTTTTTTGATTGCCGTCCTGCTGATATCAAGGGCGATCAGTTCCTTGCCGTTCAGCGTGACCGACTGGTCGAAACGGAGCCCGTAATCCGAGGCCCATGCCGGCTGCACCGGCCGGCCGGCGATGGTTTTTTTTTCGCTGTAGCGGGTATAATCGCCAAAGGCCGAAAATCGGGGAATCAGCACCGACAGCGCCCGCTTCTTGTCCTGCTCGGCCACATAGAGCGCTTCTGCGGCCAGATTTACGTCTTCCGAACGGCTCAGCGCGTGCTGAAAAAGCATGTCCAGGGTGACCGGCGCCGGATTTTCCGCAGCTGTGGCAGTGAGCCCCCCCGAAAAAACCGCTATCACCAGAAACAGGACGATTCGTCGAAAATCCATACATGCTCCTATCTTTTTGCGGCCCCGGTTTCGGAATGACCGCGCCAGTCGGTTCCCGAATTGCCGCCTGAATCCGCTTGCGGGCGGGTCCGGATCGACGAGGTCAGGGTATTCAAATAGTAATCCACCTGCCATTTCAGGTCGAACCGCTCACCTCCAAGCAGATTGTGCAGCAGCAGGCCATCGATACAGGCGGTCATGTTCGTGGCGATCTGTTCGGCGTCCCGGGCAATTTCAGGTTTAAAAACGCCCGTGGAAATCCCGTCCAGAATCACATCGGTCAGGATCCGGCGGATACCGGCGGACATGTTATGGACCTGGTCGCCCTGGTGATATAACACCCCGGTCTCCACGATCATCTGCTCGTACACCTCGATGAACAGCCGGTTAAGCGATCCGTCGCCCCCCGTGCCGATATCGTTGACCAGTTCCACGGCCGCCCGTAATTTTTCGACCGGATCCGATTTTTGCGCCATCAGGTTGGTCATCCGCTGGATAATCTGATCGATCCACGCTTTAATGGCAGCGATAAAAACATCGGCCTTGCTCTCAAAGTATTCGTAGAGCGTACTTTTACCCACGCCGGCCGCCTCTCCAATCTGCTGCATGCTGGCCGTTGCATAGCCCTGCCTTGAAAAAACGATCAGGGCCGCATCTACAATCCGATTGAACTTTTCTTCTTTGTCGACAATCACCGGCGACATGGTAGAGCCCTTTATTATTTGATTCTGGCCCCGTTTTACCGACCAGTAAGTCTGAATGTATATATTCTATTGGATTTGTCAATTGTTTTTACGACCCACCGTTCGGTATAAATATCGGCCGGATACGGACAAGATGATATTTTAAAAGGTAACCGCATCAGAATCGACTTGCAATGATGCCTGTTTCCCGTTAAGAAGCATCATGACATCAGATATGGTTATCAATAATGCCAGACCCGCCCGGGCGGGTCTGGACCTCGCGCCGGTGGCGGCCCGGATCGCACAGGTTCAGCGCATATCAGGCGAAATTCCCTGGCACCCGGCCGGTAAAACCGATCCGTGGGATCACGTGGAAGCGGCCATGGGCCTGACTGTGGGCGGATATTTTGAATCCGCCCGGCGCGCCTTCAGGTGGTTGGCCGGGCAGCAGCTGGCCGATGGCAGCTGGTATGCCGCCTATCGCAACGGCCAGGCCGCCGATCGCACCCGCGACACCAATTTCTGCGCCTACCTGGCCGTGGGGCTCTATCATTTTTATCTGGGCACCGGAGATTCGGATTTTCTCGCCGAGATGTGGCCGACCCTCCGGTCGGCCATCGACTTTACACTGGGCCGGCAGGCGCCCGGTGGTGAAATTTACTGGGCGGTCAGCCCGGCGGGCCAGGTCGACAAAATGGCCCTTTTGACCGGATCGAGCGCCATCCACATGAGTCTGAAATGCGCCCGGGCCATTGCCGCGCGGCTCAATCACAAGGCCCCCGGCTGGGCCACGGCCCAGAAACGGCTGGCACATGCCGTCGCGCAGAAGCCCCACCATTTCAACATGACCAAATCCCGGTTTTCCATGGATTGGTTTTACCCGGTTTTATCCGGCGTCATCACCGGCCCGGCCGCGCGGCAGCGGATTGACCGGTTCTGGAAAAAATTCGTTGTCGAAGGCCACGGCGTGCGCTGCGTATCAGACAGGCCCTGGATAACGATTGCCGAAACCGCGGAGCTGATCTTAACGCTGGAAGCAATGGGCAGCCGGGCGCAGGCCCGGGTCTTGTTTGACTGGATTTACGAGCGACGGTTTTCCGATGGTGGGTTCTGGTGCGGCTACAGCGCCGACGATCTGGAGATATGGCCCGCAGAGCGCATGACCTGGACGGACGCGGCCATGCTGCTGGCCGCCGACAGCCTCTTCGACCTGACGCCTGCCGGCCGGCTCTTCAGGCATCGTTTCTGGGAAGCTGAACAGCTGTAAATACGAGAACCCCGCCAAGTGCCGCAATGCCCGCGCTGATCAAAAAAAGTGTAAAGACACTGACATACGCCGTCAGCCAGCCACTGAGATACACACCGACCATGAGCCCCAGTCCATAGGTGACCGAATTGTTGACGGCCTGCGCCAGATTTTTTCCCGACCCCGGAGACAGCCGGTCCACATACAAAATACTGGCCATGTGAAAAACGCCATACGTGACTGCGTGCAGTACCTGGGAGCCGATGATCACCAATGGCGACACGGCCTGGAAAAGAATCAGCCAGCGGACAATGGCGGTTCCGAAGGCAAACAGCATGGCTTTTTCCGGGGAAAACCGGTGAAACAACCGCGCCGATATCACCATGACAAGGATTTCGGCGGCGGATGCCACGGCCCAGCTGACACCGATGAGGGTACCGCTGAACCCCAGCTTTTCCAGATGGATCGAAAAAAAACCGTAATAGGCCCCGTGGCTGACCAGCATCAAAAACGCACAGATAAGGAATGCGGTGAAACGCCCGGTAAAAAGCGCCCGGATACCGGCCCGGGTCACCGGTGGCGGCTGTTTTTGACGTGCCGGCAGGGCTGTTGCCAGTGCGGCCTGAAGCGTCGATCCGGCGAGGACCAGCGCCAGAATGATCTGAACCCCCCGGGAATCGATCACCCGTCCCAACAGGAGCACCACCAGAATAAAACTGACCGATCCCCACGCCCGTGTCCGACCGTAGCTGGCTTTGTCCTCTTCGAGGGCATCCATGGTCGCAGCTTCCAGGAGCGAAATGATGGGCGTGTAAAAAATTCCGTAAATCAGCGTAATGACCAGCATCGAACGAAAACCGGTCGTAAAAAGGTATCCTGTCCAGGCCACGGTTGCCAGGATATTGCAGGCCAGATAGATCGGTTTACGCAGTCGGGTGCGATCAACCAGCCCGCCCCATAAAATGGGAAACAGCACAATGGCCATGGACCGCACGGCCGATAAAACGCCGATTTCATACCCACTGAAACCGATATGAAAGCAATAGAGATTAAAATAGGGGAGCACGGCCCCCATGACGGCAAAGTAGAGAAAATACTGGGACCGGATAATGATCAGGGGCGAGCGAAAGTTCATGAACGGATATCCGTGGTCACTGTCGGCCATGCAATAACGCCGATTCGCTGAAAAACCAGCCGGCAACGTGGCCGATTCCAGCGGGCCGGGATCGCGTCAGCCAGTTCCGAAGGGCATCAAAAACAACGGGGAGCGCCGCAATCGAAGCGCTCCCCGCGAAAAAGGTATCCGCCGGTCTGAACGGATGGATCAGGCCCCGATTTCTTCCTTCACGCCGATGGCCATTTTAAAGAGGATCGTCAAAATAAACAGCCCCAGCGCCCAGATGGCCAGGGCAATCGTGGCCTCGGGAAGCGTCGGCCAGTATTCGGTGATATGGCCCAGGGGGTTGGGTACAAAGCCGCCGGAGATCATGCCCAGCCCCTTGTCGATATAGGTCCCGATGAAAGTGGCAACGCAGGCCACGATGAGGACCGATTCGTTTTTGCGGGTGACGGGATTGACCAGCAGGACAATGCCGATTGCCATGAAAACCAGGGAAGCGACCATCCACGGTGCGAGAAGGGTGTGCCCGGCCAGTCCGACATAGAGATATTTCAGATGTGCCATATGTTCCGGGATATGGCTGTAGAAGGCAACAAAAACTTCACAGAGGAAAAAGAAAACGTTGATGCAGATGGCATAGGCCACAATCTTGGCCAGGGATTGAATCTGTTCTTTTCCCGGGTCAAAATGGGTGGTCTTGCGGACAAGCAGGCAGAGCAGAATCAGAAACGCCGGCCCCGCCGCAAATGCCGATGCCAGAAAACGCGGGGCCAGGATTGCCGTCAACCAGAAGCCGCGGTCCGGCAGACCGCAATATAAAAACGCGGTAACTGTATGGATACTGACGGCCCAGGGAATCGACAGATAGATAAACGGCTTGAGCCATGCCCGGTAATGAACGCCCTGCCGCTCGGCTTCAAGAACATTCCAGCCGATGATCAGGTTCAGGAAGAGGTAACCATTCAGAACCACCGTATCCCAGAACAGGACCGACCGGGGAGACAGAAAAAGAAAAACATTGAAAATCCGCATGGGCTGCCCCAGGTCGACCAGAATAAACGTTACGCACATGACGACCGAAGCAATTGCCAGAAACTCCCCCAGAATGGTAATGCGGCCGAAAGCTTTATAGTCGTGCAGATAATACGGCAGCACAACCATCACGCCTCCGGCGGCCACGCCGACAAGGAAAGTGAAATTGGCAATGTAGAATCCCCAGGTGACGTCCCGGCTCATCCCGGTAATCCCGAGACCGAAGTCGAGCTGTTTCAGATAGACCAGAAATCCGATGCCGATGATAACCAGCAGGCCCGCCATCCACCCATAGTATTTTTTGGATCCTTTAAGGGCAAGTTCAAGCATGTTCACCTCATACGATATAATAAACGGCCGGGTCGGTACCCAGGGCCTGTTTGCGTCGAATGGTGTAATTATCCTTCAACAATTGTCTGACGTCCGAGTTCGGATCGTAAAGATCCCCGAAGACAAGCGCGCCCCCGGAAGCCTCAACGCAATAGGGCATTTTCCCCACGGCCAGCCGCTCGGCGCAGAAATTACACTTTTCCACCACGCCCTTGCGGCGCGTGGGGTACTGATCGTTCAGTTTTGCGATGCCGTTTCGCGGATCCCGGAAATTAAAACTCCGCGATCCATACGGACAGGCAGCCATGCAGAAGCGACAGCCGATGCAGCGGTGGTAGTCCATCAGGACAATGCCGTCAGAGGGCCGTTTGAAAGTCGCCTTGGTGGGGCAGACCCGGCAGCAGGGCGGATTTTCGCAATGATTGCACATGACAAGAAACGGCCGCTGCTCAACGGATTCACTGATGAACTGCCCTTCTTTGCTGGGAAAAGCGTGCGCGTATTCTTCTTCCCAGAGCCACTTGATCTCGTGGTGCTTGTTTTCAAAATTCGGTACGTTATGCGCCTGGTGGCAGGCCCTGATAATCGGTTCCAGATCAGCCGCTGAATGAAACCGCCGCGTATCAATGACCATGGCCCACTGTTTGGCTTTTAGGGCATTCTTCCCTTTTTCGGTCCGGGGGACGGCCGAATGGCCCGCTTCGCCGGCGAAGGCATTGAAAACCGGTTTGGCGCTCAGGCCCACCGCGGAGATCCCGAAAAGCTTTAAGATATTTCTTCTGGTCCGCTCCATTACTCCTTCTCCTTCGATCGGTCGAGGTGGCAATCCCAGCAATACGGCTTCACCGACGCATAGGTGTGGCATTTGTCACAGAAGTCCGCCTTGTTGGAATGGCAGTCGAGGCAGGTATTGGTCAGGCTCATGGTAAAAGTCTTGCCGTCGGCATTGACAAATTCCCGTTCCGCCTTCCGGACAACCGTATACCGCCATTTATCGAGCAGCTGCATATGGTTGGCATGCATATATTCGGTCGGCATGACACACTTCCCGGCCGCCTTGGCCTTGGCGGAGAGTACCGGTTTGGGAGCCGGGGCCCCCCTGCCCATGTTATACCACAGCGGAAAGGCGAATATGACCAGAAACGCAACGATCCCGGCTATGATCCACTTTTTATCATTCATCAGCCGCTTCCTCCTTGGCCTTGTCCTCGGAATCGGCTGCCACATTGGGCAGCGGTTCCAGCCTCAAATCGGTTTCTCTTTTCTGCTCTCCCGGGAGAATCAGGGCATTGCCGACCATCTCGTGGATTCCGGTCACATCCATTTCCGGAACCCAGTACTCCATCAGGGGCGGCAGGGCCGCCCGGTCGATGGCACAGATACAGGCCAGCATGTTGGCGCCGTATTTCTCATGGACATATTTGACGGCATTGGCCCGGGGCATGCCGCCGGCCATGCGCAGCTCCATATCCTCACCGGCATTGAGCCCGGAGCCGCTGCCACAGCAGAAAGTCTGCTCCCTTATGGTATTGGCCGGCATTTCATAGAAATGGTTGCAGATATTATTGATCACATAACGGGGCTCTTCAAGAAAGCCCATTCCCCGGGACGGGTTGCACGAATCATGGTAGGTGACCTTGAGGTGATCGTTGCGGGACACATCCAGGTCGAGCTTGCCGTGTTTGATCAGGTCTGCCGTAAATTCGACAATATGGACCAGCTTGGTGGAACTGGCGTTTTCGAATTTGGTCCCGGTGATGGGGTTGACCGGCTCTTCGAGAAAATCCGCCGGCCCGTTCATCGTATCCATATACTGATGAATCACCCGCCACATATGACCGCATTCTCCGCCAAGAATCCACTTTACTCCCAGACGCTTGGCCTCGGCATACATCTTGGCGTTGAGGCGTTTCATGGTTTCGTGAGAAGTAAAAAAACCAAAATTTCCGCCTTCGGATGCATACGTACTCCAGGTGACATTCAGATCGTATTTTTCTTTCAAAAAGTGAAAGAGCATGAGGTAGCCCATGCAGGTATACGTCCCCGGATCGGCGAATACGTCTCCGGATGGCGTAATAAAAAGGATATCCGCCCCCTTTTTATTAAACTGCGGTTCCAGCTGGAGCCCGGTCACCTCTTCAATGTCGTCCACGAAAAATTCGATCATCTCTTTGAACGCATGGGGCTGGATGCCGAGATGGTTCCCCGTCCGGAAGCAGTTGGCCACCGGTGTGGCAATCCAGTCAATATTGAGGCCCAGCAGGTTGAGCAGCTCCCGGCCCATGATCGTGATTTCGGCCGTATCAATACCGTAGGGACAGAATACCGAACATCGCCGGCACTCGGTGCATTGAAAGAAGTAGCTCCACCACTCCCGAAGGACATCCAGCGTCATGGGCCGGCCGCCACCCAGGCGCCCCAGGATTTTACCGGCTTTGGTAAAATCGTTGCGATAGACCGAACGGATCAGTTCCGCCCGCAGTACCGGCATGTTTTTGGGATCGCCGGTACCGATAAAGAAATGACATTTATCGGCACAGGCGCCGCAGCGGACGCAGATATCCATGAAAATCTTAAACGATCGGAATTTATCCAGCCGCTCTTTAAACCCTTCGTATATGATTTCCTGCCAGTTGTCGGGCAGCTGCCAGTCGTCATCAAAACAGCTCCAGGTCCGGGGATTGGGAAATCCCAGGTATTCCAGGCTTTTCGGGTTACCCGCGTGGCAGGCGATTCCCTTTTTGATTTCAACCGGCGTATCCATCCATCCGGTGGCGGGGGGCCGCCGATCGGTGGTTAACATGTCTTCAGGTTTGGGAAGGTCGGACATCTATCACTCCTTTTTAAGCCGATGGTTCAGCCGTTGCCGACGGATCATCTGTTTCGGCAGCCGGGGTTTCGAGCGGTTTATCGACCGGCAGCCCGGCCTCAACCATCTTTTCCCTGAATTCGTCTTCATATTCTTCGTAGGTATGTACCTTGACCGGATAGTTCCAGGGGTTGACATGGCGTTTTTCCCGGGTATTGGTGGCCATATTCCGGGTCGGACTCAGGAAAACACCGCCCGCATGCATCAGCTTGCTGAAGGGAAAGTAGGCGAGAAGAACGCTGACAAAAAACAGGTGCACATAAAATATGCCGCCGATACCCGCCGGCGCCGTGGGGTGCAGAGTGACCAGGCCCATGGCCAGCGCCTTGGCTTCAACCACATCGATTTTGATAAAATACCGCATCAGGATGCCGGTGAACGCAATCCCGAAAATCAAAAAAAGCGGAAAATAATCGGCCGCCAGCGAGATATAGCGGATCTGGGGAATCCACAAACGCCGAACCAGCAGGAAGGTGACCGCGCCCAGCAGGACGAACCCGGACAGATAGACGCCCGGCAGTCCAAAATGAATGGCATCGTAGGCGAGTTCCACCTTAAAGAAGCCGTCTACTTTTTCAAGCATGTCCACAAAAAACGGTACCGGTGTGATAAACAGCCGCAGATGGCGAATAATGACCACGAGAAAAGCGTAATGAAACGCCAGGGCAACGCCCCACAGC